>Ga0172371_10004252_pt1 | contig 21791 bp, 19 predicted proteins | sample Lak12m_FD_114543 | JGI IMG/M metagenome (GOLD analysis project Ga0172371, IMG submission 114543) | Freshwater microbial communities from Kabuno Bay, South-Kivu, Congo - kab_022012_12m | ecosystem: Environmental > Aquatic > Freshwater > Lake | place: Democratic Republic of the Congo: South-Kivu...
CCTGGCTGCTTTACCAACACAGGTCTAACCATGATGCCCTGGTTTTTTTGTTGATTTGGCACCTGAGGTCTAGCCTGAGGAAATTTAATAGGCTGACCAGGAATTTGCTGCTGTGGTTGGGTTTTATTTTGAAGATTTTGCTTGTTGTCTGTTTTCTTGTTTTGTTGGGCCCTAAAATCAGTTTTATTTTTATCGAACTGCTTTCTAGGCTCGTAAGCAATGGAAACGACTGCAGGCATTTTGCAAAAACCCAAGAAATTCTTTTCCCCTTTTTCCAAAACTTTTATAGTAAATTCGACGGGCTTACCGGCCTCGTCCCAGGCCTTCTGTATGGCCTTGATAACAGAAGATGCTTCATGAAGCATAGACTTCATCAGATAAAACCTTTCAATTGGTTAACAAAAAACTACCTCGGCTGATCAAGGTTAGTTGTTAAATTTAGTAAAAACAATTCTAGCCGTCTAACATTGAGCATAGATAAACCAAACATTTTTTGGAAACAATTTTAAAAGAATAACGCTAAAAGTTATCGTTTTTTGCTTAAATTTGGAGCGGGAAACGGGATTCGAACCCGCGACCCTTGCCTTGGCAAGGCAATGCTCTACCGCTGAGCTATTCCCGCGCATTTCAAATTCTCCATAAAATTTATAAGTAAACGATTCAAATGTCAATGTCGGATTTACATATCTCTTTAACACGATAAAACTGTGCTCAAGTTTTACCGTTAGCGCCTACTAAAACGCCATTTAAGTCAAAAGTATTTCCATTGATATCAATTACATGAAAACAATCATTTAAATTCGTCTTAATTGATGGATCCAAATAAAATTTTACCCCCTTCACATCATACATTTTATCCTGTTGTATTTGCCTCAAAATTGATTCCTTAGTCACGGATCCGTCTATCTTTTTTACAATTTCCACAAACAACCGAGCAAAAAGATATCCCAACAATAAAGACAGGCTTTCCACCTTGTTTTGTTTTTTTATACAACTTAAGAACTCTTCATAAAATTTTGTTTTCGAAAAAATTGGAAAAGCACGTGATATGAAAAATTTAAAACCCTTTGTCTTTGCGACAGAAAACAAAATATCACCTTCTACAAAAGAGGTACCCAAAAAATATTTAATATTAGCTATGTTAAGCTTATTCAGCAAAGATGTAGTCGCGACAGGAGAAGAAAATAAAAGCACCGCCTCTGGAGAAAATTTATTTATAATATCAGCCGCATTTTTAGTGTCTGCTGTATTCAAAGCATAGCTTGAAACCACATAATCCACGCCATTTTTCAAACCTCTTTTTTCGAGCACCACCTCAGCATCTTTAAGATAACCTTTGCCGATATAGCTCTCCTCATAAAAAATAGCAAACTTTCTAATGAAAAGGTTATCAAGACCGTAATTTAAGATTACTGATGCTTCCTGCTCATTAACTGGAAATGTAAAAACAAATGTCTTTAGATTCAAATGTTTAAACGTATCAAATAATGTTACAGGAAACAGAACTAAAAAATTTTTTTGCTCTAAGAGCGCTATAGATGCAAAAAGCTCCTCACTTCCGCATGGTGTAAGTAAAATTTTAACATCTAAATCATCGGCAAAGTTTTTTATACATGAAATAGCGCCTTGTACGTCTCCTTTATGATCCAAAGAAAACAATTTGATTTTCTTATTTTTAAATTCATTGTTTTCATTGGCTTCATCAAGACCCATTTTCAATCCATCAAACGAAGGATTATCTATATCTTTCTTTGCTCCTAAAAAATCGCCCATAAAACCTACTTTAATTTCGTCTAAATTTCGTAGTTCGGCCTTTTGGGGCAATGCTTCGATTTGTTTATTTTGTAAACTTAGGTCCGATTTAACTAAAGTATTATCAACAACATTTTTATTTAAACCTTCTACACCAGGCTGTATTTCTATTTTTTTTTGCAAGCTCACCGAAGGTTTGAATAATCCAATTACATAAAAACCCGTTATGAATAGAAAACACCCCAAAACGAACCCAACCAAATACTGTTTTTTACCAAAAATCTTTTTTTTATGCTTCATGCTACGCCCATTTATTTTTTTAAAAAACCCAACTATCTCAACGCTTTTTGATCAAAATTACACTCAAACTTGATGCTAAACACCTGGCTTAACGCCATTCAAATCGAAAATATTATTATTTGCATCTACCACATGAAAATTGTCATTTAGGTCAAGTTTCAAACTCGGATCCAAATAAAATTTGAAGCCTTTTATATCATAAACCTTGTCCTGTTGTATTTGTTTTAAAAGGGAATCCTTGGAAACCGGACCACTTATTCTTTTTACAATTTCCAAGAATAAACTAGCCAAAAAATAACCAACTATCATTGGAGCACTTTCTATTTTTTTATTTTTTTTGACTGCATTTAAAAAATCGGAATATAGCTGAGTTTTAAAAAATCTTGGAGCCGAACGGGCTATAAAAACCTTCAATCCCTTCGCTTTAGCAAAGTCATAAAAAACATCACCTTCCGCAAAAGACGCGCCCAAAAAATACTTTATACTTGCTATGTTAACTTGCCCCAGCAAAGAGGCGCTTGCCACTGGAGAAGAAAACAAAAATACCGAATCTGGAGAAAACTTATTGATAATATCCGCAGCGCCCTTGGTTTCCATTGTATTAGCTGGATAGCTTACAACAACATAATCTACGTCTTTTTTTAAATCTTTTTTTTCAATGACTACCTGTACGTCTTTTAAATAGGATTTACCTACCAAACTTTCTTCGTAAAAAAATGCAAACTTTCTAACAAAAAGATTGTTAAATCCATAATTGAATATTACCGAAGCCTCTTGATCATTAGCTGGTAAAGCAAAGACAAATGTTTTAAAATTTAATTCTTTAAAGGGATCATACATCGTTGCTGGAAATAGAACCAAAAAGTCTTTTTGCTCAAGCATATTTACTGATGCCATAAGCTGATTACTTCCACTTGGAGCTAACAAAATTTTAATACCCAACTCATCGGCAAATTTTTTTATACACGAAACAGCAACCTGAGATTCCCCTTTATGGTCCAATGCTTCTAATTTAATTTGTCTATTTTTTAGTTCATTATTTTCATTAGCTTCATCAATTCGTATTTTCATACCCTCAAGCCAAGGGTTATCTATATCCTTCATTCCCCCTGAAAAATCACCCATAAATCCCACTTTAATTATCTCACCGTCAAATTTAACCGGTGTGCTAGGTACTTCGGTTTTTGCCGCAATATCAGTCTTTTTGATTTCCACGGTATTATCTTTTTTCACCACAGGAGCAAATTCTTCTTTTTTGGCAACCTCAGGCACTTTTACAGTCTCAACTACACTCGTCCCAACTGTTACTTTTTTATGGGGACCAATCGGATTAAATAAAAATCTCATAAAAAAGAAGACTATAAGCGAAATAGCTAAGCCCAAAAACAATCCGACGGCAAAAGTTTTGCCCGAAAAAGTTATTTTTTTATGACGCATACCACTCCTAAAAACATTTTTGTTATCAAATATCTATTCAAACTTTACCGCTAGAACCGACTAAAACGCCATTTAAATCGAATATCTTTTCGTTTAAATCAATCACATGAAAATTTTCATTCAAATTTATTTCTATTGATGGATCCAAATAAACATTCATGCCTTTTACGTTATACTGCTTATCTTGTTTTATCTGCTTTAAAATCGAATCTTTAGTCACCAGCCCATCCATTTTTTTTACAATTTCCATAAATAAAGATGCAACCAAATAGCCTGCAAATAATGGAGTATTTTCAACAATTTTACGTTTTTTTATTGCATTTAAAAAATCGGAATATAGCTGAGTTTTTACAAAGTTTGGAACACCTCGAGATATAAAAACATTTAAGCCTTTTGCCTTAGCAAAGTTATAAAAAACATCACCTTCAACAAAAGACGTCCCCAAAAAATACCTTATGTTTGCTATGTTAACTTGATTCAAAAAAGACGCTGTCGCCACTGGAGTAGAAAATAAAAACACTGAATCTGGAGAAAATTTATTTATAATATCAGCGGCATGCTTCGTTTCTGTAGTATTAGGAGGGTAACTAGAAACAATATAATCAATATCTTTTTTTAGCCCTTTTTTATCGATTACTTTTTGAACATCTTTTAAATAAGATTTTCCCATATAACTATCTTCATAAAAAATTGCGAACTTTCTAACAAAAAGGTTATTCAATCCGTAATTCAATATTACTGAAGCCTCTTCATCAAGACTTGGAAAGGCAAAAACAAACGTCTTAAAATTCAGCTCTTTTAAGGGATCAAACATTGTTGCTGGAAATAAAACTAAAAAATCTTTTTGTTCCAAAGTGTTTACAATCGCCATGAGCTGACCGCTGCCGCTTGAAGATAGTAAAATTTTAATACCATCGTCAGCCAATTTTTTTATACCTGAAACGGCAACCTGCGCCTCGCCTTTGTGGTCAAATGGCTCTATTTTAATCATCTTATTTTTTAATTCTTTATTTTCGCTTGCTTCGTCAATTCGTATTTGCATACCTTCAAGCCATGGATTATCTATATCCCTCATTCCTCCGGAAAAATCGCCCATAAATCCAACTTTAATTATCTCACCGTCAAATTTAACCGGTGTAATGGGTGCTAAAACTTTTGTAGTTAACTCAGTTTTTTTAATTTCATCTTTTTTTAAGACTTCAAGCCGCTTGGAAGTATCAATTACGACAGGTAAAGTTTGTACGCCTTGGGTTTCAATAGGTCGCCTAACGACAATTTTGAATAAAAACAAACATGCAATAAAAATAACAAAACCCCAAATAGCCCCAAATAAAAACGTCCGCCAATTGATATTGAAATTATGTTTTTTTTTAATTTTCATAACAACCAATCTACTTAAAATTTACAACATAAATTCATACATTCAAATCGTAATAAATCAAGGTAAAATGAACCATATTATTTAATTTTAACTAATAACATTACCCATTAAATCAAAATCTTTTTCATTCAAATCAGTAACATAAAAACCTTTGTTTAAATCCACGTCTAAGGATGGATCCAAATAAAGATCGCAACCTTTAACATTATATTTTTTATCGTTTTTTATTTGTTTTAAAATTGATTCTTTAGTTACAGGACCATCTATTTTTTTCAAAATTTCGATAAACAAGCTTGCCGCTAAATAGCCACCAAAAAGAGGCGAGCTGTCTATTTTTTGGACCTTTTTTGCAGCAGCCAGATAATCTTCTTGTAATTTCATTTTCGAAAAACGTGGAAGTCCACTTTGAACAGCTCTTGAAACAAAAATTTTTAAACCTTTTGCTTTTACCGAAGAATAAAGAATATCCCCTTCAACAAAGGACGTCCCCAAAAATTTAAGCCCAGTTATATCCAATTGTCTCAACAAAGATACCGTTGAAATTGGATTTGAAAATAAAAATAAAGCCTCGGGCTTGAATTTACTTATGGCGTCGACAGCTTGCTTGACATCATTTGTATTAGGCACATAACTTGTAACAATGTAATCGCTATTTTCTTTTAAACCTCTTTTTACTAAAATAGGCTGCGCGGCCTTAAGTAAACTTCTACCAATTAAACTATCTTCATAAAAAATAGCAAACTTCCTTATCGCTAAAATATTCAAGCCATAATTCAATATCACCTGAGCCTCTTCATCATTACCTGGAAAAGCAAAAACAAAGGTATTCAGGTTTAGTTCCTTAAAAGGATCAAAAACTGTTACTGGAAACAATACTAAAAAATCTTTTTCCTTAAAAATACTTATACACGCCTTAAGCGTATCACTACCACTTGGTGACAATAAAATATGAATGCCCAGTTCATCAGAAAAATTTTTTATACTTGAAACAGCAACCTGAGGTTCCCCTTTATAGTCCAATGCTTCTAATTTAATCTGTCTATTTTTTAGTTCCTTATTTTCACACGCCTCATCAATTCGCATTTTCAAACCATCAAGCCATGGACTATCTATATCCTTCATCCCCCCCGAAAAATCTCCCATAAATCCCACTTTAATAGTTTCACCATCAAATTTAACCGGTGTGCTAGGCGCTTCGGTTTTTGCTGCAATATCAGTCTTTTTGATTTCTACGGTATTATCTTTTTTCGCCGCAGGAGCAGTTTCTTCTTTTTTGGCAACATCAGCCACTTTTGCAGCCTCAACAACGCTCGTCGTGACTGTGACTTTTTTATTGGTATCAATGGGCCTAAATAAAAATTTTATAAAAAATAAAGCTATAAGCGACATAGCCAAACCCAAAAACAATCCGACTGCAAAAGTTTTAACCGAAAACGTTATTTTCTTTTTTCTATGCATGCTCAACCTCAACTCTCCTGACTAAAAACAAATATCTTGGTTTATTAGATTTATAAACAACTTATCAAAGCTATCATCAATTTTTTTTCTGAGAACTTAACATTGTTCCGTGTAAGTCAAATATATTTCCATCCAGGTCAATTACATGAAAATTATCATTTAAGTTTATCTCCAATAAAGGATCAAAATAAAATTTTAGACCCCCTACATCGTAAGTCTTTTCACGCTTTACTTGTTCCAATATTGACTCTTTTGTAACAGATCCTTCTATTTTTTTTACAACTTCCACAAACAACCCAGTCCAAACATAACCTGCTAGCAATGGAAGACTATCAGTTTTGTTGCGTTTTTTTATTGCATTTAAATAATCAGCATATACCTGAAGTTTTGACAAATTCGGAATAGAACGAGCTATAAAAACTTTTAAACCTCTTGCTCTGGCAAAGGAATAAAAAATATCACCTTCCATAAACGACGTTCCCAAAAAATATTTAATACTGGCTATGTTAACCTGATTCAATAAAGCGGCTGTTGCAATTGGCGAAGAAAACAACAATACCGAATCTGGCGAAAATTTATTGATAAGATCTGCAGCGCTTCTAGTCTCAGTTGTATTGGCCGGATAGCTTGTAACAATGTAATCTGTACCTTTTTGTAAACCTTTTTTTTCAATTACCGCCTGCGCATCTTTTAAATAAGCATTACCTAAACGACTTTCCTCATAAAAAATCGCAAACTTTCTAACAAAAAGATTATCCATTCCGTAATTTAATATTACGGATGCCTCTTGTTCATTAACCGGAAAAGTAAAAAGAAATGTTTTGAGATTTAAATTTTTAAATGAATCAAACATTGTTACAGGAAACATAGCTAAGCAATTTTTTTGTTCTAAAATATTAATAGAAGCAAAAACCTGCTCACTACCGCTGGGCGTTAATAAAATCTTAATACCCATTTCATCAGCAAATTTTTTTACGCATGAAACGGCGACCTGAGATTCCCCTTTATGGTCCAAAAATTCTAATTTAATCTGTTTATTTTTAAGTTCCTTATTTTCATTTACTTCATCAATGCGCATTTGCATGCCTTCAAGCCACGGATTATCTATATCCTTCATTCCCCCTGAAAAATCTCCCATAAATCCCACTTTAATCGTTTCGCCATCAAATTTAACCGGCGTGCTAGGTACTTCGGTTTTTGCCGCAATATCAGTTTTTTTGATTTCCACGTTATTATCTTTTTTCGCCGCAGGAGCAGATTCTTCTTTTTTGGCAACCTCAGCCACTTTTACAGTCTCAACAACGCTCGTCGTAACTGTGACTTTTTTATTGGTATCAATGGGCCTAAATAAAAATTTTATAAAAAATAAAGCTATAAGCGACATAGTCAAACCCAAAAACAATCCGACTGCAAAAGTTTTAACCGAAAATGTTATTTTATGCTTTCTCTTCATATTCAACCTCAACTTTCCTGGTTTATAATGATAAAAAATTAACTAATCTTTATTAACAGTGGTTTGAGGTTAATAAAACCATCACAACAAACGAAAGTAAAAAACAATTTAAATCTTATTTCCTCAATCCAAATGAAATTTCAAAGACAGCAACCATAACAAAAAAATTAAATCCTACGCGCCCAAAATCTTATTGACATTTATGGTTTGAATTTGTAGTCTTTGTCATGTTTAAATATTGAAAATATCGTTGCAAGTCTTGTAGAAAACAGGTGTGTGCCGAGGTAGCTCAGTGGTAGAGCAGAAGACTGAAAATCTTCGTGTCGGCGGTTCAATTCCGCCTCTCGGCACCAAAGTTTTTCAAACCAAAATCTAAATACTGAGAAAAACATGTTTGAATTTTTATCCCAAAAATTTTCAGGTGTACTGAATTGGTTAAAAGACCGCGGTCGCCTTACAGAAGAAAATATTAATGACGCGCTTAAACAGGTTTATGAAGCCTTAATCGGAGCCGACGTCCCACATGAAATAGCTGAATCTTTTTTAAATGAAATAAGAAAAGAAGTTGTTGGACAAAAGATACAAACAATGCTCAATCCAGGACAACAATTAATCAAAATTGTTCACGAAAAACTTTTGTTTTTTCTGGGCGGCAACACTGGATCCGTCGCACTATCATTTCAAATCCCATCTGTGGTTATGGTAATGGGCCTACAGGGATCAGGCAAAACAACAACAACTGCGAAATTAGCACATTGGGTTATGCAACAAGCAAAGCAACGTGGCAAAAAGCGTCGCATTCTTCTTGCATCCGTTGATTATTACAGACCCGCCGCTATTGAACAATTGGGCATTTTGGCTAATCAAGTTGGCGCTGATTTTTATAAGGCAAAAAGCACGTCTCCTGTTTCTGCAGCCAAAGAAATTTATGAATATTTTAAAAACAACCAATTTGAATTACTATTTTTAGACACAGCCGGACGTTTTCACGTTGATGAAGTCATGATGCAGGAGCTGGTTGAAATAAACACCAAGTTAGCACCTAAATACAAATATCTGGTTCTAGATTCAATGACAGGTCAAGAATCCTTACAAGTTGCAAAATCATTCGATCAATCAATTGGCTTTGATGGCGCCATTTTAACAAAAATGGATAGCGATACTCGTGGCGGCGCTGCATTCGCATTCAGATATGCCCTTAAAAAGCCTATTGTTTTCGTTGGTTGCGGTGAAAAAATCGATGATCTTGAAAATTTCGCTCCTGAAAGAATGTCTACACGAATATTAGGCATGGGCGACATTTTAACCCTAATTGAAAAGGCCAGTGAAAACATCAACGAAGAAGACCAGGCCTCAATTTCAAAAAAGCTTATGGATGGCAACTTCACACTCAAAGACTTTGCCGATCAGCTTGGGTTAATTGATAAAATGGGATCGTTATCAAAAATAAGTAGGTATCTGCCTGGAATGGGTAATGTATCAGCTGAGCACATGGAAAAAGGACAATCTGAGATTAAAAAATTCAAGGCCATAATAGGCTCAATGACACCAAAAGAACGCTTAGTTCCCAACATTCTTGACGGATCTCGTAAAAAACGCGTTGCTTTAGGTTCTGGAACAGACGTCCAGGACATAAATCAACTCATACAACGATTCGAGCAAAGCAAACAATTCGTTAAAATGTTTAAAAAAATGGGAAAATTTAAAGGTTTTTTTTAAATAAATTAAAAAATTTGTATACTGTATCAACAATTCGAAAAGTGGTTTATTTGAATATTGAAAGGACCTTCATAATGTCAGTTAAGATTCGTCTTAGTCGTTTAGGTAAAAAACATCGCCCATACTGGCGTATTGTCGCGGTTGATTCACGCAAAAAACGTGACGGTGCTTACCTTGAAAATCTTGGAACTTACGATCCAATCAAGCATATTGCACTGCAATTACACGCCGACAAAATCCTAACCTGGATCGATAAAGGCGCTCAATGCTCTCCTACAGTTACAAAGTTAATGAAAAATTACAAAACTAATGTTGTCAACACCGCAGCTACCAAGTAAACTGAACAAAGTGACGTCGGTTATTTTTCTGTATGTTTAATTGCGGGAGAGTCGGCAATGTTAAAAGAACTTGTAGAGCATATTGTAAAGAAACTAGTTGATAAGCCAGATAATGTTTCGGTATCTGAAATTCGCGGAGAACAAGCAACCATAATTGAATTGCGCGTAGCACCTGAAGATTTAGGCAAAGTTATTGGCAAAGAAGGTCGCACAGCAAGATCAATTAGAACCTTAGTACATGCAGCAGCATCTAAGGAACACAAGCGAGCAGTTCTTGAAATTTTAGAATAAAAAAGCTTAATCTGATTTTTGTATCGGCTGGAAATAAACCTCCAGCCGATATTTATTTGAGGCCATATGAAAATATCTATAATCACAGTTTTTCCAGAAATTCATCAAACTTTTTTAAGTCACAGTCTCATAGCAAGGGCTATTGAAAAAAACATCATAACAGTAAATTTGATTCGCTTTTCAGACATGTGCGAACCAAAAGAACGTATTGATGAGCCAACAGTTGGCCACGGCGCAGGTATGATTATAAAACCTGAAGTTGTAGAAAAAGCGTTGAATCACTGCGAAAATTCTTTTGGCAAAGGATTTAAGATATTTTTCTCACCTCAAGGCCAACGCATGGATCAGGTGATTATTAAGAAATTAGCAACCAAGCTTTTTAACACTGAAGAGATTGAAGCCGCAACAGGCAATTCGACTCAAACAGAACCTCATATCATTTTAGTTTGCTCACGATACGAGGGTATAGACGCCAGAGTAGAAGAAGCTTACGCTGATCTAACTCTTTCAATAGGCGATTACGTTATCATGGGTGGCGATCTTGCAGCGCAAGTTTTCATGGAAGCTATTTTAAGATATTTACCAAATGTTGTGGGTCGACAGGAATCGGTTGAAAAAGAATCCTTTAGTAACTCGTTTCTTGATCATCCTGAATATGGCCAACCTGTTGAGTGGAAGGGTTTAAAAGTCCCTGAAATTTTGCTCTCAGGTAATCATGGCGCCGTTGATAAATGGAGAAATAAAGAAGCAGCTCGGAAAACCGTTTTGAACCGATTTGATTGGTTTGCAAACAGTTTACCAAGCAACGAAGATCTAGAACTGGCAAAAGAATTTATACCTCCTCATTACGTCGCGTTGATGCACTCTCAAGTCATGGTAAAAGACAAAAATGGAATAAGCTCGGGAAATACATCAATAGCATCACTCGATATCCACGATTCAGCAAGATCTGGAGCAACCTACGGCATTAAAAATACTTTTATCGTTTCAAAATTAGAAGATCAACAAAAAATAATGCAAACTTTTTTGGGCTTTTGGGAATCCGATAAAGGCAAAGATTATAACGCCAGCAGACATTTTGCAGTATCATCGGTTATTCCAACAACATCGCTAAACAACGTTATTGAAACAATTGAAAAACAAAACGGTAAAAGACCCCTTTTAATTGCCACATCCGCCAAGCCCTTCGGCCAAATACCTAACATTGATTTCTTTAGCCAAGGTGTAGTTTGGAGCAAACAACAGCCGGTTTTATTTATTTTTGGAACAGGTCAAGGCTTGAGCGATGAAGTCTTGAACCAATGCGACTTTATGTTATTGCCAATCAATGGCTTAACGAAATATAACCATCTGTCGGTAAGATCCGCAATTTCAATTGTTTTGGACAGATGGTTAGGCTTACATCCAAAATTACGCTAAAAATTGAGTTTCGCTTTAGTTATTGCCATCGATTTTAAAGAAATGTATAATGTACGAGTTCTCTTTTTTTTATGTACTTTATTTAAAGTTTTAAAGGTAAAAACATTTTTGTAACTTTCAAGGAATATTAATGAAAGCACGCGGTTTAACAAAAGAAACTATTCTTAATTACGGAATAACAGAGAGAAATTTTCCAAAGTTTCGCGTTGGCGATTCAATCGAAGTTTCTCAAGTCATCAAAGAAGGTGACAAAGAACGTATTCAGCTTTTCGCTGGTGATGTTATTGCATTCCATAGAAATGGTGCAGCAACAACATTTACAGTACGACGCATAGGCGCAAACGGTGTTGGCGTTGAACGTATATTGCCTTACTATTCAAAACTTGTTAGCGACGTTAAATTAGTCAAACACGGCAAAGTACGTAGATCTAAATTGTATTATCTAAGAAATCTTTCCGGTCGCGCAGCAAAATTAAAAGAACGCATTACAACTCATGCTAAAGCTGCTTCCGCTGAAACAAACTAAGTTATAAACCGTGTTTGCTTTAAGCAATTTTAAATTAAATTACAACAAGAAGCCCAATTCATCGTTGGGCTTCTTGTTTTGTGTTTTGTTTATTACAATCCTGTCAAGCTGCACGCAACAAACAGAACACAATCGCTTAATAGCGAAAGCAAAAATAACAAATGACGCAACCGCTCCAATAGGATTCAAAAAAACAGAAAGTTTTTTTGACAAAGGCGTGTCCTACGCTTCTTACGAAGGAAAACAGAATTTTGAAGCCACATTGAGCTTTTATAAAAAAAAGCTCGAGTTCGATGGCTTTAATATTATAGATTCATCTGTTGTCTGGGGACGAAAACAAGAGGGCATGCTGGTAGGCTCCAAGCCTAAAAAACATATAGTCGTCTCTATCAGATCAAAACAAAAAAGCTCTAGTGTACATATTTTTTCACAAACTGTGAGTCAAGGTGTCGTAGATGGTAATTAAGACATTACTATTGTTTTTGGTTGTTTTCACCGTGGCTCCAATCATTTTTCTAATTCTAACATTCACAGTTGGTAATTATTTTGGTTTGCAAATCTTAGATAATTCGCCGATTTCTGTCATTTTCAAAAAAATATCCCGTAGACGTTGATTATTCGTGATGTCCACAAACGTTAGTCTTTTTACATTCTCTTCTTTTTTTGCTACAAAATATAGGCTAACATTTAGCTTTTGTATCGGATCAAACAGCAGTATTTAAAAGTTAAAATCAGAGATTAAAATGAATAACCATCTCAAAAGAGTTTTAAATTACACAAAAAATTATTGGAAACCTTTGGCATTTTCAACTGTAGCAGCATCGCTCTATGGCTTAACATCCGCAGCCCCAACATACATAATAAAACAAACCATCGATGAAATATTCATAAAACGCTATAGCAGCTTAATCATTCCAATGATTTTCGCTTTTTTATTTTTCTTTCTACTAAAAGGTATTTTAATGTACCTTACTGTCTACTACATGCACTGGGTCGGACACAGAGTTGTAAACGATATTAGACGAGACCTATTTTCAAAAATCATACACTTTCCAACATCATTCTTTCAAAAGAACACAACAGGCAAGCTGATGTCTCATTTTTTAAATGATATTCAAATGATACAAACCGTCGCATCAAACTGTATCAAAGAAGGTGTGAGAGGTTTTTTTGAAGCTATATTTTTATTAGGATTCGCTTTTTATCAAAGCTGGCAACTTGCAGGCCTAATGCTTATTGTAGGCCCTCTGATAGGAATAGTAATCCAACGCATGGGAAAAGCGCGCAAACAAGCATCTCGCTCGATCCAGGTTGAGATGGGCAACATAAGCACAACACTTCAAGAGTCAATCATGGGCATACGTGAAATAAAAGCCTTTAACGCCGAAAAAACTGAACAAGCACGATTTGGTGAAAGATTAGAAATTTGTTTTAACTCGATAATGCGTAACGTACACTTTGAATCACTATCACCAGCGTTCGTAGAAACTATAGCAATGGCTGGATGTGGAGTTGTTTTCTACGTTGCAGCACACCAGGTGCTTAATGGTACTTTGACAGCAGGACAGTTAACAGCCTTTGTAGCGGCAGCGCTGCTTGCATACCAACCGTTGAAAAAAATTATAAACCTTTATTCAGACGTTCAATATGGATTAGCTGCGGCTGAAAGGGTTTTTGGCCTTATGGACATGATTTACCCAGCCTCACAAAATCGCAACTTAACGTTAGAAAAATTTGAAGACGAAATACGCTGGGAAAATGTTGCCTTTGCTTATCACAAAGATAATCCTATAATCCAAAACGTTAATCTAAAGATCAACAAAGGCGAATGCATTGGAGTGGTTGGTCCTTCTGGCGCAGGCAAAAGTACAATTTGTGACATGCTTTTGGGTTTTTTGATTCCAAGCAATGGCTCGGTTTTTATTGATAACAAAGACATAACCAAGATTTCATTCGCAAGCCTACGTGGTAACATTGGGTACGTTGGACAACATCCATTCCTTTTTAACGACACAATTTTTGCAAACATCTCATACTCAAGGCCTGGTTCAACAATCGAAGAAGTTATTGAGGCATGTAAAGCCGCACACGCACACGAGTTTATCCAAAAACTTAGTGCTGGGTATAACACAATGGTCGGTGAAAACGGCACCCTTCTTTCCGGTGGACAAAAACAACGCTTAACCATCGCAAGAGCACTTTTAAAAAATCCTGATATTTTAATTTTGGATGAAGCAACATCAGCATTGGATAGTGAATCTGAGCAAATGATAAAAGCAGCAATGGAAGACCTTAAAGGCAAAAAGACATTGATCATCGTATCTCATCGCCCATCAATGCTAGAAAACGTTGATCGAATTATGGTCGTTCAAAACGGTGGTATAACCGAAATAAGCAGACAAAAATATTCTGAATACAAACAAAGTCAGTTTTTGGGATAAATAAAAACAAAGGAGCCTTGTCATGATGATTAAAAAAATATTACTCGCCTTGTTAATTTTAAGTTCATTTAAATTAAACGCTGATGGGTCAAATCCAGAAAATACACAGGACGCCTGTTTAACTATAACTAATGAACAATTAACCAATGAAAAAGGCGAAATTGATCCAAAGAAAGCAGTCTCGTTGATACAAAAATACATGAATCTTGATAAAAAAACCAAAACCAAAATAAAAATAGCAGCTGATGCTGCAGCTTTTTTATCGTGTATTTGTTTTTTTACCAGCATCGCTTTGGATATAAAATCATTCGATAAAAAATTTGCCACTTTCAAAAAAGATTTGTTAGAACATCCGAATGAAACCAAGCAAAAATACGAAAACGGTTTTTATGGCAGGCCAAACCGAATAACTGGCGATCATTTTGATATTGTCCTATGCAACGCTCTTTTATGTGGTACGCTTTCAATATTGGCTGTTCTAGCACACAAAGAAGAACTTGATAATTTTGCCAAAAAACTTGCCGAAAAGGGAATAACAAAGGCTCAAACAGCAAAAAAATAGACTCTACATAACAAAAAAGTTGCACCAAAAAGGGCGCCCGATTTTAAACCGAGCGCCCTTTTTTATTTACTCAATTAGAGACCAACATGTCTTATTTTTCTATGTAGTCACATTCTTTGTTTGGACATTTATTGGTCACTTCACCAGACTTGTCCTTTAAAGACAGTAGGTATGGCGATTTACACTTTGGACAAGGCTTTTCAACTACTTGACCAAAAATTGCAAACTTGCAATCTGGATAACCAGAACATCCCCAGAAAGATCCGCCTTTCCAACGTCTCTTGGTAATGCGCTTACCGCACAAAGGACAAGGCATTTTCAAACCTTCTTGGTGAATGTACTTACAATCCGGATAACCAGGGCACGAGATAAACGGACCAAAGCGCCCCATTCTCTGCACTAAAGTCTTTCCGCACTGAGGGCATTTTAACGCATCACCGCCATCTGCTGAAATCTGCTCAGGTTTCACAAGTTCGATATTTCCGTTCTCATCGCGTTTATAATTTACCGTGTAAGAACATTCAGGAAACTTGGAACAACCCAAAAAAGATCCCGACTTTCCATATCGAATCATCAGCTTGCTTTTGCACTCAGGACATTCAATTTCAGTCTCAACTGATTGTTTTTTTGCCTGGATGCCAAAAGTTTCTAGGTCCTTTTTAAATTTTTTATAAAAATTATTCAAGACCTTGTCTCGATCAACATCACCCTGGGCAATCTTGTCCAAGTCCTCTTCCATGTCAGCCGTAAACGTAATGTTTATAATATCGGGCAAATGTTCGCTTAAAAGCTCGTTTACTTTCTGACCAAGTTCGGTTGGCACAAACCGCTTATTGTCTTTTAAAACGTAACCTCGCTTCTGTATTGTGGTCAAAATGGCTGCATAGGTACTAGGACGACCAACGCCACGCTTTTCAAGTTCTTTAACCAAAGTTGCTTCAGAATAACGAGGAGGTGGTTGTGTGAAGTGTTGTTTTTTATCAAGTTTCTTCAAGGCTAACGCCATTTTTTCTTTTAACTCTTTTGGAATAACTACGCTGCCTTCGCCTTCTTCATCTTCAACCAAATAAACTTTTAAAAAACCATCAAATACAAGTGTTGAACCGGTAAGTTTGAATGCAAATTTATCGCACTCGATCGAAACTGTTTTTTGGAAATATTCAGCAGCTTCCATCTGGCAAGCCACAAAACGCTTCCAAATCAATCCATACAACTTTGCTTGATCTGGTTGTAAATACTTAGAAACTTTCTCAGGTGTCATACTTACATCAATAGGCCTTATAGCTTCGTGAGCGTCTTGAGCACCCTTCTTGCTATAAACATTAACTTCTTTTGGCAAGTATTCATCACCATAACTTTTTTTTATAAACGTACGCGTAGCATCAAGTGCTGAATCAGCTATTCTCAAAGAATCGGTACGCATGTAGGTAATCAAAGCTTCGGGCGTATTTTTGTCCGCAAGCGGTACACCTTCGTAAAGCTTTTGAGCGATCAACATCGTTTTATCAACAGAAAAGCCAAGTTTATTGTAAGAGTCCTGCTGCAACGTACTAGTCATGAACGGCGGTAAAGGATTTTTGCTACGCTTTTTGTCAGTAATTTTTTCTACTACGTATTTTCCCTTTTTCGCATCCGCTAAAACCTTTTCAGCCTCTTCCTTGTTTTTAATTTTTGAAGCCTTGCCATCAATTTTGTAAAGCTCTGCTTGAAGCTGCGTCCCATCATCCATGGTAAAGATAGCATGAACAGACCACGACTCTTCAGGAACGAAAGCTTTTATTTCAGCATCACGCTGACAAATCAACAAGAGCGCAACTGACTGGACTCGTCCAGCAGAAAGACCTTTGGTTATTTTTTGCCACAAAATTGGTGAGACCTCATAACCTACCCACCGATCAAGAATTCGACGAGCTTGCTGGGCTTCAACTTTATGCAAATCTACATGAGAATGGTTCTTGATAGCCTCCAAAATTGCAGGCTTGGTAATTTCGTTAAAAGTAATTCGGTAAATTTTATCTTCATCGGCAAAAACCTTGGCTATCTCTTGGCCTATGTGCCATGAGATAATCTCTCCTTCGCGATCCGGATCTGAAGCCAGATAAACCTCGCTACAGCGGGTCGACTCTTTACAGATATCCGCAATGGTAGAAGCCTTGTCTTTGATTGCGACGTATTCAATATCAATTTTCCCAGTTTTTTCATTCCTGGTAATACCAATTTTTCTAGGAGGAAGATCTTTAACATGTCCAAACGTAGACATAATCTTAAAGTCCTTACCTAAAAACTTCGAAATCGTTTTAATTTTTGCAGGTGACTCGACAATAAGTAACCTAGGTCCTGATTCGTTCATACTTTTCTTTTTTATCCTCGCCATGTCCCCGCCCCTCCCTAAAAAAATTCCATATCAAAATACGCCAAAAACAAACTCAAGTAAAAATTTTATTTCATTGGTTGTAATTTTTATAAAAATAAATTTCAAAATACAAACTTTACATTATAATTCTATATATAAAAATTACAGAGAGTCAATAATATATTTTATGTTTAAAAATTTTACCGTTGTTTTGACTTCATCAAAAAACCTTATCAATCATGAAAATCAGGTTCAAGCGGAATGATAAACCAAGCAACAATGTAGGCAACAACGCCAGCACCGCCCAAAAAAACAGATAATACACATCCTAGACGTATAATAACAGGATCAACCCCGAAATAATTTCCAATGCCACCACAAACCCCAGCAATTATTTTATCATGTTTAGATCTGTAGACTCTTTTCACTTTATTTCCTTCTTTGTTAATTTGGGAACCACAACGGCCACAAAAGTTTTGATTGCTTAAACCCTTAGAACTTTCAGAGCACTTGTTAGTACAAACTTCAGCCGAAGCCAGAGTTTTACCAATTAAAATCATTAAAAAAATAATCATTAAACTTAATAAAATAGTTTTAAAGTTCATATAAAATACCTCAAGACCCTTTCATGCCATGCAAAATCAACATTAAATTCCATTAATTCAACCAAATCAACACTGCACAAAAATTCAAAAATTTGCCTTTATTGCAAATTTTAGTACCATTTTTACACACAGAATGAGTTTTTTAAACATAAAAAAAGTAACAAGTATAATCAATTTTTAATTTTTGGGAGTTCTTCAATGAGCAAAATAAGAACACGCTTCGCTCCAAGCCCAACCGGTTTTTTACATATTGGTGGCCTTAGAACAGCCTTGTACGACTACCTTATTGCAAAAAAGCACAATGGTTCATTTGTTTTGCGAATTGAAGATACCGATCAAAATCGTTTTGTAGAAGGTGGAATAGAAAATATAATCGACGGCCTTCACTGGGCGGGCATAGATTATAATGAAGGCCCACTTAAAGATGGAAATTTTGGCCCATACATTCAATCTGAATGCTTAGAAATTTACAAAAAGCATGCTCAAGAACTTTTGGACAAAGGTTTGGCATATTACTGCTTTTGCACCACTCAAAGACTTGATGAAGTACGCCAGCGTCAAATCGCCGCCAAACTACCACCTGCATATGACCGCAGCTGTAGAGATTTATCTAAAGAAGAAGTAGAAAAAAGAATTGCCTCCGGGGAAAAATACGTAATCAGAATGCGAGTACCTCTTGATGGTGAAATAACTTTTAATGACGTAGTAAGAGGAAATGTTACTATAAAATACAAAGTTATTGATGATCAGGTAATCGTAAAATCTGACGGCTTTCCAACATACCACTTGGCAGTTGTAGTTGATGACCATAGAATGGAAATCAGCCATGTGATTCGTGGAGAAGAATGGCTTCCTAGCACACCAAAACACCTTTTGCTTTATCAGTATTTTGGATGGCAACCACCACTTTTCGCACACGTACCATTAATCTTGAACCCAGACAAAAGCAAACTAAGCAAAAGGCATGGCGATGTTTCAGTTGAATCATACAAACAAAAAGGTTATTTGCCTGAAGCCATTGTAAACTTTGTAGTTCTACTTGGTTGGAACCCTGGAGACACCCGCGAAATTTTTACACTTGAAGAATTGGTTCAGGAATTTTCGCTTGAACGAATTCATAAAGCCGGTGCCATTTTTAATATTGAAAAACTAAACTGGTTAAACCACCAACACATTTTGCGCAAAACAAATGACGAGTTATTAAAAATTGTAAAACCTTGGTTTATCCAAAAAGGTTTCACAATAAAATCGGATGACTTCTTGTTAAAAGTAATGGAACTCATCAAAGAACGCGTCACAGTTTTGCCAGATTTTGTAACTTACAGTGAATTTTTCTTTACAGAACCAACAACTTTTGATGAAAAAACAAAAGCAAAATGTTGGAATATCGAAACCGTTCAAACATTGCAAAGGCTTGTGGATTTGTTTGAAAAACTCACAACCTTTGATGCACCATCAACAGAACAAGCGCTAAGAAATCTTGCCGCTGAACTAAACCTCAATGCCACAAAAATAATTCAACCGGCAAGACTTGCGCTAACCGGAATGGGTCAAGGACCTAGCCTCTTTCATATGATTGAAGTTCTGGGCAAAGAAACAACTTTAAAGCGCATTGAATTTGCTATAAAAAATATAACAATCTAATTTTTAAGGACTCAGAGACAAAATATGGAATTAAAGCAAATATTGGCATGCTGGAAAGAATCAATAGAACTTCTGAAATGGAAGAACCTACGATTAATTTTATTAGCAAGTCTTAATAATTTCCGTCGATCACTTATCACATTTATCAAGTATTTTGGATGGATTGCATTATTTTTACCATTCGTAAAAACGCCAATAACTACGGCTTTATGGGTGCTATGTGTTCAATTTATTTTTATACTCTCCTCCAGAGCATCAATTGAAATCAAAAATTATAAATATTTTTTAACGTATTCACCCTATTTTTGGGGCGTATTTTTACTTTGCTTCATATTTGCGCCAATAGGCTGGATTAGTTCGTTTTTCTTTGTAGATTCTAAAAATAATTCTAGAAATCTTGTTTTGGCTTTTAAAAACGGAATAAAATTCACAATCTATTATCTGCCACTTACAACACTTTTATTTATGTGTTCATTTTTGTATATGTTGATCCTGTGCCATTTGGCCATAATAAGCATCCCGCTGTTTTTATTGATTACATCAATTTTCCATCTTTTTTTCATATCAATGGTTGGTATCATTTTTATAAAATTCAAGCACAGCAGCTACAACTTATTTTTTGGAAATTAAACAAGGAAAAGTATGCACATTTTACTTAAAAGTTGGCTCGATGCATTCAAGATTTTTAGTCCCAAAGTTTTTTTGGGGTTAATCATGACTACAGGTCAAAGGTTTTGGAACGCACTCAAAAACCTTTTTTTACATTTCAAATGGCTAGTTGTTATAGACGTGATAATACTTTCATTGGTCGGCAACAAACTAATAAACATACTTACATCCGAAGGCAACCAATTAAGCGGCTTTGCTATCATAGTTCAGTTTGTTACAAGCATAATTTGGTTTGTTCTTGGAGCTGCAATTCTGCTTTTTGCCGTTATGCCACTAAAAGAACAAAATCCGTTAGAATTCTTCAAGCAAATGTTTTTGCGCTACATTCAGCTATCATTTTTCTTTATGCTTTTATTTTTGTTTTCAACATCACTGCTCTTTAGCGCAGGGGTAACAACATTGCCACAAGTTCCTTGGATTTTATATTCCATAGTTAGGCATTTTGAGGTGCTAACAATCTTGTACTGGTTCAATTCTTCATTTACCTTCAAGGGCATTTTTGGATCGGTTGAACGCGCCGCAAATTTTATACTTTATCATTTACCACTCATAGCCTTTTCTATTTTGCTTATGTGGGGCTTTAACAGCCTTATGAACTTAATATTCTATAAATTCAGTGGAATAGACAATCTCGTACAATTAATCGCAAATGGAACCTCAACACAAGAACTAGCAGCAACAAAATCGAATTTAACCATCACGCCTGTCTTGCTTTTTAAATACCTCAAGTATTTGCTCGAAACAATTTGGCTTTGCTTTGTTTTTTCCTTATTTGAAATGAAAAAAGATGATATTTATTCATCTGAATATTTTGAATAGAACATATGAAAAAGATTAATTTAATTATTAAAAACATCACTACCTACTCATCATGGCTATTAATCGTAGTCAGCTTTTCACTGATCGGTTCTGTAGTTGGGTTAATGCCAAAAACGCGTAGATATAAAAGCAAAATTTTTTATTTTATAAGCTACATGACAGGCAAGCTTATGATAAAAGCCTCTTTTATAAAACGAAACATCATCGGGTTAGAAAACCTTCCAACAGACCGCAATCAACCAGCAATATTAGCCATCAATCATACATCAGCCATGGATATTCCGATGATTGGAAGCTTGATGGGGATGTACCCACACACATGGGTAAGCCGTGCGGAATTTGGCAAAATTCCAATTTTTGGTTTTGTGTTAAGACGATTTAACGTTTTGGTTAATAAAATGACACCGAAGGAAGCCATTAAAACTATTGTTAATGCCGTAGAAATATCCGGCAAAAACAACACGCATTTATTAATTTTTCCAGAGGGCCAAAGATATGATGACAGTGACGCACGCCCGGCTTAAAAGCCGGGGCTTCTCAATCTACATTCGAATGTTATTGATTTTGAACATATTTTTTTATGACTTCTTCGTCGCACTTACCTACCGTTTCCACAAAATAGCC
>Ga0172371_10004256_pt1 | contig 21774 bp, 20 predicted proteins | sample Lak12m_FD_114543 | JGI IMG/M metagenome (GOLD analysis project Ga0172371, IMG submission 114543) | Freshwater microbial communities from Kabuno Bay, South-Kivu, Congo - kab_022012_12m | ecosystem: Environmental > Aquatic > Freshwater > Lake | place: Democratic Republic of the Congo: South-Kivu...
AAAATTATTATTTTTTATTATCAACAAAATTCTCTTCTATTGTTTTAATACTATCTTTTGCTAATATCAAATATTTTTTATTTAATAAATCCAATACATTCAAATTCCTAGCTTCATCGATCTTAGTTTTTTTGATATTTCTAATTGCTAATATTGTTTTTTCGTCATATTTTGGAATTGCAACAAACATACTATTATTATAACAAGGCAAAACATTAAACAACTTAACCATATCTTTTGTTTTTCCGTTATCAGAAATTAATTCATCTATAACAATTAAATTGTTGTTTCTTGTTTTTTCAGATAAAACCATAAGTAAAGCCTTCCTTTTCATTTTCTTGGAAATATCTTTTTCTAAAACTCTATCTTTTCTTGGACCATGTGCAATTCCTCCACCAACCCAAATAGGAGATCTTTTGGAACCATGTCTTGCTCTTCCTGTACCTTTTTGGCGCCATGGCTTTATTCCAGAACCAGAAACTTCGCCTCTGTTTTTAGTGTGTGCTGAAATTTGTCTTTTATTTGCAGACAAAACTGTTGCAACTTGATGCACTAAATCAGCATTCATTGGAATATCAAAAATCTCTTTTGGTAAATTAATTGTTCCGTCTTCTTTTCCTTTGTTGTTATAAACTGCAAATTTCATATTTTTATCCTCTTATTTCTAATAATGTTCCGTTCCTTCCAGGAACAGCGCCTTTTACTGCTAAATAATTGTTATCTAAATCAATTTTCATTATTTTTAAGTTTTTAACAGTTATTCTATCTGAACCCATTCTACCAGGCATTTTTCTTCCTTTTATAACATGTTGTGGAAATCTACATCCTGTAGATCCTATTGTCCTAGCTTCGTGTTTTACACCATGAGTTCTGTTTCTACCATGAAAACCATGTCTTTTCACACCACCTTGAAATCCTTTACCTTTAGATATACCAGAAATTCTTACCAAATCTCCTTCTCCAAAAGCAGAAACATCAATTTTGTCACCAATATTTAATACCTCTTCTGTTCTTTGTTCTTTGATAAATTTATATTCTTTACCTTTCATTGTTTTCTTGATTTTGGTTTTTTTATCTATTTTACCAGAACCAACTTGCACAGCACTATAACCATCATTATCTAAACTCTTATTTTGCAAAACAACACAAGGTTCACAAGAAAGCAAAGTTACAGGAGTTAAATTTCCTTTTGGATCAAACATTTGGCTCATTCCAATTTTTTTCCCTAAAATAAACTTCATTTGTATATTAGTATTATTTGTAATTTAGTAATTCAAGAAAAAACGGGCATATTGCCCGAAATTGGCAATGTTGTTACCCTTCGGCAAGCTCAGGGCAAGTCCCCAGCAAGCTTCGGGAAGTTAACGTTGTCTTTGTATAATTAAATATCTTATCAAATTTTCAAATCCGTGTCAATAGTTTATAGAACAAAAAGCAGTTTTTACTGCTTTCTACGACTTTATGACTTTATTATTTTTTAAAATGCGCCCATTTGGTCTATCTGCAAAGTTTCTTCTGGTGACAAAATTTTATTTCTTTTTAATGCGCTGTTATGAATTTCTAAAACTTTTGTTTTTCTTTTATCCTGCGCGTCGCCAATATCTTTTTCCCTTTTTAAGCTTTTGATTTCTTGCAATATTTCTGCGCCTAATTTCAACATTTCCATTGAACTTTCTTTTGTTGCAAACGTTTTTTTCATATATTCCATTTGACCGTTAAAACCATCATTCACCATAACAGCGAGCTCATTGATTGTAATTTTTGGATCTTTTATTTTTGATTTTGATTTTGCCATGATTTTATGATTTTTTAATTTGATTATTATTTTTATCAATGACTTTATGTTTCCTTAAAAATTTTAAAATCGGTTCTCCGCATTTTTCACATAACTCAACAGTAGCAAGATATCCAAAACCAGCGTCAACAGATTTGTCTTTAATAACTTTTTCGCAAAAATCACATTTATGTATGCGCATAGTTGAAAAATTACTTTTTATAACTCTATTATAATCTTTCAAAAACCCGTGTCAAGCAAACAAAAAGCAGTATTACTACTGCTCTCTGCTTTACTAACGAATTTAAAATTATATCTTTATTGCTATATCAACACCTGAAGGTAAATTTGAATCTCTTAGTGCTTCTATAATATCTGCATTTGGGTTTAATATATCAATTACTCTTTTGTGAACCCTCATTTCAAACTGCTCTCTAGCATTTTTGTGAATAAATGTTGACCTATTTACTGTATATTTTAAAATTTCTGTTGGCAAAGGTATAGGCCCAAGCACAGTAACTCCTAACCTATTAGCTATATCAATTATTTGTTTTGCTGAACTATCTATAATTTTGTGATCATAAGCCTTAAGCTTTATTCTTAACTTAGGCATTACAACTGCATCTGCTTTTTCTACAGATTTATTTACTTTTTTTACCTTTTTTGCTACTGGTTTTTTTTCTGCCATCATAAATTTTAATCTGCCTAGGGCAGACAAGAATTATTTAATTATTTATATTTTCCGCAACTTCCCAATTTGCTTGCGAAAAATGACTGTCTGCCAAGATAGAATCTTAGCAGACAAAACACTTTCAACAAACTATTTTATAATCTTTGTTACAACTCCAGCTCCAACTGTTTTACCACCTTCTCTAATAGCAAATTTTCCTTTTTCTTCCAAAGCTACTGGAGCAATTAATTTAACAGTTAAGCTTGCTGTATCTCCAGGCATAACCATTTCAGTTCCTGGAGCTAATGTTACATCTCCTGTGATATCAGCTGTTCTAATGTAAAGCTGTGGTTTGTATCCTGAGAAAAATGGAGTATGTCTTCCGCCTTCATCTTTGCTAAGAACATATACTTCAGCTTCAAATTCTGTGTGAGGAGTAATAGATCCTGGTTTACACAAAACTTGCCCTCTTTCAATATCTTCTTTCTTTAAACCTCTAAGCAAAATTCCTACATTATCACCTGCTTGTCCTTGATCAAGAGATTTTTGGAACATTTCTACAGAAACTACAACTGTTTTTTGAGTTGGCCTAATACCAACTATTTCAACTTCATCATTTTGTTTGATAACACCTCTTTCAATTCTTCCTGTAGCAACTGTTCCTCTTCCTTCAATTGAGAATACATCTTCTATAGCCATTGCAAATGGTTTATCTAATTCTCTTTTTGGTTCTGGTACAAAAGCATCTACTGCATCCATTAATTCAGCAATTGGTTTTGCTTTTGGATCATCAGCTGAAGTTGCTTTCAAAGCTTCTGTAGCAGATCCTCTTATAATAGGAGTTGTATCTCCTGGATAACCATTTTTTGTAAGCAATTCTCTGACTTCAGATTCTACTAAGTCCAAAATTTCTGGATCATCTACCATATCGCACTTGTTCATAAAAACAAGTAATGATGGAAGCCCAACTTGTCTTGCCAAAAGAATATGTTCTTTGGTTTGTGGCATTGGTCCATCTGGAGCAGATACAAGTAAAATACCTCCATCCATTTGAGCAGCTCCTGTAATCATGTTTTTGATATAATCAGCGTGTCCTGGACAATCAATTAATGCATAGTGTCTTGTTGCTGTTTCACACTCTAAGTGAGTAATAGAGATCGTCACTCCTCTTGCTTTTTCTTCTGGAGATGAGTCAATTTGATCTACATCTCTGTCAGAAGACTTAAAACCGCGCAATTTTGAAACTTTCATAATTGCGGCTGACAATGTGGTTTTACCATGATCTACGTGACCTATGGTACCAATGTTTACGTGAGGTTTAGACCTCTCGAATTTTTCTGTTGCCATTTGCTATTTTTTCTCGCGCCATTTGCCAGGTACGAGAAGTTAATTAAATTTTATTTTTAATATATTTATTATTTTATTCTATTTCTTTTTAAAAGTCAAGTGCTATTTTACCAAATATGTAAATATAATACAATAGCTTGACTTTTATTATTAAATTTTGTATTATATTTTATTGTTTTAGATAATTCCTTGATCTGTTTTGAAAGGAAACTTCTATGGATAAAACCCTTACAACGATCGGACGAATTATTGATTGCGATCCTAAAGGTATTGTAATTGCTGATGAACTCCGAAAACAAGCTATTCAGCTAGCTCTTAATCTTGGTGCAGAGGGTAAAGAGTCCAAACTCATAGAATTAGCACAGTTGTGGGGACCAGAAGGACTCGGTAAAGGCAAAGCAGTAGAACCTTCAAGCAAGTTGACATCGCCTGGCCAAACCCCAGAACTGAAGGTGCATTTTTATGATGCACACCCGCACGATTAATTGGCCAAACAACCTTCTCGGCTCCGCGATGACTTTCAAGTCTCGCGGGGCATTTTTTTTATTTCAAATTATAAAATTTAAAGTAGTATTATTTTTTATACAACTTTTTGGCCACGTGGCAAAAAACATAGCATACCTAAATATTATAGGGATAATATTTAATATTTATTACCTATTGCATTGTCTTACTTAGACAGTATAATGATTTTTTAAAATTACCAGTTTATTTAATTAACCCCAATCTTTCAAAATTAAATTTAATCTTATCTTGATTATCAATATAGTCTATTAATCCAAATCTTACATATTTTTTAATTTTGAATAAATTAACTAGCAATTCTAATTCTTCTTTGCAATCATGTGGATATAAAAATATACTTTCTTGTAGTCTATAAAAACCTCCACTTTTAAGCCTATATACAAGAGCTTTTCTACCTTTTTCGCATTCTCTTGGTATATCAAATGCAATCATTCTCCATTTTCCATCCCATTTTCCTGATTTATAATTAAGTTTTCTAAATTTATAATTAATTGCCCTCAAAACCCCCTTTTCAGTTAAAGAAACTAAAATTTGTCCGTCATAATCTTTTTTCTTTTGTATTAGATTTTCTTTTTTTAAATCAACTACAGCTTTATTGAGTTGTTGACCAGTATAATCATGTATTTCTTTAACTACTGCATTAATAAATAAAAATCGCATATCATTTCTCCCGCCTATTCTATCTGAACTCAAATAATAAATATTCCACAAAATTTCTTCTAAAATTTTTCTCATATTTTATATTTTGTAATTTATTTTATAACAATCTATCTACTATTTTTTTGATCTATATTTATTATACAAAATTATTAATTCAATAACAACTTTTTGGCCACGTGGCCAAAAAGTTGTCATAGAAAATTTGACTAATTGTTATAAATTTGCTATGATTTTTTTAGCTTTCTTGACAATCTAAACCTCTGTTAGGAGAAAAATCATGAAATGGGAATATGAAATCACTTATTTAATAAATCCTGACGAAATAGCTGAGTATGAACTTCTGACCCATAAAGGCGAATGTGGCTGGGAGCTAACGGCTGTTGTAAGAGGAATGCACGAAATGCGACTGGATAATTATTTACAAAGCTACTATTTTAAACGACCAAAGCAAGAAACTATTGCTGAATCTCCAACACTATCTAATATTAAGAGTGAATCACTATTAGATGACAAAATAACAATTATTGGGGGAAGACCATTTGAAGAGATATTAGAAGAAAACGAAGGACATGATGACAACAATAACCCCAGGTTTCGTTGTCCACCCAATATGGACGACAAAATATAGAAAATTGCAAACAAAAGCGCCCTCCTTTACAGGAAGACGCTTCTTTTTTTATATTTTATTGTCTTTTGCCATCAATTATTTCTTGAGCAATATTTGTAGGTACTTGCTCATATTTACTAAATTCCATTGTAAAACTTGCTCTGCCTTCTGTAAGAGATCTTAATGAAGTAGCATATCCAAATGTTTCTGACAATGGCACTGTTGCATCAATAACTTTCATACCAGCTCTTTCGGAAGTTTGTTCAATTTTACCTCTGCGAGAACTTAAATCAGATATTACAGCTCCAAAGAAATTTTCTGGAGCTACAACTTCCATTTTCATAACAGGTTCTAAGATTACAAGCTTAGCTTTTTTACAAGCATCTTGAAAAGCCAAAGATCCTGCAATTTTGAAAGCAAATTCTGATGAATCAACTTCGTGATAACTTCCATCATACAAAGTAACTTGTACATCTACTACTGGATATCCTGCCAAAATTCCCTTATCCATAGCTTCTACAACACCTTTTTCAACAGGTTTTATAAATTCTCTTGGAATTACACCTCCTTTAATTTCATCAATAAATTCGAAATTTTTACCTCTTTCAAGTGGTGCAACTTTCAAGTAAACATGTCCATATTGTCCTTTACCACCAGATTGTCTTACATATTTTGATTCTGCTTGACCTTCTCCAAGAATTGTTTCTCTAAAAGCTACTTGAGGCTTGCCATAATTTGCTTCTACATTAAATTCTCTTTTAAGCCTATCTGCAATAATATCTAAGTGAAGCTCCCCCATTCCAGAAATAATTGTCTCTCCAGTTTCTGAATCTTCTTTTACTCTAAAAGTAGGATCTTCTTGTGTAAGTTTACGAATAGATGTAATAAGTTTTTCTTGATCTGATTTTGTTTTTGGTTCTACACGAATTCCTATAACCGGTTCTGGGAAAGTAATTTTTTCAAGCATTACTGGATTATCTTTGTCGCACAATGTGTGACCTGTACTTGTATTTTTCAATCCTACAGTAGCTCCAATTTCACCTGCATACAATACATCAAGTTCTTGTCTTTCATCTGCATGCATACGTAAAATTCTTGCAACTCTTTCCTGTTCTCCAGTATTTGCATTAAGCACATAAGAACCTTTTTCAAGTTTCCCAGAATAAATTCTAAAATATGTCAAAGTTCCTACATATGGATCTGCAGCTATTTTAAATACCAAAGCAGAAAATGGTTCAGCATCAGAAGCTTTTCTTTCTACTATTTTAGTTTCATCTTTTGGATCTGTACCTTTTTCAGATGGCAAATCAAGAGGACTTGGTAATAATTCTACAATCATATCTAACACTGTTTGTACACCTCTGTTTTTTAAAGCAGATCCACAAAGCACTGGGACAAGTTTATAAGCTAAAACACATTTCCTTAGGACATCTTTTAATTCTTGCGTAGTTATTTCTTTACCTTCCAAAAACTTTTCAGTTAAAACTTCATCTTCACCTGCTATTTTTTCTACCATTTTTTTATGCCATTCTTCTGCTTCTGCTTTCCATTCTTCTGGAATATCTTTTTCTACAACTTGAGTACCTTTTTCACCTTCAAAATATAAAGCTTTCATTTTAAGCAAATCTACTACTCCAGCTAATTTTTCTTCTGTGCCCATTGGGAAAGAAATAGCAACAGCTTTTGTTGTAAGTTTATCTAAAATAGATTGAAAACTTTTATCAAAACTAGCTCCCATTCTATCAAGCTTGTTTACAAAACAAATTCTTGGAACTTCATATTTATCTGCTTGGCGCCAAACTGTTTCTGATTGTGGTTCTACTCCTGCTACACCATCAAACACAACTACAGCTCCATCAAGCACACGAAGAGATCTTTGCACTTCTGCAGTAAAATCTATGTGGCCTGGAGTATCAATTAAGTTAATTTGATGATCTTTCCAATACATTGTAGTAGCAGCTGAGGTAATAGTAATTCCTCTTTCTCTTTCTTGTACCATCCAATCCATAACAGCTTCACCCTCGTGTACTTCTCCTATTTTGTGTGAAACTCCAGTATAAAAAAGCAATCTTTCAGAGAAAGTTGTTTTGCCGGCATCAATATGAGCAATGATACCGATGTTTCTTAATTTTTCTAAAGGATGTATTCTATTAGCCATATTACTTGAATCTTGAATCTTGTATCTTGTAGCTTGAATTGAATTTTGAATACTGAATACTTAATTCTTTATTCTATTCTAGTTCCTAGCTTCTAGATACTAAATTCCAGTTTATCTATTGACTTTTATTATTATTTTTTGTATTATAATTATTAGACTAAACCATATTCCACCACTTGAAAGGATTAAACCATGACCAGAACTTGTACCAATCCAGAGTGCGAAAAAAAAGACGAGAAGTGTGAAACTATTTTTTGTGTCTGTTGTGGGAAAAATACAACAGATGCGTGTCCGTCTTGTGGAAAACCTGTTTCTCACAACCACAACTATTGCGGTTCTTGTGGCATTCAGCTTCGTACCGTGACCAAGTCAAATGATGGTCTAATAAGCCTAGAAGACTGATTTAGTTCAAATGGGCAGGCCCTAGGTTCTCAATGAACTCGGGGCGTTTTTTATGTGTAAGGTGAGACCTTACACAATTATAAAACTATCTTGCGAAGTGTGCAAATGCTTTATTTGCTTCTGCCATTCTGTGAGTATCTGCTTTCTTTTTAAGAGCATTTCCTTGATTATTTGAAGCTTCTATAATTTCTTTAGCTAATTTTTCTGCCATTGCTTTACCCTTACCAGAACGAGCTGCATCTAAAATCCATTTTGTAGCTAAAGCTAATTTTCTTTCACCTCTTACCTCCATTGGCACTTGATAAGTAGCCCCACCAATTCTTTTTGGTTTTACCTCCAAAAGTGGTGATGCATTTTCTATGGCTAATCTAAAAATTTCTATAGGTTCTTTTTTAGTTTGTTCTTTTATAATATCAAAAGCAGAATAAACAATTTTCTGAGCAACTGTTTTTTTGCCTTGTTTCATTACTTTATTAATAAAAGAAGCTACTGCTACATCATTGTAGATTGCATCTGGTAAAACTTCGTGTTTTTTATAAGCTCTTCTCATGATAATTTTTAAATTTTTAATTTTGTAATTTTTAATTAATTTTCAAATTCTCTAATTTCTAAAATTTAAACATTTTGGCATTATTTAAAAATTAAAAATTGGAAATTAAAAATTATTTGGCCTTCTTTGTTCCATATTTGCTCCTCTCTTGTTTTCTGTTTTCAACACCTTGTGTATCAAGCACTCCTCTTACAATATGATATCTTACTCCTGGTAAATCTTTAACTCTTCCGCCCCTTATCATAACCACAGAGTGTTCTTGTAAATTATGTCCTTCTCCGGGAATATAAGCTGTAACTTCCATTCCATTAGATAATTTTACTCTAGCTACTTTTCTTAAAGCAGAGTTTGGTTTTTTGGGTGTTTGTGTAAATACTTTTACACATACCCCCCTTTTAAATGGAGAAAAAAATCTTGTTGGTTTATTATGTAAAACATTAAAACCAAGTTGCAAAGCAGCTGTTTTTTTTCTTTTCTTAATTGATTTTCTATTTTTCTTAATTAATTGATGAATTGTTGGCATTATTTTTATGCAATTTTTAATTTTTAATTTTTATAATTTTCAAAACGTATTATTAGTTTAGCAAATTATTTATCTAATGTCAACTTTAATCCAGCTTTTTGTAAATCTGGTTCAAATATAGCAATATTTACAAGACCTACAGAGCCAGGAGCTACTTGATATTTTTGAAAATAAATAATCAAACTGCCATTATCTATTAAATTGAAATTTTGAAAATTATCATAATTAGCTTCAGTTCCAGATTTTATCATATCATCTATATATCCAACATCAAAAGTATTCATTTTTTCAATAACAGCATTATAAGCAATGTTAGAAAGTTTATTAAGATTATCTTGAGAATTATTTAAAATATCTTGTATTGTTATTTCTTTTTGATTTTTAATATCATAATTAAATGCATATACAAGATCTACGCCATGAGCTCCGCCAGAAAAATAATAAATATTAATTACTAAACTTATATAATTTTTATTTAATTGCGAAATTTCGTAGTTAACATAATAATCAAATGGCGCATAAGGTTTTTTAATCTTTGCTTCTGATTCTGGCATAGTTGCATTAATTGCATTAAAATTATCTATAGAATTTTTCTTAAAATCTGCAATATTATTATTTATCAAATTCTCAATTTTTTGATTTAATTCATTGCTTGATATTTTAAAATATGGGTATTTAACATTTATATCAAAAAAATCGTTTTTTTCTAAAATTGTTTTTTCTTCATACAAAACTTTATCTTTAGATTCTGAAGTATTAATAGTATTTTGAGTAAAATTACTATTATTTATAAACCACTTTATATATGCAAAACCACTAGCAACTAATAAAATCAATAATATTATAGAAAATTGATATATTTTTTTCATATTTATAATAAACCTGTAATTAAACTAAAAAATAAATTAACAAAATAACCTATTATTCTTGGACCACCAAAAAATAAAAATATTATTAATATAACTGTTCCATATTGTTGCAAAACCATTTTAATTTTATAAAAACTTTCTGGTAAAAAATGAAACAATATCCAAGAACCATCTAATGGTGGGATTGGTACTAAATTAAAAAATGCTAATACCAAATTAAGCTGAATTACCATTACAAAAAAACCAATCAAATTAGCTGGTAAAAATTCATAAAAAAATCTTATTATTAACCCAAAAATCAAAGCTATTGCAAAATTTGTCCCAGGCCCAGATAATGCAACTTTAAATTCTCCCCATTTTTGATCTCTAAAATTATATGGATTTACAGGCACTGGCTTTGCCCAGCCTATTATTATAGGTACATTAGAAAGCACCAAAAGCAATGGCAATATAACAGAACCAAATGGATCTAAATGTTTCAAAGGATTAAATGTAAGCCTGCCTTCATATTTTGCAGTAGGATCACCCAAAGCAAAAGCAGTATAGCCATGAGCTAATTCGTGCAAGATCACAGAAAATATAAGCACTATAAATGAAAATATTGTAATTATTGGATCTGATGATATCATATATATTATATTATCAAACTATTGCAAAAAAGTAAAATATCTGATATGATATATTCACAGAATTTAAAATTTAATATTAAAGAATATGGCACAAAAAATTTGTACAATCTGCGAAAAGAAATCATCAATGGGAGTTACTCTTGTTAAATTAAGAGGAAAATACAATCCTACAGCCAAAGTAAGAAAATATCCAAATTTGCAATGGGTAAAACCAATTTCTGGTAAATATGCTGGTAAAAGAATTTTAGCTTGCACAAAATGTATTAAAAAAATGTCCAAAGTATAAAATGCAGGATATCGGATAATAGTAGTCCGCTACCTTGGGGTGGTAGTAGCCCCAGTGCGATCCTGGGTATCCTGACACTTTGAATTAATCAATACAAGCAAAAAACAGCGATAAGTTTTAGCTCCAAAATATTGGAAACAAAACTTATCGCTGTTTTTATTTAGAAACAATATTTATTTTGTTTACAAGTATTTCCAATAAATCTTTTACATTTTGCTGAGCATCTAATTCAGTTTTACTAGAAACAAATTTTTCCCATTGATCTAAAATCTCTTTATCTCCAAGCTCACGAACTGCATTTTCTAGCTTCAACCTTTCCTCAAAAGCAACTTCTGATTTTGCTTTAAGAACTTTGGAAATAAAAAGTTTAGAAAAATTAATTACTTTTTCATTAGTTTGCTGATTATTTATCATTAATTTAGCATTCTCACAATTTTTCAATTCTTTAAAATAAAGAACACCAAAAATAATATTGCCTAAAACTAATATTAAAAAAAGCAAAAAACAAATTATTTCCTTTAAATTATTCCTAATAACATTTTTTATTATTTGTATTTCTTCTGACATATTATTGTTGTTTTAAAGCCATTTTATCACGCATTTTATCACGATAAAAATTATAAGCTAACATCATTATTACAATTACAAGTAAAGCAGTTTTCCAATCTACTACATTTAACCACCAATATTTTGTTTTTAATTCTACATTAATGTGTACACCAGAACCTTCTTTTACTTGAAATGGCTTTCCATCATAAGTTAAATAGCCTGGGGCAACGACCTTTAAATAATAATAACCCTCAGGCACTAAAAACGAATACGTTCCACTAACATTTGTAACTTGTGGATTTTCTTGCTGATAATCTCCAGCTGGCCATAATTCATATTGCATTGTTTGTGGATTTTGCCAATACAAAGAAACTACAGCTCCAACAATTCTTGTTTCTTTCTGACCATCTTTTTCATATATATAACCTTCTGGATCTACAACTGTAACTAATTTCACTTCTTTGGAAACAGGTTTTAATAAGCCATCTTCTTGGTAATCTACAACAGTTATTATTTCATATTCCCCATCTACTACAGGAGCTTGAATATTAGCTGTATAAACACCATTTCCAGTATTATAATATTCAAATTCAGCTATAATTAATCTTTTTTCTATTTCTGTTGGTTTTTCTTTTGTATCAGTTTCTTTTACAGTCTCTTTAACTTTTGCTCCTTCTATAGGAATTTTTTTAGATGGAGTTAAAGATGCTACAAGGCTTGGACCAGAAAATATTGGAGATAAAGCTAATGATTCTAATTGCACAACTGAAACAGGACTTTGTTTTTTGGATTTGAAAACTATATAACCTATAACTCTTTTAACATTTCCATCTGCTTTGAATACTAATTGCAAATCACTGCCTGTTATTGTTTGAATTGTTTGTTGAGTATTGCCTTTTTCATTTAAGGACAATGCTATATTATAATCTACCAAGCCTCCAGCAGTTTTAGCAAAAACTATTTCAGAAGGCATTTTATCTTTTGCTTGTGATGTTAATTTAGCAACAGGTATACCTTTTGCTGGTATAAATTTCCCTGGAGATATTTCTATTTCTGATAGACCCAAAACCTCTGTTAATCCAGGTAAATTTAAATCAGCATTTTTTATTTTCTGTAAATCAGTTATTTTACCAACTCCAACTTCATTAAATGTCTTAGCAAGTTGTGGAAATTTTTGTTCTAGCATTGCGATATCTTTTGGTAAAGGAGATAATACAAATTTTTTAATTGGCTCTTTTGGAAATATACTCCACTTACCAGAAAAAACATCTGGTGGAGTTTGTGGTACCATCACAATTGGTTTAGGCTTTTTTTCTACTATTTTATTAGTTTTTTGTGGTAAAAAAGGCAATAAAGATTGCAAGCCTTGGCCTATTTTATCTAAAATAGGCATCTGAGCTACTGGCTTTTGTTGTTTTTGAATTAAATTAGGAATTAATAATTGTAAACCATTTTTGATTTTTTCAGTTATTGGTGATAAAAAACTAGGCCTTTTAATTATTACATTTTCACCTTCTTTGGGTAAAACAAAAAATTCAAAATTATATGTTAAACTTTTATTATTAGCCAAATCCTTAGCAATTAATTGCAATTTATGTTGTCCTTGCAAAAAACTACCCAAAGTAATAAAAAAACTTCCAGTTTCATCTACTTGCAAATTTCCATAATAATCATCTAAATAAATATCCAAAATAGCAAATACTTCACTTGTTCCATGTAAAGTAACTTCATCTGATGTATTATAATTTTTATTTAATCCAGAAATATTTATTTCTGGATTCTTGGTATCTAAAATTATACTATCTTTAAATACATCTGAAGAAGAATTTTGATCTGTAAAAAACTTTATATATACAAATTTCTCCCCATCACCTTCTTGTAATTGCCAAGTTTTTTTATTAACAAACCTTTCTTTTTTTGCATCTCTAAAATCAGAATAATTAGAAATTAATATTTCTTTACTATCATCTTTAGCTTGCAAATAAATTTCTACTAATTTTTTGTTTGTATATAAATCTCCGTTATTAATTGTGATACTTAATGATAAACTAGGAGGTAAAATACTCCCGCCTCCCCCACCACCAGAAGGCACTGGAGCTATAATTCTTGAACTTGCAGGGCGCCAATCTGTAATTATATTACAACTTGCACAAGAAAAATTTATTGTACCAGCATTGTCTCCAATTGCAGTACCAGAAAATTGTCCAGAAGAATTTATTGTAACTCCAGAAAAGTTAATCCAACCAAGATTTTCTGCCCACGCATATCCAGATAAATTACCTTCTGCATCATTTATAACTCCACTTGTAGATGGATTTAAATTTATCCAACCATAATTTGAAGACCAAGCATAACCAGTTAAATTATTATCGGTTATGTGTATATTGCCTGTATCTACTCCAAAATTAATCCAACCTATTTTATCTGACCAAGCATAGCCTGAAGCTGTTCCATTTGTAGTAGATGCAAAAACAACACTACTTGAGAACAGTGAGAAAATAATCAATAAAACATAATTTGAAATTTGAAATTTTAAATTTGAACTCAAATTGTGAATTTTAAATTTATTTTTTAGTTTTATCTAAAGTTTCGTCTTCTACTGGAACTTTAGCTGGGTTTTCTTGAACTATTCCATCTAAAGGATTTTTACCAGACTGCAAATTACTTAAAACTTTTTTAACTTCTTCATTATTTGGATTTAATTCAAGTACTTTTTTAATAGAATCTATAGCTTTATCATTTTGCCCCAAAGCAGAATAAGTTAAACCAAGAAAATATAAAGCATTAGAATATTTATTATTTAAAAATACTGTTCTTTCTAATTCTTTTTGAGCATTTTTATAATCTTTTGATTGATAATACAAAAGCCCAATTTGGAAAGATAAACCTACATCATTTTGTGCATATTTTTTAGCTTCTTGTAATGCAGGCATCACCTGATCTGTTTTACCTTGAGCAGAATAAACCATAGCTAATTGAAATCTGGCTGAAGAATAATCTGATTTTAATTTTATAGCTTTATCAAATTGTTCTTTTGCTAATTCTAGATCTTTTTTCTTTTCTGATTCATTATCTTTATCTGTATTATAAGCTTTGGACAAAAGAATAATTCCTTTTTGTGTCGCATAATAAGGATTATTTGGATCTAATTTTATAGCTTCTTCATAGTTTTTTATAGCCCAAGTTTCAGCATCTGGCACAATACCTATAAAATTTTGATAAACAGCTCCGCCTATAGACCAATTATAAATATTTTTAGGGTTTAAATCTGTAGCTATTTTAACAGCATTAATTGCATTATTTACATATAATTGTAATTGTTCTTTCTCTGTATCTAATAATTCTTTTTTTGATAACAAATCAGCAACTTTACCAAGATAAGCTTGAGCTAAATTAGTAAAATAAATATCTGCTTTTGGATTATGCCTTATTGATGATTCTAAATCTTTTAAACCCTTATCTGGTTGTGATTTTGCATAAGCTGATAATCCGCTATTAAATTTAAACTCTGCTAAATATCTTTGCCCTTGTAAAATTATTAATCCAAAACCAAATATAAATACCAAAGTAAATACCAAAGTAACTCCAAGAGTTAAAAATGATGATGGAGATAAATTATAATCTTTTTTTGTGGAAATTAAACCAATAAAGCACCCAATAAGCAAGAAATAAATAAAGTCTAAGGTAATACCAGAATTCATTAAGAAATATGCAATAGATTGAGCTAATATTGCTACGAAAATTCCAGCTGTAATTAATTTGAAAGAATAATCGCTTTTTTCGCTAGATTTTAACTTATCACCAGTAATTTCTTTGGTAATAAACATTATTCCATAAAACCCTACAATTCCTATTAAAAATAAAAATGCCAAAAATCCCAAAAACCCTACTGTAGACAATATTGTAATCATTTTTGAAGCTCCAGAATCAAATCTGTAATTCCAAAGTGGATTTTGATTGAAATCTTGTTTTTTGTATTTTAAGAAATTATAAGCAAAAGTTCCAGGACCTGATCCTAAAATTGGATTATCTTTTATTGATTTTATAGCTACATCTGCAGAAGCTGATTGATTTAAATAAACTTCAACTGGTCTTTGTGGAGCAGAAATGCTTGGATTTACAATTATAAAAAATAATGCCAATACAAAGAAAAATATTGGAATAGCTAACCATCTTAAATCAAAAAGATTTCTTTTGAACATACCAAAAGCTATTAAGAGTGCAGAGCTAATAAGTACAATCCACCATACAAGTAAATAATTAATAGCTAAAACCCCAATAGCAGACATAACAATGCCAATTGCAAAAACAATTCTTAACCATTTTTCACTTATTGTTATTTCTAGCATTGTTAAAATTGGAATTAATAATGCCAAAATCAAGCCCAAATTACCTACAGAACCGAAAGTATTAAAACTTCCAGTTTTTGCAAAATTTAAAGGAATTATAAAAACTCCAAATAATTGCAAAATACTAAACAATATAGCAACCAAGGAAGAAACACACAACGTTATAATAGAAACTAAAATTTCTTTTTTACTAAAAATATTAGCCACAACAACATAAAGCAAAGATAAACTAACTAATGTAAGCAAACTTTCTGCAGTTATTCTTGGCCAACCCCAAAAACTACCATATCTGTCTTGAGAGAATATTGTAGATGCTGTAAAAAATAATATTAAAATTGAAATTGCAATATGAGTTTTGTTAAGATTTGCAGAAAACTTTCCAGAAACTAATATTTTTACCATCCAAGAAAACAATGATACAAATACTAAAAGTACTAAAACTGTTTGTTTATTAAAATCCAATACATCTGATGTAATTGGCAAGAAAAACACTGGCATCAAACCAGCCAAAATATATATACTATATTTTGAAATTAAATCACAAACTTTTATAACCCCAGAAAATTCTTTTGGCATAATTTATTTAATTATATTAATTATTATATTTATTAATTATATATGTTTTTAAAAACTTTGCAAATAAATTCATAGAATTTCGGGGCTCTTATCTCGAAGCTCAAATACAATAGCTAGCTACGCTAGTTCTTACAGGGGTCAGACCCCTGTAAAATCATTCCAAATCTATATCTTCAAAATTATTCGCCTTATATTTTACCCAATCATCAATAATTTCTTTACATTTGTTTCCATCGCCTAAAACATTGATTACACAATCTTTTTCAATAACTGATGGAAAATTTTGCACCCCAACACAATCCCAAAGACTTGACCAACGATATTCTTTAAGTAAAAAATTTAAAACTTTTTTCATATTACAAACTCCTTTTTCTTTAAAACCAGGTTCTATCAAAGAAATTGGATTGCACCAAACATATGCCATTACATTTCTAAGTTGACTATCATCCATAATATGAATCGCCTTAAATCTATTGAAAAGATGTCCTTTTCTCTTATATTTTATATTTAAATAACTTGCATATCCACCACTAACTTTTTTAACAAAATTACTTATTCCATTTTCCTGCAATTGCCTGACAACAATATGTATATGATTAGACATAAAACAAAATGCTAAAATTTCTACAAATTTATCTCTTTTATTCTGCAGATTCACAGGGGTCGGACCCCTGTTGGCTCTTTCTAGAACTTTTTCCTTTTTACGTTGCTGACGTCTCTCCCTTATTACAACTCCCTGAGAATTATTAAATTCATAAAGAGAGAAGATCCCACGAAAATAATCATCTTCATTTTTGAAAATAATACTATCACCAACAGCACGTAAAATTATATGATAGATTTCACCATTAATTAACTGTGGTCTTTTTGTTGGCATAATAGTTTACAGGGGTCGGACCCCTGTTGGCTTTTTATTTTAAATTAGCGCTTAATCATTTTAGCAGAAGTGTTTTGCTCGGGGGCGGAGATGATAAGCTGATTATTTGTTGAGGCCTGATTAAAGTATTCAAACTTAATCCACTCAGCCGCCCTCGCCACCGAAGAGATGCGGACGTCGTCGAGGAGGCCGTTCATATAGGCTGATGTTGCTGCAAGCGGCGATCTTCCTATGTGATAGACATTTCCTGTATAATTTGCTACATGATTATCTGTAGTTGATTGAGCAGTGCCGTTTATCCATAACGTGCTTATATTTGTAGAATTGTTGTATGTCAGCCCAACAAAATACCAAGTATTTACCACAGCCGCTGAGTCAGCAACCGAAAAATTACTTGATCCATTGACCGTAGCCCGCATTTTCCCTGAAGCGACATCGAGATATGTGTATATGTATCCACCGTCGGCAGCCGTTCCTTGTGTGTAAAATACTTTATTCGATGCTGAAAGTGTATTCAGATTCACCCAATGGAGAATTGTAAAGTTTCCACTTGGTATTGGCTTGGATGACAATACCACATAATCATCCACCCCATCAAACTCCAGCGCGCCGTTGATTTTACCGGTTGATTGGACTGGGCCGTTGGTTGGGGTGCCACTGTTTGCGTTGCTGGTTGAATCGGCGTTGTTTGCTCCTGTTGCTTCTTTCAAGTGCCACACGCCAGCGAAATTCTGGCTGGCTCCTTCTTTCCAGGTGCATTGGGCGTTGGTAATACCAGTACAATTTGCAAGTGAACTAGAATCATCGGTCCAATCATCTGTGGCATCGGATTTTCCATAATACATATATATTATTGTGTCACTTGCTGTGGTAATTGTAGGTACCTTGACCCAAATATTAGCTGTAGCTTTTGAGCTTGATACTGTAAAACTTTCTCTTTCATATGATAAAAGAGTTGTGCCATCGGAACTTGTGAAACGTAAATCATAACCAGTAGACAAACCTTTGGTACCTACTGCTGTGTCATTGGTAAGTTTTACAAGTAATGGAAAATCTGTAAGATCTGTATCTACTTTGGTTTTGGATATTGTAATTTTTTTTCTATATGTCCAACCACTTAACCAAGAAGCAGAATTTTTAAAATTAGAGCTTTTAGTTTTAGCAGAAGTTGTTTGTTCTTGCGGATATATTTTTAACTGATTATTTGTAGAGGCTTGGTTAAAATATTCAAATTTAATCCAAGAAGCAGAACGAGCTGTATCAGAAATTTTAACCTCATCAATAGACCCTGTAAAATATCTAGCACTATAACCCCCTTGACCTTGTCTTCTACCAATAACTAAACTTGTGCCTGGAGTTGCTGGCGTATAACTACTAATATTTGCTGTTTGAGAACCATTTACATAAAACTTGGTTGTCCCTGAATCGCGTACTAGCACTAAGTTATACCAAGCATTTGCCAAAGGGAATGTGTACCCAGAATTAATCCATGTAACACCACCATACAAGGCAGTTAAAACAGAACCAGATGAATCGCTTTCACTACCATCAGAAATCCCAAAGCCCCAACCATTATTTGAACCATTTTCTATAATATGCCCAAGTTGTGGCAATACAGATGGTTTTACCCACACCGATAAAGAAAAGTTATCTCTAACAGTTGTAGGATTAGAATATGTATATAAATAATCATCTAATCCATCATAACTAGTTGCATCCCCAACCCTACCTGTTACACCAAAAGTGACTCCACCAGATTGTGTGCCATCAAAATTACCTATTGTTGAATCTTGTACTGGGCTTGATGAATCATTAAGATGCAATACTGTTTTATAATTTTGACTAGCGCCTTCTTTCCAAACACATTGAGAGTTAGTAATGCCAGTACAATTTGTAAGGGAGCTAGAATCATCTGTCCAATCATCTGTTGCATCAGCTTTGCCGTAGTACATATATATTACTGTGTCTGAGGCTGTAGTAATTGTAGGTACTTTAACCCAAAGATTTGCTGTAGCTCTTGTAGAGCTTACAGAAAACATTTCTCTTTCGTAAGCTAAAAGTGTTGTACCATCTGAGCTTGTAAAACGCAAATCATAACCATCTGATCTTGCTTTTCCACCTACTGCTACGTCATTAATAAGTTTTACAAGTAATGGGAAATCTGTAAGATCTGCATCTACTTTGGATTTAGATATTACAATCTTTTTCCTATACAGCCAACCTGAAAGCCAAGAGCCTGCCGAATAAGTAGCTGTATTTTTAATAGATGCATTGTAACCTTTTATTACATAAAATGGTGAGCCATTATTACCAGTACCTTGCGACGACGAAGAACAAGATGAGCTTGCATTATAGTCACACACAAATGCATACCAAGCTTTTGAACCATCACCAGCTTGTGATACATAATTACAACTTGCCTGAGACCCAGAAGCAGTAGAGCTTGATATACACCAATTCCCACCTGCACAAGTTGGGGCTGAATTATTGTTTGCAATAATAGAATTTGTCTTACATATTGCAAGATAATAATTATCTGATTGTCCATCAGTTGCAGTAGCTGTAAATGCTACATTATTACCAAAGATTGTAGGGGCACCAGAATAAGATCCTCCATCTGATGGACCTGCAGAAAAACATGGACCCCCACCAGCAGTTTCTTCTGTGCCAAAAGAAATTTCATTATCTGATTCGTTCATATTATAATATTCAAACTTTATCCAATCAGCAGAGCGATTAGTATTAGATATACGAACTTCATCTACAATACCTATAAAATCATGCGCAGAATTATCTGCCCTTTGTCCAACATAAATAGCATTTGTTGGAGCAGTCCAAGTTCCAGTATTAGCCTGCCCCGTATATGCTCCATCTTTATAAGCCTTGTACCCACCAGTAGTACTATTCCCTTGTCTTGTAAGAGTTACATAATACCAAGTCAAAGTACTCATCGATGTCATACTGAGCGTGCTACCACCCATACCATCAGAACTCCAAAAGCTACCTGTAATATTAGGAGTGTTGCCTGTAAGATCCATTAAAATATAACTTGATCCGCCTATTGTAATAATTGATTTATAGGTAGCACCATTTGACGGCAACCTTACCCATGCAGACCATGTAAAAGCCGTTGTTCCCGTAAGAGTAGAAGACATTCCATCATTAGAACCATCCAAATCCCAGCCTTTGCCAATTTTAGCATCTACAAGATCGCTTGTTGTCATTGAGCCAACGCTAGTTCCATCTTTATTATTAGCAGTAGCATCTTGCTGAGTTCCTGCAGAATTAGGATCGTTATGCATGTGCCAAACAGCTGTAAAATTACTATCCCATACATTTGTACCATCTTGTTGACTAGAGCAAGAAGCATTACCGTAATACATATATATAGTAGTATTTGATGCTCCATTTACTGTAGGCACTTTAACCCAAATTTTAGCAGTGTTAGTTGATTCATCATACAATTCTATTTCATGGCTTAATTTTGTAGACCCATCTGAACTTGTAAATAAAAGATCATCACCATCATCTTGAATATTAGCTTCTATACTAGAAGTATCAAAACTTACAAGCACAGGAAAATTACTCAAATCCGAATCTACATAAGTGTGATCTATAGTAATAGGCTTTCTATATGACCAAGAAGCATTATACCAAGCAGCTTTTACATTTTCTACAAATCCAAAACTGCTGATAATTATTACAGAGAAAATAAAGGTTATAATTTTAAATATTTTATTCATATAGAAAATAATTTATTTTTTATGATTGTTCTATAGGAGGCTCGCCCGCCCCATTATCCGCAGGACTTTCGCCCACCTGATTATCCCCAGGATTTTCAGTAGGTTAGACGGGTTCTTCTGCAGGTGGCTCTTCTGCTGGAGGTGACGTTTCAGCTGGTGGGTTTTCTTCTACTGGTGGATATTGACAAGAACCATCATCTTGAGTTGCGCTTGAGTTATAATTTGTTGCACTTGAATCTGTGCATCCATAAACTACAGTTGGATCCTCGGCTGGTGGTTGTTCTCCACCTCCTGTGACTCCGCCATCTGTTTGGCCACCATCTGCTGGTGGGTTTTCTTCTACTGGTGGATATTGACAAGAACCATCATCTTGAGTTGCGCTTGAGTTATAATTTGTTGCACTTGAATCTGTGCATCCAGAAACTACAGTTGGATCCTCGGCTGGTGGTTGTTCTCCGCCACCTGTTTGGCCACCATCTGTTTGGCCGTCATCTGCTGGTGGATTTTCTTCTACAGGAGGTTGCTCCGGGCCACCACTTCCCCCACTGCCAGTCTGACCACCATTTACCAATGGGATTTCTGTATTTGCATTATCACAAGCACCTTTTGTTTTTTGCCACTCACCATTTTGTATCCAAGTGCAATAAATATCTCCTGTAGCAGAATCTACCATTTCCATT
>Ga0172371_10004260_pt1 | contig 21766 bp, 23 predicted proteins | sample Lak12m_FD_114543 | JGI IMG/M metagenome (GOLD analysis project Ga0172371, IMG submission 114543) | Freshwater microbial communities from Kabuno Bay, South-Kivu, Congo - kab_022012_12m | ecosystem: Environmental > Aquatic > Freshwater > Lake | place: Democratic Republic of the Congo: South-Kivu...
AGCCGGCTCCCCTGGCGGCGTCCGGCGCCTGAAGCCCGTCGCCGGCTGACCCTTCGCCCGGCCCGCGCCGGTCGCGCCTGGCCCGGCCCTGCCGCGCACGGCACTGCCCATCGGCGCCGGCCCAGCCCTGCCGCGCCCGCCCGGCGGGGTCGGTTCGCGCGGCACCGCGGGCGCGCTCTGGCCAGTCACCTCGGGCGTGCTGCGGCCCCCCTCCCTCGGGCGCCCGCACCCATGTTCAGATGCGCAACTTCAGTCGCCCGTGCGTTTGGGGGTACGGGCAACTGAAGTCGCGAGTGCGATCATGCCTCCGGGCGCCTCCCCGAAGCGCGCTGAGCGGCGAGCGGCTGCGTCAGAGCGGGCGCACGAGGATGAGGCAGGGGTTCTGCGGCCCCCACACCTGTGGCAGCTCCTCCAGCGGCACGAAGTCGAGAGCTTCGTAGAAGGCCCGCGTGGCTGCGTAGCCAGGGTCCGGGTCGCTCGGTGCCAGCGTCTTCACGTGCAGCAGGGTGAAGCCCTCGGCGCGCGCGTACACCGCTGCTTGCTCCACGAGCGCGCGGCCGATCCCGTGCCGGTGGTGTCGTGGCAGCACGCCCATGACGTGCACCTCCGCCGCGCGCGGGCTGGTCGGCCGCAGGGTCAGAAGGCCGAGCACATCGGCGCCCGCGAGTGCCCGCACGACGAAGGTCGGGAGCTGCTCCGCGGCCCCGGCGTACTCGACGATGGAGCTCTCGATGCCGAACCAGTCCGGCAGGGCGCGGAGGATGCGGTCTGCCGCCGCGCCCTGCCCGCGCAGCGGCCCGTCGACGCGGTGCGGCGACTTGCGCGGGCCCCCAGTCTGGCCGCCGTCAGCCGCCGTCACGTGACGTCGCGGCGCAGCGAGATGAACACCGCCGCCACCGCGACGACGGCGATGTAGGCGAGGCTCACGAGGAACGCCTGCGGGCGGTCCAGGCCGGAGACCGTGGCCAGAGAGTCGGCACCCGGCTGGCTCACGCTGCTCACCGTCACCTGGTTGAACACCTGGAACGGCAGCCAGTTGCCGACCGCCGGCTTCAGCGCGGCCACGAGCGGTTCGGCGATGAGGGCCCAGATCAGCGTGGCCGCGACGGTGACCGCCTGCAAGCGCACGAGCGCGCCGAGCGCGACGCCGAAGGCGGTGATGAGGCCGGCCACTGCGATCTGGCGGGCGTAGTCGCCGGCGGTGGCGCCGCCGCTGGCGTCGATCGTGACGCCGCGGACCAGACCGCCGATGCCGATGGTCGCGTAGACGAGCCCGACGGCGAGCAGCATCATGACCATGCCGACGGCGGCGTACACGGCCAGCTTCATCACCATCACCTGCCAGCGTCTGGGGGTGACGAGGTAGGAATACGTGATCGTCCCATGGCGGTACTCGCCGGTCATGCCGAGGATGCCGAACACGAGGAGCGCCAGCGGCACGAGCGTGCTGGCCGTGCTCAGAAAGCTGGTGATGCCGTCTTGCTCGAGCCACTCCTTGGGCACGAACGCGAGCAGCAGGGCCAGCGGCACGATGACGAGAAGGAGCACCACGAGGAACAGCACGAGTGCGGTGCGCGTGCTGCGCAGCTTGAGGAACTCGGAGCGCGCGAGAGCGATCACGTATCCTCCCGCGGAGGGTCGGATGCGGCCGGGCCGGCGCTGCTGTCGGCGGCCGGACCGGGGGCGGCGTCGCCGAGGGTGACCGTCGCCGCGTCGTCGCGCCGCGTGCCGGCGATCTGCAGGAAGAGGTCCTCCAGGCTGGGCTGCTCGGTGAGCAACTCGTGCAGAGGGACCCCGCAGGCGTGTGCCAGGTCGCCGACCTGCGCCGCGCTGGGCCCGCGCACGGCGAGCGCGTCGTGCAGGCGGTTCACGCCGGCGCCGTTCTGGCGCAGGGCGGCCTCCAGCTCCTGCGCTCGCGGCGAGCGCACGCGCACCACAGGCTGCGCCGAGGCGGTGAGGGCGCTGATGGGCCCTTGCGCGACGAGCCGGCCGTCGCTCAGGATGAGCACGTCGTCCACGGTCTGCTCGACCTCGGCGAGCACGTGGCTCGAGACGAGCACGGTGCGGCCCTCCGCGGCGCGGCCGCGCAGGAAGGTGCGCAGCCAGCGCATGCCCTCCGGGTCGAGGCCGTTGGCCGGCTCGTCGAGGATGAGAACCTCGGGGTCGCCGAGCAGCGCGGTCGCCAGGGCCAGGCGCTGCTTCATGCCCGTCGAGTAGCCCTTGACGCGGCGGTCCGCCGCGTCTGCCAGCTCGACGAGCTCCAGCACCTCGTCCACGCGGCCGCCGGCGATGCCGGCGCCGGTCGCGTGGACGCGGAGCGCATTGCGCCCTGTGCGGCCGGGGTGGAAGCCGGAGGAGTCGAGCAGCGCGCCCACCCGCTGCGCCGGGGCGCGCAGCTCGCGGTACCGGCTCCCCAGGATGCGCACCGTGCCGGCGGTCGGCCTGACCAGGTCGAGGATCATGCGCAGGGTGGTCGTCTTGCCGGCGCCGTTGGGGCCGAGCACGCCGGTGATGGTGCCCGGCTCGATGGCGAACGTGACGTCGTCGACGGCGAGCACGCGCTTGCCGAAGCGCTTGCTGAGATGCTCTGCCTCGATGACGGCCATGAGTCCCTCCGGTCGCGGTCCGGCTCGAGTCTACACGACCGGGGCGGCCACAGAGGGAAGCGCTCCGGGGCGCGGCACTACAGGGTGCGCCGGTACAGCCGCCAGTTCCCGCTGCGCCTGTCCGCCCAGTACACGGTACGGTCCAGGACGACCGGGGCGGACTGCGCCGCCGCGGTCACGCACACGGGCGTGAGGCGGCCGGTGAGCCGGTCGAGCGCGCACACGTCCCCGCTGTTCGACTCCTGTCGCCACACGACGAGCTGGTCGCTCAGGGCGAGGTCCGTGACGGTGCCCTCCACCCGGCCCAGGCTCCGGGAGTGCTTCGTGCCGAGGTCCCACGTCATGATGACCGTCACGCCGCTGCGCAGCAGAGCGGCCCAGACGACGGCCTGCCCCCGCGTGGCCATGGCCGTCGCTCGCCGGGTGAGCCGGTACTTCTCGCCGCTGCGTCTGTCGAGCGCGACGACGCGGTGCGCGCCGAGCCATACGACCCAGTGGCCCTCGGTCGCGACACGCCTCACCTCGACGCCGGTGCTCACGTTGAAGTGCGCGTCGCTCACCGCATCCAGTCCCACCACGACCGTCCCGGCGCGGCCGAACCTGCGGGAGCTGTCGACCCACACCACACCGCGCTCGCTCACGCCGGGGGCCGTCCCGTGCCGCGATGCGGTGAAGCGGCGACCGGTCACGCTGTCGAAGGCCCGTACCTGGGAGCCGTTCGAGCGTCCGTCCGGCCGGCAGGTCCACGCGACGGTGGAGCCGAAGGCCGCGAGCGTCCCGGTGGTGCGGCCGAGGTCGCGGCGCGCGAGCAGACGCTGCGACAGGCCGCTCGCGGGGTCATAGCGCCACAGGCCGCTGACGTGGGGGCTCCGCGAGCGCTGCTCCCAGACCACGCCCCCGGAGGTCGCCGCCAGGACGAGGCCTTGCGCGGGCCACTCCAGCGACGTGACGAGCTCGCCGCGGCCGCTGACGGCCGGCATGCCTGAGCTGCGGACGACGACGTCGGCGATACCCGAACTGCGCACGATGAGGGCGGTGGCGGCGCAGGCGGCCGTGAGCAGCGTGAGCGCGAGGAGTCGCACGGCGAGGTGTCTGCCGTGCGGGTGGGTCGCGGTCCCAGCGCCACCCGGGTGCGTGATCGGTGTCCCCATGCCGCCCCCTTCCGGCTCCTCGACCGGCCTCGTCGGCACGCCTTCCCGATGTAGCCGGCCACTACCCGCGGCGCGGGCCTCCAAAACCGCTGGAGCGGCGATCGGGTCAGAGCGCGGTCAGCCGCCGGCGGAGCACCAGGTGGGCGTCGCCCGACTGCGTCATGCCCGCCGACGCGTACAGGCCCATGGCGCCGGTGGGGTTGTCGGTGTCCACGCCGAGCAGTGCTCGCGAGAGGCCGCGCGCGCGGAGCACCTGGAAGGCCGTGAGCAGCAGCGCGCGCCCCAGCCCTCGGCCGCGCCACGGCCGGCGGACTGCGAGGTCGTCCACCCAGCCGTCCTCTGTCCTGGCCGAGGCGATGGCCACCCCGGCGATCTGGTCGCCGTCCCAGGCGATCCGCCACAGGCTGGGGTCGACGGTGGGGGCGTCGTAGGCGATGGCGCGCCACTCATCGTAGGTCAGCTCCGTGGGCTCCCAGTGGTCGAGGAACGCCTCCTGCACCGCCTCGTAGACGGCGCGTTCGTCGATGCCTCTGCGGAACGAGCGCACGGCGATACCCTGCGGGGCGACCGGGGCGGGAGGGATCTGCTCCAGCGAGACCGCCAGACGCAAGAAGGTGCGCACACACTCGTAGCCGCGAGCCGCGTACAGGTCGAGCGGGGAGCGCTCGCTCTCGAAGGTGACGACCGTCAGGCTGCCGCTGCCGCTGCCGGCAGCGGAGGCCAGCCGCCCGCGGACACGCGCCTCGGTGACGTCCAGAAGGTAGCGCTCCAGCGCGGGGCTCTGCGGCCCGGGGCGCACCGACTGGATGCGCACGAACGAACCGGGGAGGTCCTCGAAGACGAGCGCGCTCGCCGCCGCGCTGCCGTCCGGCGCGAGCACGATCCACGCGTCGCGCTGGAGGTCCATGCGGGGCAGCGCCCAGTCCTCCCGTACAGAGTCGGCCGTGACCTCCCCGTCGCGCCGCCCGGCGCAGGCGGCGCGCTTGACGTCGGCCACCGCCTCGGCGTCGCCGGGGCGCGGCGCGCGGACCGTGTGGCCGGCGGGAGGTGCCGGTGTGTGTGAGGCGCTGATGACGGAGATTGTAACCGGACCGGCCGTCGCGGCTGAGCCGGCGTCACCGCGTCCGGCCCCCCCGCACACGCAACGTCACCGACTGCCGGGCATTGTTACCCTGTCGCAGCACTCGCGCTTCGCTGCAGAATGCAGCCGAACGTGAGGCTGCGGCGATGAAGTACATGGCGCACGTGGCCGCTGCTTGCCTGAAGGCGCGGAGCGCGGGCGAGGTCGGGCCCGGCGCGTGTGCGCCGGAAGCCTCGGGCCGGCGAACGCCTGCGTACCTCCCCTCGTCTCCCGCACGGGGAACGATGACGGGAGCGGCGGTACCGGCGGGTGGAGGGTCGGGAGGCGAAGAGACCGGCGCTCAAGCGGCCACGGACGACACCACCGGCCGTCGCGACCGTCGTCGGGGCCTGCGGGGGCAGCAGAGCGGCGGGGTGGCGATATCAAGGTAGGTCGCCACCCCGCCGCCGCCTTCTTGGCGCCGACGCGGCGTCCCCGTCCCTGGCGTCAGCCGGTGTGCATGAAGTTGATCACGTCGCCGTCCTGGACGATGTACTCCTTGCCTTCGGTGCGGAGCAGCGCCTTCTCGCGGGCGGCGTGGAACGACTTCAGCTCGATCAGGTCCTCGATGCGCACCACCTGGGCACGCACGAAGCCGTGCTCGATGTCGCTGTGGATGCGCCCGGCTGCCTGCTTGGCGTTCCAGCCCTTCGGCAGCTGCCAGGCGCGCGACTCGCTGCTGCGGAAGTCGCCGGTGAAGAAGGTGATGTAGCCGAGCACGTCGTAGGCGGCGCGGATGAGCACGTCCACGGCGCCGGCTTCGCCGGCGCCGAGCTCGGCGCGAAAGACCGCCGCCTCCTCGTCGTCCAGGTCGGCGAGCTCGGCCTCGAGGCGCGCGGCCACGGCGACCACCTGGTCGCCCCTGCCGTGCGCCCACTCCACGAACGCCGCCTGCTGCGCGAGCACCTCCGCCACGTCGGCGTCGTCGTCGGTGTTCAGGACGAACAGGATCGGGCGGTCGCTCACCAGCGCGAGCTCGCGGAACAGCGCGGCGTCCTCCGGCGCGCGCGCGAAGGCGCGCGCCAGCACGCCCTCGAGCAGGCTCGCGTGCAGGCGCTCGAGCAGCTCCAGCTCATGCTGGGCCGACCTGTCGCCGCTGCGCGCCGCCTTCTTCGTCTTGTCCAGGCGGCGCTCCACCAGCTCCAGGTCGCTGAGCACGAGCTCCGTCTCGACCAGCTCCACGTCGGCCAGCGGGTCGACACCCTCGCGCACGTGCGCGACCTCGGGGTCGCTGAAGGCGCGCACCACGTGGGCCACGGCGTCGACGCCGCGGATGTCGGCGAGGAAGCGGTTCCCGAGGCCCTCGCCGCGGCTGGCGCCTTCGGCGAGGCCGGCGATGTCGACCACGTCTATGGTCGCGTTGACCTTCTTCGGCGTCTCCAGCACCTCGTCCAGCCGGTCGAGCCGCTCGTCGGGTACGGCGACGACACCGACGTTGGACTCGGCCGAGGTGTACGCGTAGGCGGTCGCCGCGGCGTGGCCGTGCGTGAGGGCGTTGAAGAGCGTCGTCTTGCCCACGTTGGGCAGGCCCACGATGCCGAGTTTCACGAGTGCGTCTCCAGTTTGCTGGTGAGCAGGGTCTCGAGCAGGCGCGAAAGCTGGCGGAGCTGCTGCTTGACGCGGCCCGGGTGGCGGCCCTCGATGGAGCGTACCGTATCGCGCGCCGAGGCGCGCATCCCGGAGGAGCCGCGCTCCGCATCCCACGGGGAGCTGAAGGTGACGGTGGCGATGCCGAGGGCGGCGAAGGGGTCGTCGTCCCCCGGCGTGCGCGCCACGCCTGCCGGCAGCCCGTCGTCGGCCGGCCCGGAGGCGAGCTCGAGCCCTAGGCCCTGTGCCGCCGCCAGCACGTCGTCGCGCAGCCACGTGGGCCCGTCCGGAGCGCTCGTCACGTCGATCGTGGGACCGCCGGCCGGCGCATCGAGATTGATCATCCCGAGGGTCGCCTTGCGCTCGACGCCGCTCATCTGACTCACGTAGTAGCGTGAACCCACCTCGCCCTGCTCTTCCGCGCCGAAGGCCACGAACACCACGGTGTACGGCGTGACCATGCGCTTGATGCGCGCCGCCGTCTCGAGCAGCAGCCCGATGCCGGTGGCGTTGTCGGCGTAGCCCTGGCCCTGGGGCGCCGAGTCGTAGTGGGCGCCGACGACCAGCTGCCTGGCGGAGTCCCCCTGCTTGACGGCGACGATGTTGCCCGAGTGCACGCGGCCGTCCCTGCCGCGGGCGATGAACTCCTGCAGACGCGGGAAGTAGCCGTACCGCTGGAACGACTCGTACACTGCCTCGCGTCCGCGGATCTCACCCCAGGTGTCGGCCACCCGCCGCGGCGTGGTCTCGGCCAGGGTCTTGGCGGTCACGTAGCCGACCGAGCCGTAAGCGGTCGCCGTGACGGCGGCGGAGGGCCGCCCCACCTTGGCGACCGGCCTCGTGCAGCCGTCGAACGCGCCGGCCGCGGCCACGCCGATGGCCACGACCAGCGCCGCCGCCACGGCGATCGCCAGCCAGGCTCCTCTCGTGCGCAGGGCGGTCACGTCAGAACCCCACCGGTACGAGCCACACCCAGAGGGCGCCGAACACGAGGCCGTACACCACACCGCCGAGGACGTCGCCAAGGTAGTGGACGCCGAGGTACACGCGGCTGAAGCAGAGCACCGCAGCCAGGACGGCGAGCCAGGGGAGCGCCCATGGATAGAGGGCGCCGAGCGTCAGCAGGGCCACCATCGACATGCTGGCGTGCGACGAAGGGAACGACTTGCTGTACGGCAACGGGATCTGCACGGGGAGGTCGGGGTCGGCCACAGGTGGACGCGGACGCGCCACCGCCCGTTTGACGAGGAACCCGGTGGCCTCGACGAGCGTGACCGGGACGGCCACGTACAGGGTCTTGCGCAGCGGCTCCGGTTCGCCGAAGAGCCAGGGAAGCAGGCTGACGGCGTACCAGAGGATGCCGTAGTTCGCGGTCAGCGAGAGACCGCTGAGCGGCAGCGTGAACCAGCGCGGGTGCGGCCAGCCGACGGCCGCGCGGCGCGACAGGGCGCGGTCGAGGCTGTCGATGCGGTCGAAGCGTCCGATGGTCTTGGGGGGCGCGGCGTCTGTGGAGCCGGGGGAGGAGGGCATGGGTATCTCCTCAAGTATACAATCCGGTGGTTCCCGCCTCTCCCCGCGAGAAAGGTCCTCATGCGCACCACGGTCATCGTCACCGCGCTCGGCCCCGACGGCCACGGCCTGCTGGCTCGGGTCGCCACCACTGTGGCCGACTGCAACGCCAACATCGACGACGTCAGCCAGACGGTGTCCAACGGCATGTTCACGATGATCATGTTCGTCTCGTTCGACGAGACCGAGACCACGATGGCCGACCTCAAGGCCGCGCTGGAGAAGACCGGGGACGAGGTCGGGCTGCAGATCCACGTGCAGCACGAGAACATCTTCAAGTTCATGCACCGCATCTGAGGCCGGCGGCGGGGCCCTGACGGGCCCGCCGGCCCGTCCCGCCCGGGAGGCGCCGTGGTCTTCATCACCGAACAGGAGATCCTCGAGACCGTCAACATGATCCGGTCCGAGAACCTGGACGTGCGCGCCGTGACCATGGGCATCTCGCTCGACGACTGCTCGGAGCGCGACCCGCGGCGTACCGCCGAGCGCGTGCACGCCAAGATCGTGCAGCGCGCCGGGCGCCTGGTGGTCGTGGCCGGCCAGCTCGAGGAGAAGTACGGCATCCCGATCGTCAACAAGCGCGTGTCGCTGACCCCGATCGCCGGCGTGGTCGGCAGCGACGACCCCGCCGCGTACGTGGAGGTGGCGCACGCCCTCGATGCCGCCGCCGAGGAGGTCGGCATCGACTTCGTCGGCGGCTTCAGCGCCATGGTGCAGAAGGGCCTCACGCGCGGCGACGCCGCGCTCATCGAGGCCATCCCGGCGGCCATCAGCGGCACGCGCCGCGTGTGCTCGTCGGTCAACGTGGCCTCCACGCGCGCCGGCATCAACATGGACGCTGTGGTGCGCATGGCGGACGTCGTCAAGGCTCTGTCCAAGCTCACGGCCGCCGACGACTGCATCGGCTGCGCCAAGCTGGTCGTGTTCTGCAACGTGCCCGAGGACAACCCGTTCATGGCCGGTGCCCTGCACGGCAGCGGCGAGCCCGAGGTCAGCATCAACGTCGCCATCTCCGGCCCCGGCGTGGTGCGCAACGTCGTGGAGAACAACCCGCAGGCGTCGCTCATCGAGCTGGCCGACCTCATCAAGCGCACCACCTTCAAGATCACCCGCGTCGGCGAGCTCGTGGCGCGCGAGGCCTCGCAGCTGCTGAACGCGCAGATGGGCATCATCGACCTCTCGCTGGCGCCCACGCCGGCGGTGGGCGACTCCATCGCCGAGATCCTGCAGAGCATGGGGCTGGAGCAGGTCGGGGCGCCCGGCACCACCGCGGCGCTGGCCATGCTCAACGACGCCGTGAAGAAGGGCGGGACGATGGCGACGTCGTCCACCGGGGGCCTCTCCGGTGCGTTCATCCCCGTGATGGAGGACGCGGCAATGGCGAGGGCGGCGGCGGACGGCGTGCTCAGCGTGGAGAAGCTCGAGGCCATGACGGCGGTCTGCTCGCTCGGACTGGACATGATCGTGGTGCCGGGCGACATCTCACGCAACGCCCTGGCCGGCATGATCGCCGACGTCATGGCCATCGGCATGATCAACTCCAAGACGACCGGGGCCCGCCTCATCCCCGCCTACGGCAAGAAGGTGGGCGAGTGGGTCAACCTCGGCGGCCTCTTCGGTGCCGGCCCGGTGATGGCCGTGAGCGGTGCCGGCAACGACGCGTTCCTCGGGCGCGGAGGGCGCATACCCGCGCCGCTGCAGAGCCTCACGAACTAGCGGCGCGGCTCGACGGCCCTGCGCCGTCGGGGGTGCTCCTCAGCGCTGGAGGTCTCCAAGCATGAGGTGGATGGCCCCTGCCGACTCGGTCATGCCGAGCGCCCGCGAGATCTTCTCTGCCTCGGTGAGCTGCAGGACGGCGTCCAGGGTCTGACCCTGCTCACGGTACCGTGTTGCCTGGTCGATCTCGAACTTGACGAGGTCGGTGAGCATGCGGCGGATCTCCGGGTCATCGAGGTCGATGACCTTGCGGCTGGTGGTGACGATGATGTCGGACAACGGGACCCTGTGGTCCGGGCCACCCGGCGGCGACGACGCGTCGAGGCCCGTGCGGGCCTCCCGGACCGGGGCTGCCGGCGTCCAGCTGAGCGAAGCTTGCGCGAGCGCCCCGGGGACTGCCTCTGGCGCGTCGGCGTCGGCATCGAACACCGCCCAGGGCGACTCGACTCCGACGCCGGGCGTGAAGCACGGAGGCTCGTCCGTGGGCCCCCAGTCCAGGCGGAGCGGGCTCCCCGGTTGCTCGGCCGCGGAGGACGCCACCGGCCGGGCCGTGACGGGCGTTGCGTGCAGCTCCCGGTCGGCCTCCGCGCGGCGGACCCTGGCGGTCGTGTCATCCGGCTCTGCCGGCAGCGCCGCCGACCCAGGCGCCTGCGTGGCCGACGCAGCGGCCGCGCCGCCGTCCCGAAGGGACCGTATGGCGTTGGGCTCGAGGGTGACATCCTCGACGGGCGCCTCGGCGCGGCCGAGTGCGTCGAGCGTGTCCTGAGGTGAGAGGTCGAGGAAGGAGGTGCCCGGCGGCGGCGGCTCGAGCCGCTCCCGCCGCCTCGTGACGGCCAGCGCGACCACGAGCAGGACGACCACGGCCGCAGCCACGGCGATACCTACGATCTGCACGGTCGTCATGTGGTCCCGGTCCCCCGCGCTGTCATCTGGCTCGTGCGGCTTGATGTTCGCGTGTGCCGGCGGGGTTTCCTGTGCGGCCGCGCCGGTACAATGACAGGATGATCGAGCCGAACGCCATCGCGGCCGTCCTCGCCGACCTCCAGGAACCTCCGTACAGGACTCGCCAGGTCTACCAGGCCCTCACGCGCGGCCTCGTCACGGACATCGCCGAGATTACCACCCTCCCCCTGCGGCTGAGGAGCGTTCTGGCCGAACGTCTGTATCCAGTCACGTTGACACCGGTGCGCACCTCCGGGGACCCCGGCGACGCGGTCGAGAAGACGCTGTTCGCGGCCGCCGACGGCGAGCCGGTGGAGGCCGTGCTCATGACGTACCCCAAGCGGGCCACGGTGTGCGTCTCCACGCAGGTGGGCTGCGCCGTGGGGTGCGCCTTCTGCGCCTCGGGGCGTCTCGGTCTGCGGCGGGGGCTCTCGGCCGAGGAGATGGTCGACCAGGTGCTGCATTTCGCGCGCGTGCTGCGGACGAGGGGCCGCGTAGTGAGCAATGTGGTGTTCATGGGGATGGGCGAGCCGTTCCACAACTACGACGAGACGCTGCGCGCCTGCCGCCTGCTGAACGACCCGGGCGGCTTCGACCTGGGGGCGCGGTCCATGGCCGTGTCCACAGTAGGGGTCGTTCCGGGCATCGACCGCCTCGCTGCGGAGCCCTTGCAGCTGCACCTCGCCGTGAGTCTGCACGCCGGCACCGACGAGCTGCGCGACCGCCTCGTGCCGCTCAACAGGACGTACCCGCTGGACGAGGTCTTCGCGGCGTGCGCCAGGTACGTGCGGCGCACGCACCGCAAGGTGCTCTTCGAGTACGTCGTGCTCGAGGGCGTCAACGACACCGACGAGCAGGCGCAGATGCTGGCGGCCCGGGTGCGGCCGCCGCTCTACCATCTGAACCTGATCGCCTACAACGAGACGGGCGGCGAGTTCAGGCGGCCGCAGGCCGCCCGGCTCGCCGCCTTCAAGGAGCGTCTGGAGGCCGGCGGGGTGGACGTCACTCTGCGCCGCTCGCCGGGAGCGGCGATCGACGCGGCCTGCGGCCAGCTGGCCCTGCGCGCGGTGGAGCCCGAGGCATGACACGCGCGTAGCGGCCTGACGGGCGCGTCGCCGCGGCGTCGGGTGTGCCGGGCTCAGCCCTTCGGCCAGGCCGCGCGCAGGGCGGCGGCGTCGGCGGCGGGGTCCGCGGCCACCAGGGTGATGTCGGTGCCCAGCTCGAAGCCGGCGAGCAGGGACAGTCTCGGCGCCAGCTCCAGGTGCCAGTGGAACGGCCCGCGCAGCTCGGCCGGGGCCGTGTGCAGCCAGAGGTTCAGGGGCGCACCGCCGGTCGCCGCGACGAGCGCCGCGAGGGCGCGGCGCAGGGTGTGCGCGAGGGGGCGCAGGTCGGCCTCGCGCACGTCTGCCTGGTGCTCCCGCGGCGCCAGCCACAGCTCGTGCGAGAAGCGCAGCGCCGCCGGCACCCAGGCGGCCACGTCGCCGTCGTGTACGAGCCGGTCGCCGGCCCCGTCAACCTCCGCGCAGAGCACGCAGCCTCCGTAGCGGTTGCGGAAGCGGTCGAACTCGGCCAGCTCGTCGAGCAGCAGGGGCGGCACGACGGGGGTCGCGAAGAGCTGCGCGTGCGGATGTGGCTGGGAGGCCCCCGCGGCGCGGCCGCGGTTCACGATGAGCGTGGCAGCCGCGGCACCGTCCTCCAGCTGCCAGGCGACCCGCCGCCTCCACATGTCCAGCGTCCGCAGAAGCTCGTCTTCGGCGAGGTCCTCCAGCTCCGCGCCGTGCTGCGGCGAGTGGACGATGACCTCGTGGCGGCCCGCCAGGGCCGGGTACTTGTTCGGGACGACGCGGATCGTCCACCCGGGTGTATCGGCCGCGCCGTCGCCGGGCCGCACCGCGTCCACCTCCGGCGGCGTGAGCTGCTCGTTGCCTTCGCAGAACGGGCAGTCGGCCGGGGCGCCGGCCTGTGCGGCGTATTGTCGCGCGACGGGCACCGGAGCCTGACCGACCGGCGCGCCGCCGGGCCGGGTGGCCCGCGCCGGTGCGACGATGCTGAGCTTGCCGTTGACCGGGTTGCGGCGCAGAACGCCGCCGTGTTCGTGCTGGCCCTGTGCCACGTCCCTCCGTGCCTTCTCATGCCGCCGTGCGGGTCGCCGCACGCTGGGCCCTTCGGGCCGCGCGGCGTTCATCAACCCTCCGTAGACTACGTCCTCTACGCAGGTCAGTCGGAGTCCAGAGAGGCGTCCAGCGTGAGACGCGGGTCTTCGTCCTTGGAGCGGTAGAGCTGGCGCGCGTCACGGATGCGGTCATAGCCGTCGTCGAGCACTGCGCCCATGTCGCGCCACAGGCACACGTCCTGCTTGAGGTGCTTGGCCTTGATCTCGTCGGTGCACTCGTCCATGAGCGGGCAGGCGAAACACACTTCGTTGTCCACGGCGGTGGCCGCCTTCCTGGAGAGCTCGCCCTCGTCGATGCGGCGATACGCGTCCAGGAGCAGCTCCTGGACGTTACCCTGGATGGCGATCTGGAAGTGGGGCATGGCCTCGGGCTCGTCGTAGAGGAACACGCCGTTGCGCCAGTGTGCGAGCTCGAAGACCTGGTCCATGGTCTGGCGCGCCATGACGGCGCGGATGCGGTCCTGACTCGTGAACCCCATCTCGATGAGGCGCTGGCCGAGCGGCTTCAGCTTGCGCTGCTCGCGGGAGAGAGCCGAGTCCTCCATCAGCGCCTCCGCCAGCTGTTGCTCGCTGATGCACCCCGCCTTGACCAGCCGGGCGCCGAGCTTCTCGTCGGTGATGGGCAGGGAGATACCCTCCACCCGGCCCTTCACCAGGTAGATGAAGCCGTACTCCTCGAAGTCGCGCACTTCGAGGACACCGGTGGCGGCGCTCTGGGCGAGGAACTGCAGGACGCTCGCCAGGCTGAACTTGTGGATGGATCCCTGCAGGAGCATGCGCATCCCTCACGGTGGCCGTGGTACTGGGCATATCGGCAGATGTGGACAAAAGGTTAGGCGGGCGCGTCGCCTGCACGCGACAAGCTCCCCGGCCGAATTGACCCCCCGTCCGGCGCCTCGGTATACTGCCCTTTCTGAGTATCGGCAATCCATGCGAGGAAGCAGTGAAGAGGACCTATCAACCGAACACCCGCAAGCGCAGCAAGACCCACGGCTTTCGCAAGCGGATGAGCACCCGCGCGGGTAGGTTGGTCATCAAGAAGCGGCGGCAGAAGGGGCGCAAGCGTCTTTCCGCCTGACCGCCGGCCCGATGGCCAGCAAACGTCCCCGCCTCTCCCGGTCGTCGGACTTCCAGCGCATCTACCGGCAGGGGACGTCGACGGCCTCGCGTTTCCTCGTGCTCTACTCGTTCAAGCGCGCGCCGGAGGCGGGCGCCGAGGGCCCGAGGCTGGGGTTGTCGGTCTCGAAGAAGCTGGGCGGCGCCGTCGTCCGCAACCGAGTGAAGCGTCTGCTCCGTGAGGCCGTGCAGGCCTGCACGGGGCGTCTGGCTGAGGAGTACGATCTCGTCGTGATCGCTCGACCGCAACTGCTCGACCTCATCGCGCGCGAGAGCGCGGGCGAGAAGGGGCTGGTCGGCGAAGCCCTTCGGGATCTCCTGGCGCGCGCCGGCGTGCTGCGGGAGGCGACACAAGGGTGAGAGCCATCCCCGGCGCGATCCTCATCGCGCTCATCAAGGTGTACCAGTACACGGTCTCGCCCCTGCTGGGTGCCCGCTGCAAGTACTACCCGTCGTGCTCCAACTACGCCATCGGCGCTCTGCGTGAGCACGGCGCTTTGCGCGGCACCGGGCTGGCGGCCTGGCGCCTTCTGCGCTGCAACCCTTTCAGCAACGGCGGCTACGACCCCGTACCGCCGCGGCACGGGGACTGCACCCACGAACACGCGGCGATGAGGTAACGGTCCGTGGGCGGCTTCTACAGCTGGCCGATCCTCAGTCAGCTCATCCTGCTGCTGCACTGGGTGCTGGTCACGCTCAGCGACTGGTTCGCACCGCTGGGCTACGCCTGGCAGTGGGGCCTCGCCATCATCGGGCTCACGATCATCGTGCGCCTCATCCTGTTCCCGCTCACGTGGAAGCAGTTCAGCTCGGCCCAGGCCATGCAGGCCATCCAGCCGCAGCTCAAGGAGCTGCAGAAGAAGTACAAGAACGACCGCCAGAAGCTGCAGGCGGAGACCATGGCGCTGTACTCGGCGCACCGGGTCAACCCGTTCGCTTCGTGCCTGCCTATCCTGCTGCAGCTGCCGGTCTTCATCGCCCTGTACGCGGCGATCAAGGGCCTTGGTCCTCTCAGCGCAGAAACGTACCAGGCATCTGTGGACGCGCTCAACAACGCGCCGTTCCTGTGGATCCCCAAGCTCGGCGAGCCCGACCCCTACTACATCCTGCTCGTCGTCTACGTGCTGTCGCAGCTGGTCTCCACAGAGCTCATGCTGGTCAATCAGACCGACAAGTCCCAGAAGATGATCATGCGGGCCATGCCCATCATCTTCGTGATCTTCCTGTGGAAGTTCCCGGCCGGCCTCTTCGTGTACTGGGTCACCACCAACCTGTGGACCATCGGCCAGCAGCTGCTCATCCGCAAGGTCATGAAGCCGAAGACGCTGGAGGAGCTCCAGGCGCGGCCGGCGAAGCGCAGCCGCTTCATGGAGGCCATCGCGTCCGCCGGCGGGCAGTCCCAGCCGCAGACGCGCGAGGACCTCGTCGCCAAGCAGCGCGCCGAGAAGGCCGCCGCGGGCAAGGGCGGCAACAAGGGCGGCGGCTCCGCCAAGGGCAGCGGCTCCGCCAAGGGCAGCGGTTCCGGCAAGGCGCCGGCCAAGCAGGGCGCGAAGGCAGGCGGCAAGGGTACCGGCGCCGGTCAGCCCGGAGCGCGGCGGTCGTCCGGCCAGGGCGCCGGCGGCCAGGGCGCGAAGCAGTCCGGCGGCCAATCCGCCAAGAAGAGCGGTGGCCAGCAGGGCGCCGGCCGCAAGCCGCCGCCGGGGAAGGGCAAGCGCAAGGCCGACCCCTCGGCGGAGCGGCCCGCTTCGGAGCGCGCGCCGCAGACCGGGGGCGCCGAGCCGAAGGGGGCTCTCGCCGCGGCCGACGGCGCCGCCGACGAGGCGGCGATCCCGGAAGCCCCGGTCGCCCCGGTCGCACCCGAGCCCCCGGCCCCTCCGGAGATCGAGTCCGCACGTGCCGACGGGGACACGCCGGAACCGACGTCGGCGGACGGCGGTGAGAGCAGCCCGCCCCAGCGGCCGGGCGCAGATACGACTGAAGCGGCGGGCGGCTGAGCCGCCCCCCATCTACGCCACACCACCGGCAAGCGGAGGCACCGATGGCAGAGCCCGACGATCTCCCGTCCCTCGGCGACGGCGAAGACGAGACCGAGTTCGCGACGATCGCGGCCGCAGGCACGATCGCGGAGGCCAAGCGCAAGGCGCTTGACCAGCTGCGCAAGGTGGTGCCGCTGGTCAACGAGGCCGACGTCGACTTCCTCGTCGTCGAAGAGGGCAGCAAGGGCGGGTTCTTCGGCCGCGGCAAGGCCGAGGCCCGCGTCGAGGCACGCCTGCGGCCGGCATCGGAGCGCGAGGCCGTGCCCGAGGCCGACGGCGAGGAGATCACGCCGGGCGCCGAGGTGCTGCGCGACTTCGTGAGCATCACGGTGAGCCTGATGGGCATCGAAGCGGACGTGAGCGCCTTCGAGAGCGGCGAGGTGGTGCGCGCGGAGGTCAGCGGTGACGACCTCGGCCTGCTCATCGGTCGGCACGGGGCCACCATCGACGCCCTCCAGTACCTGTCCGCGATCGTGGTGAACGGCGACCGGCGTGACCGGCGCCAGGTCATCGTCGACGCGGAGGGGTACCGTGGGCGGCGCGAGTCCGCGCTGGTCTCGCTCGCCGACCGCATGGCGCAGAAGGTGGCGCGTGAGGGCGCGCCGATCGCGCTCAAGCCGATGACGGCGGCGGAGCGCAAGGTGGTCCACCTGCACCTGAAGGACCACCCCCGTGTCACCACCGCTTCGGAGGGCAGCGAGCCCTTCCGCGCCGTCGTCATCTCACCTCGGCGCCCCGGTTCCTGAGCGCGAACGGCGGCTCCGGACCTCGCCGGCGGCCGACGGCGCCGGCGAACCCCCCGTCCGCACCTGCACGTCTCCGCCATGGAGCTTCCGTCAAGCTCCGATACACTAGAGGGAGCATCGACGCCAGCGGGTGCGTCGGCCGGCGTGCCGGGTCAGGCCGGGACAGGGAGGAGACCTTCATGCGTCGCAAGTCAACAGCTACGTGGGCCGTCGTGGCCCTGGTGGTCGCACTGCTTCTGATGGTGGCCGCCTGCGGCGGCGACAAGGGCTCCTCAGCCTCGAGCCCCAGCGGCGCGCCGGCACTCGCCGGCGTCTCCGCCGATCAGGTCGTCAAAGACAGCGAGGCCGCCATGGCCGATGTCACAAGCGCCTCATTCGTGATGGACGCCGGGGTCACCGTGCAGGGCGACACCAGCAAGATGACCGACCCCACGACGAAGGCGCTACTCGGCAGTGGGGTAACGGTGCACGCCGAGGGCAAGAGTCAGAGCGAACCCACGGCGGCGGACATGTCCATCAGCCTGGGTGTCTCCGGGCAGACGCTCGAGCTGGGCATGATGACGCAGGGCAAACAGTCGTGGGTCGAGTACCAGGACCAGTGGTACAAGGTGGACGCCGCGAGCAGTAAGAGCCTGGACAGTCAGGCTCAGCTCGGAGCCGACCCCAACGCCCAGCTCAAGAGCCTCGGCCTGGATCCTTCCGCGTGGGGTGTGCAGTACACGATGGTCGGTGAAGAGAGCCTCAGCGGCGTCAAGGTGTACCACGTGAAGGGCACGGCTGACCCCAAGAAGCTTGCGGACGCCCTGCTGAAGGCCTCCGAGGACCCGAAGCTCCAGGAGAAGCTGGGTGGCAACTCGCAGCTCGAGGGGCTCGGGGCGGGTCTGGGCCAGAACAAGGCGCAGCTGGAGCAGCTCAGCAAGGGGCTCAAGGAGGCGTCGGTCGAGTACTGGATCGGCGTCGATGACAGCCTTGTCTACAAGTCGCAGATGACGGGCGCGCTCGACACGACTGGGCAGAAGGACATGTCCGGCGTCGACGGCATCTCGTTGAAGCTCACGGTGTCGATGTCCGACTTCAATCAGCCCGTCACCGTCACGCCGCCTACCGAGGCCGAGTCGCTCAACAAGCTGATGGAGCAGATGTTCGGGGGCTTCACGGGCGGGAGCGGCGGCCTGACGTTCTGACGCGAGGCGGCGCGCCCGGTGTCTGCCGGGCGCCGCTCACGCCGTACGCGACGGGGGGCGGCGGTGCTGTGCACCGCCGCCCCCCGTCGCGTGTCTGGGGCTACGTCGCCTGCGACGCGCTCAGCGGTTCCAGTCGAACTCGCGGGCCTGCGTCTGCTCCCAGGAGGCGACGTCGTCGTCGCTGCGCTGCCCGAGCAGCGACTTGCTGAGGATCTCTGGGGCCTTCTGCGCCGCGACGCTGGGCGGCTCGGGCTCGGCCGGCGCCGTGGGCGCGGGGCCGCCGGCCGGGGCATCGGGAGGTGGAGCTGCGGGTTCCTGTTCGTGGCCGGACGGCGCCTTGGCGGCGCGGCTGATCTGCGCCGGCGCGAGCTGCACCGTTCCGTCGCCGCGTACGCTCGCGTTCGAACGCAGGTCGGTGCGCTCGTCGTACCCGCGATCACCCATGCGGATGGCGCCGCTCTCGCTATCCACCTCGTAGCGGTACCAGCCCATCGACCACATGAACGTGACCACGGTGGTCTGGCCGGCGAAGCCGACGTTGACCGTGGGGATGCCGAGCTGGCCGCTGGTCTCCGCGATCTTGTGCGGCACGGAGCTCACGTTGAGCAGATCGACGCCGCGTTGCAGCAGCGTGAGGTTGGCGGCCTCGGCCTCGAGCTCCGCGGCGGTGAGCTCCGGCGGGGCCGCCGCCGTCTGCGCCGGCGGCGCTTGCGCGGCGACCGGGCCGAAGGCGGCGGCGCCGGCGACCGGGCCGCCGGTCTCGGGCGTGAGTGTGGTCTCGGCCTCCTCGGTCGGCAGCGTCGCGGCCTGCTGCGTCGCGACGTCGGCGTCGATCATCTCGTCGGTGAGCGCCGGGATCGGCTGCGTGTTCTCAAACACGATGGCCGGGACGGCCGTCGTGGCGGCCTGGGCCGGCACAGGCGCCTGAGGCGCGGAGCCGGGGTCGTGCTCGCCGGCCGCGGGCACGGCGGCAGGCATCGTCTCGGCCGCGATCACACCGGCAGGAGCCGGAGCGGCGGCCTCAAGGGCGGCCTCTTCATCGCGAAGGGCGGCAAGCTCGCTGGCGAACTCCGCCGGCGTCTCGCCCCAGGTGCGCTCGCCGGGCTCCGACGAGTCGGCGCGCGGCGGTCCGGCGGGCTCCGGCACCAGCGCCGCGGCGGCCACCGCCGAGACCTCGACCTGTCCAGGCGGCGGTGCGGTCTCCACGGGGGGAGCCGCCGCCTGGGCGGAGAACGCCAGCGCCGCGGCGGCCGGCACCAGCGGCTGCTGAGGCACGGCGGGCTGCGAGGCTCTTGTGCCGAGCTGGGCACGGGCGACGGCGAGCTGTCCCACGAGCTCCTGCTTCTCGGCGTCCAGACGCGCGAGCTCGCCGTGCAGGCGCTCGATCTCGGCATCCTTCTGCTTGAGGGCGCTCCAGAAGGCGTCGCTCTCGCCGCGCGCGTCGCGCCCGGTGTCAGGACCGAGGTCTTCGGCCGGGGCGACACCGGCGGTCGCAGTCGCGGGCGCCGCTGCGGCCACGGCCGCCGGCGGCGAGACCGTGCCGGCCTGCGCGTCGTACCCGGGCATCTGCGCGACCTCCGTGCGCGACTCGCGTACGCGCCCGGTGTTGGCCGGCGTGGTGCCGCTGGCCACAGGCTCGGCGTCGGCGAGGGCGGCGCTCTGCCCGCATAGCGAGCAGATCAGGTACTCCTGACCGTCGGCGCCGACCACGTTCTGGGTCCATTCGCCGACCAGAAGGGTGCGGCCGCACTGGGCGCAGACTGCCTGGTCAGTCTCGTCTTTGCCGCGGCCGAAGATGCGTCCGAACATCGTCACTCCCGTATCGGGTAAGCCCACGCGGGGCAGGCCAATGCACGAACGATGATGATACCAGACGCAGGAAACGCCACGGAGGAAGGACTACTCCTCCTCGTCGGCCTCTTCGGGCTCAGCCTCGAACTGCGCGAGCACGTCACGGGCCCGTTCCGCCTCTGACTCGGGCACCAGGATGTGGAACGGATTGACCTCGGGCGTGACGAACACGTCTTCGGTGCCGGTGCCGGCGACGACGGCCTCGATGCCGGCGGCCTCGAGCGCTCCCTTGACGACGTTGGCCAGGCCGGCGTCGTTCACGGTGACCACGGGCACGAGTTCCACGGCGTCCCCCCTCCTGTCCTGGGTCCGAGGCGCCGCGGCGCGGCGCCCTTGGAGTATACCCACGGCCTCTGGAGTCATCCCGGGTTTGGTCAGGCGCCGGCCCTCATCCCTTTGAGCAACTCGACGTTGCGCAGGTCGGGGCCGTCGCCGCCGAAGCCGGGGACCTCGAGGACGCCGGGGATGTCGGCGAAGGCCGGATGGTTCACGATGCCGCGGAACCCGTCCAGGCCTATCTCGCCTTCGCCGATGTTCTCGTGGCGGTCGCGGTTCGACCCGATCGGGGTCTTGGAGTCGTTCAGGTGGAGCATCTCCAGGCGGTCGAGCCCGCATGAGGCGTCGAGGCGCGCAACGGCGTCGTCGAGTCCCTCGGGAGAACGGAGGTCGAACCCTGCCTCGAAGAGGTGCGCCGTGTCCATGCACAGTCCCAGGCGAGGGTGCCGATCGGCGGCGTCGATGATGGCCCCCAGCTCGTCGAAATCGAGCCCCATGGTGCCGCCGGCCCCCGCCGTGTTCTCGAGCAGCACGCGGACGCCGGAGTCCTCGCTCTCCGTCAGGGCCCGCCGCAGCGCCGCCTGCACGCGCGCGAGGCCCTCGTCGAAGCCGGCACCCTGGTGCGAGCCGATGTGAGTGACGATGGCGTCGGCGCCGAGCTGCTCGGCCGCGTCCACGGCGCCCAGCAGCGACGTCACCGACTTCTCGTAGAAGTCCTCTTTCGCGCTCGCCAGGTTGATGAGGTAGATGGTGTGGATGACGACGAAGCGGATGGGGGAGTCGGCGCGCGCCTCGCGGAACTTCCGCCAGTCTGCTTCCTTGTAGAGCTGCGGTTTCCATGTGCGCGGGCTGCCGGCGAAGAACTGGATGGCTTCACAGCCGATGTCCACGCCGTTGCCGATGGCCTTCCACACGCCGCCCGACGAGTTCACGTGCGCGCCGATGTACATGCCGTCCTCCTCCGCTCGCCGAGGTGCCGTGGGTCGCCGGCGCCGCCTGCGCGCGAGTCTACCGGCGGTGGTCCTGGGGGGACAATCGTCGGCTGGAGGGCGTGAGACGGCGAGCCCGGGTGCGCGGCCGCGCGGATGCGCGGAGTGGACGGATGTCCTGTGCCGCGAGCGGGACAGGGCCACGCCGCTGAAGGTAGAGTGTCGGTCAGCGGGCCGCGTCGGTCGCCTCGCCCACGGTGAAGGAGGAGGCATGGAGGAGCAGGGTCCGGAACGGTGCGGGACGTGCCCGGCGTTCGAGGAGATCCCGGGGGAGGAGGGCGTCGGTACATGCCACTCCATGCCGCCCGTCGTGCTGCAGGATGAGAGGTTCTTCCGCGGCCCGACGCGGGAGCTGCCGTTCGGCGCGTTCGCCGCGGTCGGCGCCTTTCCGCTGGTACGCGCCGACGACTTCTGCATGGCGCACCCCAGAAACCGGCATCTGACGTCGCGCTGAGCCTGCGGCGGGCGGGCACGGCGCCCCTTGGGGCCGCGCACCGTCTCTCCGCCCGCCGAGCGGCGCTGGGCGGCCCGGCCTCGGCGGCTGTGATAGGTTGGCCGCATGTGCGGTATCTTCGGATTCGTCGGCGCCCCCGACCGGCAGCTCCTGGGACGGATGGCGGCGGCGCTCGTGCACCGCGGCCCAGACGACGCCGGCTCGTACGAGGCGCCGGCGGTGAGCCTGGGTCACCGGCGCCTCAGCATCA
>Ga0172371_10004261_pt1 | contig 21764 bp, 21 predicted proteins | sample Lak12m_FD_114543 | JGI IMG/M metagenome (GOLD analysis project Ga0172371, IMG submission 114543) | Freshwater microbial communities from Kabuno Bay, South-Kivu, Congo - kab_022012_12m | ecosystem: Environmental > Aquatic > Freshwater > Lake | place: Democratic Republic of the Congo: South-Kivu...
AATAAGCGCGATTTTCTTAACTCCGGCAATTTTAGCAGGGAGCACGGTCATATAAACCGTGGAAACTAAAGGCGCAGTCCCGGCTGGGATATATATACCTACGCGCTCAAGCGGAGTATAATTTTCTCCTAACACAACACCATCAGTATCTTTTATTCTCCAAGATTTTCTTAGATTTTTACGATAAAAACGGTTAACATTGTCAATAACCACTTTTAAACTAGAGACAAAATTCGGGCTGATATTTTGATAAGCCCCGCTAATTTCAATTTCAGAGATCTTTAGCTGCCTAGGGGCAAGTTTAACTCCGTCAAATTTTTTGGTGTACTTCAAAAGGGCCTCGTCTCCAAAAAGACGCACATCATCAATGATCCTTCTGACTTTTTCTTCAACTCGGGCTTTCTTAAAACTTGAACGGTTGTAAATCTTTTCAAGTTGTTTACTATTAAATCGGATTATCTTCATTTATTTATCACCTTCCTGAGTTCTTCCAAAGCTAATGACAAATTCTCTGGTTTAGACCCCCGGGCCTGAGCAAAATCCTTTCTTCCTCCGCCGCTCCCCCCGATTATCCCGGAAACCTCACGAATCATTGCTGAAGCATCAAAACCTCGGGATAATAAATCTTCTGTTATGCCTATAACCAAAAAAGCTCTCCCTGAATTCCTATCTTGAGAACCTAAAGTAATTACTGATTGATTCGCCTTCTCTTTAATCATATCAATCATAACACGTAAAGAGTTTATATCCAATCCCTCTTCAAGCGAAGAGATTAAATTTATCCCGCCTAATTTAAAACTTTTCCCTATTATTTCCGGTATAGAATTCCTAATGCTGCTCATCTTCTTGGCATCTTCCAGCTTTTTAGCCTCGCGCAGCTTTTCAGCACTATTCTTACGGGAAATTTCCTCAGCAATCTTTTTTTCATTCTCTTCAATATACTTTTTAGCAGCATCAGCGGTTACTGCTTCAATTCTTCTAATACCGCTGGCTACTGAACCTTCCTGAGATATTTTAATTAAACCTATTTCTGCAGTATTAGAAATATGCGCTCCCCCGCAAAACTCCTTAGAGATTTCCCCAACCGAAACAACCCGGACTTTATCACCGTATTTTTCTCCAAAGAAGGCCAAGGCCTTAGTCTCTTTAGCTTCTTTTAAAGACATTTCATTAACTTCTACTCTTTGATTTTTAGAGACATAATTATTGGCTATCTCCTCAACTCTGGCGAGTTCATCCTTAGTCAAAGCTTTAAAATGGGTAAAATCAAAACGTAACTTTTCATCAGAAACCAACGAACCCTGCTGCTGAACATGTGTTCCTAAAACTTTGCGTAAAGCCGCCTGTAATATATGCGTAGCAGTATGATTCCTGGCAATTTTCGCTCTACGTTCTGAGTTTATCTTGGCAATGACTTTATCGCCGACCTTAAAAACACCTGAGCGCACTTCTCCGGTATGCAAAAAAATATTATCAATCTTTTTAGTATCTATTACTGCAAAAGTATTTTTTCCGCTAGTTAATTCCCCGGTATCTCCCACCTGACCACCGGACTCGGCATAAAAGCTAGTTTTATCTAAAATAATCTGCCCGGCTTCATTCGCAGCAATTTCATTACTCTCCAGGCCATCCTTTAATATAGCCACCACCTTAGCTTCTATTGCTGAATCCTTATACCCAAGGAATTCGGTTTCCTTAACTTTAAAACCTAATCCCTTAACATCAAAAACATCGCCTTTCATTTTGCTAAATGACTTCGAAAGATCTTTCTGTTTATTAAGTTCATTCGCAAAAGCAAGCTCAAAATTCTCACCAACTTTAATCTGCCTCTTATTTAACTCAGCCTTGGTTAACTCTAAGGGAATACCATTAGTATCATATAATCTGAAAGCAGCAATGCCTAATCTTCCAGAGGTAGCTGCACTAGCGCAAGCGAAACCATCTTTTTTTGGATCTTTCTCTAACTCTTTTTTAACTTTCTCAATCTCATTAGCCACTAAACTTCCGCTTAAACTCAATGTATTGATAAAATTATCTTCTTCATTCAAAATAATCTGAGCAATATCCTCTTGCCTGTCTCTCAATTCCGGATAAGGCTTAGCCATAATTTGCGCAACCAGAGGAACCAGTTTATTCATAAAAGGCTTATTTATCCCCAATGCCCTTAAATGTGAAACCGCCTTACGGATAATTTTTCTTACTACATAACCCCGACCTTCATTAGAAGGAAAGATCCCGTCATATATCGAAAAAACTGCCGCCCGGGTATGATCCGCTATTGCATAGAGTAATTCATTATCAGTTACGCCGCTTGCTCTCTCTAATAAAGACTCTCCAGTATTTCTCTTTATCTCTTTAATAATCGGCTGGAATAATTCTGTTTCAAAATTATTTAGCTTACCGTCCATAACTGCGGTAAGCCGTTCTAAGCCCATCCCAGTATCAATATTTTTATTTGGTAGCGCTTCTAAAGAACCGTCGCTCTTACGGTTAAATTGAGTAAAAACCAGGTTCCATATCTCAACAAACCTTCCGCAACTGCAGGTTAAATCACAACCCTTCTCTTTGCAGCCAACCTGAGTGCCGAAATCATAGAATATCTCAGAACACGGCCCGCAAGGGCCATTAGGCCCTTTAGTCTTAGCTTCAGCCGGCCAGAAATTATCTTTATCTCCCAACTTAAATATTCTATCAGCCGTAAGACCTATCTTATCCCGCCAAATTTTATAAGCCTCGTCATCATCCTTATAAACCGAAACCCAGAGTTTATCCTTATTAATTTTTAACTCTTGAGTTAAGAATTCCCAGGCCCAGGCAATTGCATCATCCTTAAAATAATCTCCGAAAGAGAAATTACCCAGCATTTCAAAAAATGTATGATGAGCGCTAGTCTTACCAACTTTATCTAGGTCATCAGTACGCAGGCAACGTTGACTTGTTGCAGCCCGTTTAAAACCAGAATCAAACCCCATAAACTCTTTCTTAAACTGATTCATACCGGCAGGGGTAAATAACACTGTCGGATCGTCTTTAGGCACAAGAGAATCACTATCAACTATCTTATGCCCTTTGGAGTTGAAAAAATTCAAAAATTTATCTCTTAATGTATCTGCTTGCATAACCTGTTTAAATTATTAATAATTATTTCGGGAGAGAAGCCGCGGCGGATTAAATAACCATAAATGCGCCTTTTGGCAACAATTGGCTCAATACCCTTTAACTTGCTTAATTTCTGTTTGATTAAATCTACAACGATATCTTCTTCAGCGTAATTATCGCCTACATTACCGATCTCTTCTTCAACCACTTCTTGCCCAACACCCTTGGCCTTAAGCTCAGACCTTATTCTTCTTAAACCAAAAGGCCTCTTTAGCCGCGAATTAATCCAAGCCCGAGCAAAAAGATTATCATCAACAAATCTTTTTTCTTTTAAAAAGTTAACTACTTCCCTAGAAATCTCCTCTGAGAAGTTTTTTCTTTTTAAGCGCTCGATCAATTCATTTTCACTGCGCAGCCGAAACTTCAGTAAAAGAAATGCGTAATTCTTGGCTTTTTCAAAAATGGCTGAACCGCTACTCAACGCTGATCTTCTTCCTTACTTCTTTCTCAATATCATCCGCTAGCTTAGGTTTTTCTTTTAGCGCCTTAATCGCCGCATCCCTACCTTGGCCAATCTTCTCATCTTTAAAAGATATCCAGGTCCCGGATTTAGTGAGAACCTCTAAATTAAGAGCTGCATCTAAAATTGCGCCTGCTTTAACTATCCCTTCATTATGCAAAATATCAAACTCACCCTCATGGAACGGCGGAGCGACTTTATTTTTAACTACCCTTACGCGGACATGCCCTCCAATAACCTTATCTGCCTCTTTTAAAGTAGCTATTCTACGCACATCTAATCTTACTGATGAATAGAATTTTAGCGCTCTACCTCCGGGAGTCGTCTCCGGAGAGCCAAACATTACCCCAATTTTCTCTCGTAACTGATTGATAAAAATAACACAGGTGCGAGACCTGCTTATTGCCGCAGTAAGTTTTCTTAAAGCTTGAGACATAAGTCTGGCCTGTAAACCCATGTGCGAATCCCCCATCTCGCCTTCAATTTCAGCGCGGGGAGTAAGCGCAGCTACAGAATCAATAACCACCATATCCACAGCATTCGAACGAACAAGAGTTTCGGCGATCTCCAATGCCTGCTCTCCTGTATCCGGCTGAGAGATTAAAAGATCATCCAGATTAACCCCGATTAATTTAGCATAAGTTGAATCAAAAGCATGCTCGGCATCAATAAAAGCAGCTACGCCGCCTTTTTTCTGATTCTCTCTTATTGCCGTTAAGGTTAAAGTTGTCTTTCCTGAAGCTTCAGGGCCAAAGATCTCTACCACCCTGCCTCGCGGTAGCCCACCCACGCCTAAAGCAACATCCAAAGTAAGCGCGCCAGTAGGGATACTATCTACATTAACCTTGGTATGCGAACCTAACTTCATAATTGAACCTTTGCCAAACTGCTTCTCGATTTGACTCAAAGCCAACTCAAGGGCTTTATTGCGATCAGAAATATTGCCTGCTTCTTCCTTCTTTTCCTTAGTAACCATTACTTCCCTCCCTAACTGCCTTATAACAGGCGATTTTTAAAGTTTTAGATTAAATATTATAACCTGAGCCCCTCTCACTGTCAAACAAAATTCCCTATAGACAAAATCCCTCCTTTCTCTCATTTAATAGACGCTTAAGACAATAAAATCTAACTGACATTCCTTGAGTTGACATTAGCCTAAAAATATGGTAAGTTTATTGCTTATGGAAGACATAACCAAACTAAAAAGCGAGATAGAGCGCACCAAAACTGAACTGGGGATTCTCTATGAAATCTCCAATGCCATGCGTACGACCCTTAAGCTAGATGAGATTCTTTATATCATCTTAACCGGAGTAACTGCGCATATCGGGCTTGGCTTTAACCGCGCTCTCCTCTTCTTAATTAATCAAAAAGAAGGTTTAATTGAAGGAAAAATGGGGATCGGTCCTGAAACCGGCGAACAAGCAGGCCGGATTTGGAATCAAATTGAAGGCGAAAATATGGACATGGAAGACTTAATAAGCGCTTACCAAGCCTCTAGTAATTGGCGCAACGACTTTGAATCGGGTTTTAACAAACAGGTTCAGCATATCAAGATATCTTTACGCGATAAAAGCGAAAATCTTTTAAGTTTAGTAGCGCTAGAGGGGATGCCTTTGCATCTAACCAAAGAAACCATAGAAAGCTACAGAAATACTCCTATTATCCAATTGCTAAAGAGTGATGAGCTGGTCCTGATACCGCTTAAAGCTAAAGACAAAATAAACGGAATTATTGTTGCCGATAATTTTATAACTAAAGAACCAATCAGCAAAGATGACTTACGCATGCTTACTATGCTCGCTAACCAGGCAGGCCTGGCTATTGAAAACTCTCAACTATATGAAAAAACAGTAATGCTAGCTCAGCTGGATTCACTGACTGAACTCTGGAATCACGGTTATTTTCAATACCTTCTCCTGGATGAGTTAGAGAAATCCCGGACTACGCAATCTCCTTTAAGCCTAATCATGATTGATATTGACCACTTTAAAATCTACAACGACACTTTAGGCCATCAGGCAGGAGACAAAATCTTAAAAGAACTTGCCGTATTAATTAAAAATCAATCACGCAAGATGGATTTTGTTTGTCGCTACGGAGGAGAGGAATTCGGGATAATACTACCTCAAACTGATAAACAAGAAGCCTTTATGATTGCTGAACGCCTGAGAGCGGATATTGAAAAACACGCATTTGCACACGAAGATATACTTCCTACTAAACAACTTACCGCTAGTATAGGAATATCTTCTTTCCCGGAAGATGGGCTCTTGCCTACAGAACTTATCAATGCCTCAGATAAAGCGCTTTATCACGCTAAAAATAAAGGTAGAAACACTACCTGCTGTTAAGCAGCCTGTCCGACAACTTCCGGTTCCTTATCTTTTTCCTTCTTATCACTAAACTTAACTGAAACTATTTTAGAGACTCCCGACTGCTCCATGGTAATGCCGTACATAACATTAGCATTAACAATAGTTCTCTTATTATGAGTAATAACTATAAACTGCGAAGTTTTAGAAAACTCCTGTAAAACCCTAGAGAATCTATCTACGTTGGCCTCATCTAAAGCTGCGTCAATCTCATCCAGTATGCAAAACGGCGAAGGCTTGATTTTAAATATAGCGAAAATCAACGCTATGGCAGACATAGATTTCTCCCCACCTGAAAGCAAGAGTACATTCTGCAGCTTTTTGCCCGGAGGCCTACAAATAATCTCAATACCGGACTCCAGGGGATCCTGTTCATCGGTAAGGAAGACCTGGGCATCTCCGCCATTAAAAAGCAGGCGGAAATAATTACGGAATTCCACGCGCACTTTTTCAAAAGTCTCGACAAACATCTGCTTAGTGGTACGATTAATCTTAAGTATCGCCTGATGTAAAGATTCTTTAGCATTATTTAAATCTGTTTGCTGCTGGATTAAAAAGTCATATCGCTTCTTCAATTCATCATATTCTTCAATCGCCACAAGATTTACTGTTCCGTAAGAATCCAACTTTCTCTTTAGCTCATCTATCTCCTGAGTAAGTAAATTATTATCGACACCCTCGCTAACGATTGTCTCCATACTCTCTAGATCAATCTTATAGACGTTAGACATGCGCTCCTTAATATTAGCATATTTATAATCTATATCCTTATCCTGCATCGCTAATTCATAAAGACTATTCTTGATTTTATCTAACGCGGCCCTATCTGCATCTATCTTAGCATTTACATCGCCTGCGCCCTCGGACAGCTCGGTGTAGCGGGCTTCAGCTTCTTTTAAAAGCGCATTCTTTACCGTCAACTGATCATTAGCCTCTTGGATTTTTGTTTCACTCTCTTTAATTTCGGCTTCCAGCACCTCTATTTTTTGAGCAGAATCTTGAATCTGCTTATGCGCATTGTCAAGATTTTCCTTATCATGATTATAAGTGTCTTCAATTATTTTAAGCGTAGCTTCATCCGAAACTATACGCTTATGCAAAGACTCTAGCTCTGTCTTAGTCTGAGTAATCACAACCAGAAGCTCTTCCCGAGATTTACTATTTAAAGAAATATTGTCCTCTTCCTTCAATATGGAATCTTCTGCCTGGCGATGATTATTGCTCAATTCAGTTAAGGTATCCTGAGCTGCAACTATATTAGACTGCAGAACTGAGAGCTCTTTTAAAGTTTCGGTAAGATCCATTACAATTATATCTTCCTCTTCTTTTATTTTATTAAACTGCTCTAAAATAGTCAGTCGCGAAGTCTCCTTATTCGCCAGATTTATCTCTTGAGTACGCAAATCCTGCTGCAATCCTGCTATGTTTTTGTTCAACTCTTCTACGCTTTGCTCTTTTTCCTGCTTATTACCCCTTAAGAGAGCAAGCTCCTCTTGAATCTTAACAATCTTTTCATCAATCTTTTGAGTATCTAATTCAATAGGCTTAGCTTCTCCGGAGAACCTAAAATTAGCACTGAAATAAGCTTTGTCCTCATCGCTTAAGCTAGAGGCTTCACCTATCTTAATAACTAAACCGCTCACCTTCTCAACGGGAAGTTTATCCAAATAAACAACCGCATTCATTGTTTCACTGATATCCAGGTAATTTGCCTTCAGCTTCTCTAAGAATTCTTTATGTGATTCTAGAGTTAAGATCTGCTTCTCCAGCTCCATTATCTGAGAATTAATATTAACTAAGGATAACCCTTCTTTCTCCAATTCGCCCCTGACTAAGCTTATTTTCTGGGTTAAATCCTCAACTATAGTCTTTATACTTTCAACCTCCTGAGAGATCTTACTCAGGCTCTCCTCAGTAATTACCTTCTCTTCGTAGACCTTAGCCTTTTCTACCTCCAACCTTTTCTGCCTGGCAAGGTAAACCTGCTGTGAAGAAGTAAATTCGGAGATCTGATTTCTCGCAGCAGCTATTCTAGCCACTAGATCCAGAATATCTTTCTTAAACCTTACAATCTCTTCTAAAGAAAATTTAATCTTCGCAGCCAGCAAGCTTATCTGCTCTTCTTTATCAATCAGAACCAAAGACTTCTCTTCAATAACATTCTTTAAACCCAAATACTCTTCTTTAATTTTGTTCAATTTCTCTTCATTTACAGCAAGTTTAGCAGCCAAAGTATCTATCTGGCCTTCTAAATTGGCCTTTATACCCTCTAATTCGTTAATTCTATCCCGGTTAAAATTCGCTCTTTCTTTATTTCTTACAACTTGATTATCCAAATTCATTAATTCATTCCTAACCAACATAACATTATCTTCGAGAACTTTTAATTCGCTGGAGCGCGAAGCTATTTTTGCCTCTTGTTCCCGTATAACAATAAGCAAACCCTCTTGCGCAGACTGCAACTCTTTAAGCTGATTTATAATTTCATCCTTCTTAGCTAAAAGCTCAACCCGGGAAAGAATAGCCTGACTAATCTCTTTATTCTTAAGCTCTTCAAATACCTCCCGGTATCTGCGGGCTTTATTTGCCTGGCGTTCGAGGCTTCCGATCTGACGTTTTACTTCAGTGACAATATCATTAACACGCAGAAGATTCTGCTCTGTCTCTTCCATCTTACGCGCAGTCTCTCTCTTCTGAGCCTTATATTTTGTAATTCCTGAAGCCTCATCAAAGACCAATCGTCTATCTTCAGGCTTTGAACTTAAAACTAGATCAATCTTCCCCTGGGCAATGATGGAATAACTTTCAGCTCCAACCCCTGTACCTAAAAGCAAGTCTAAAATATCCTTTAAGCGAACCTGGTTTTTATTTAAAAGATACTCGCTCTCACCAGAACGAAACAACCTGCGGGTAATCGCAACTTCATCATTGTCAAAATTAAAGAAACGGGCTTGATTATCAAATGTCAAAGTGACTTCAGCAAGTCCAAGAGGCTCCCGTTTATCAGTACCATTAAATATAACGTCCAGCATTTCTGAGCCACGCAAAGATTTAGCTGATTGCTCACCCAATACCCAACGGATAGAATCAAAAATATTTGATTTTCCGCATCCATTCGGCCCGACCACTGCAGTGACTCCCGGTTCAAAATGCAGCGTTGTTTTATCGCAGAAGGATTTAAAACCTAATAATTCCAGTTTTTTAAAATACATAAATATCTTCTCCTCTTTTTTCTTCCGCTATTAACGGAAGGCTCTAATGCGGCTGAGATTGATTCTCAAGCCAAGCATCAATTTTATCTTTTTTAAAACGCCATTGTCCGACAAGTTTTAAAGCAGGGATCTTATTATGCTTAAGCCAATCATAAATAGTCCTGCGGGTAACCTTAAGGTAATCCGCTAAATCATCAATTGTCATCAAACCGCTATTTATCATAATTTAACACTCCTCAAAAATATTGTCTTTATTATAAATAAATAACACATTTTGTCAAGGAAAATCTTTACATTCTTTAACATTGGTATGAATAGGCTGATACTATAATGCATAATAGTGCAAAGTATACACAAAGTAAAGGGCGCCAAATAAATGGCGCCCATATAAGTAATCTAACTACCTGCAAAAACTAATCTTACAACAACTATTTGCTAGCTTGTATTACCTCAAATCTGAACCCGGTTCATCTCTACCTTCTGCCGGCCTAAATCTCCTCTCACCAAACTTCTTAAGCTTGCCTTTAAATTCAAGAATCATTTTATCAAATTCTTCTCTTTGCTCTGGGGTCAAAACAGCCCTGATCTTTTCATTAGTGTTTTCTTTTATTTTCAAGAGCTTTTCTCTGGTAGAGCTACTAACCTCTTTAACCTGCTCACGTGATGTTTTAAGTATTTTCTCTAATTCTTCTTTCTGACTTTCGCTCAGTTTAAGTCTATAGCTTATATGTTGCATAATCTCAGCCTTTTTATCACCTCTCATAGCATTCTGCTGGAATCTCCCATGATATCTTCCCTCAAGACCTGCCCAACGCATATCCCTGGGTTTACGAGCCAAACTTAAACCAATTACCAAGCCTGCGACTAAAGAAACAACTACCAATACGACTGCATACACTACTGACTTTTTCATAACTCCTCCTTTCTTAATATACTAACGCCTCAATTCCTGACTGGGTGCCAGACTCAATAATTAAACTCGAAGCACTATCAAAACTAGCACCAAAAATATACTCATCAACTAAATTACTATTAACCGGAGTCAAATTAATTAAAATAATAGCTACTAAAGCAAACACTACCGGAACGGGGATGAGACGCCTGGTAAGATTACTAAAATCAAGCGTAAAAGACTCTTCTCTTTCTTTGACTACCGAACTTTCGTCTATGCGCGATTTTAAACTCTGCCAAAAGGATTCTGCGTTAGAATTAATCTTATTCCCGGCTAAACTCCCCTTTAATAAACTTATGGTTTTTAATTCTGCGTTACAAGTAGCGCAAACCTTAAAATGCTCCTCTAAAGAAGAACGCTCTTTTCTATCCAGCTCATTATCTAAATACTTATTCAGGAATTTAGAATAATTACACTTCATCTGCGAGCACCCCCTTCTTAACTAAAATACTTTTCATTATCTCTCGGGCTCTGAATATCCGTGACTCAACTGTACCCATACTTATTTTAAGAGCCTCAGAGATCTCCCGATAGCTTAAGCCTTCGACATCCTTTAAGACAACCGCGCTCCTGTATTCAAAAGGGATCTTCCCTAATAATTCTTGAACGAGCTCTTTAGCTAAACTGTCTTCGCTAATTTTGCAATCCGCTAATTCAGGGCAGGAGTCATCATCTATTGATATATGCTTATGCTTATTTCTTCTCATAAAATCATAAGACGTATTAACCACAATCCTATAAAACCAACTGGAGAACTTTGACTGGAATCGAAAATCATCTATATTATTATAAATCTTAAGAAAAACTTCCTGAGCAATATCCTGTGCGTTAGCGCTATTACGGCTTAATGAATATGCTATATTTATAGCCTTATTCTGATATTTCTTGACCAGCATCTCAAAACCTCCTAGATCTCCGGTCTTAAACTGGTTTATTAGCTCTAAGTCTTGGTCCATTGCGTCCTTCCATTAATTAGACGTAAGATACCCAACTTTTATTCCACTGTTATTTAAAAATATATTCTAAGGGCAGGTTTACTTCCTAAGGACTTCTTTAAACTTTTTGGTTAAAGCAGGGACAATCTGAAAAAGATCTCCGACAATGCCATAAGTTGCTACTTTAAATATCGGGGCATCGGGATCTTTATTGATGGCTACGATTATTTTGGAGGATTGCATTCCAACTAAATGTTGAATCTGGCCGGAGATACCGCAGGCAAAATAAATCTTAGGGCCGACAGTCCTGCCGGTCTGACCAACTTGATGCGAATAGGGCATCCATCCGGCATCAACTGCAGCACGCGAAGAACCAACAGCTGCACCTAGGACATGCGCTAATTCTTCTAATATTTTAAAGTTCTCTGGTCCACCCATACCGCGGCCGCCAGAGACAATAATATCTGCTTCAGATAAGTTTACTAAAGACTCGATCTCTTCTACTATATCTATTAACTTAGTCCTTGAGACATAAAGCGAGTTATCAAATTTCTCCCTAATAATCTTTCCCTTACGTTTTTTATCTGCAGGCATAGGTGAAAAAACTTTATGCCTTACTGTAGCCATCTGCGGACGGTAATTCGGAGAGATAATTGTCGCCATAATGTTTCCACCAAAAGCCGGACGAGTCTGCAGAAGTATCTTCTTATCCGGATCAATATCCAAACCGGTACAATCAGCAGTCAAACCAGCCTTAATATTAATAGCAACTCTGGATATCAATGAACGGCCTATATTAGTAGCGCCACAGAGAATAATCTCCGGCTTGTATTTCTTAATTAACTCAACCAATATGTTAGTATACGGCTCATCCTGGAAATTAGCTATCTCTGGCGCTTCAACTAAATAAATATTATCCGCTCCGCAAAAGATAAGTTCATCAAGCTGGCTCTCCAATTGATTACCAATTAAGACGGCGCTTACTTCACATTTTAATTTCTTCCCCAGCTCCTGAGCTTTACCCAACAACTCATATGAGACTGACTGCACCAGGCCATTCTTCTGCTCTATAAAAACCCAAATACCTTTATAATTCTTAATATCCGGAAGCTCGCATTTAGCCGGAGTCTTCTCTAAAATTATTGCTTTGAACTTACAGGCATCTTTACAGGCACCGCAAAGAGTACATTTATTCAGGTCGATAATTGCCTTTTTATCCATCATCCGGATAGCATCAAAAGGACAAACCTTAAAACATAAAGTACAACCGGTACATTTCTCAACAATAACCTGAATAGACATATTAATTTACCTCACTTCTTAATAATTCCACTAGTTGCTGGGCGATCTCAGGAGCTTCTCCTTTAAGAATCTGGCCGCCGCTTCTCTGCTGCGGAGTAAATATCTTAACAACTTGAGTAGGAGATCCGCATAATCCGATATTCTGCGGGTCTAAATCTAAATCCTTCTGGCCCCAAGTAACAATCTTTGCGCTCTTTGCGCGCATCATACCTTTTAGTGACGGAATACGCGGTTCATTGATCTCTTTCACAACAGTAAGCAATGCCGGTAAAGGAGTTTCAATAATCTCAAACCCTTCTTCAAGCATTCTTTCCACCCGCATTAAATTATCTTTAGCTTCCTCCACCTTCTTAACATATGTAACCTGAGGAACATTTAAATGCGTAGCTATCCCAGGGCCAACCTGCGCAGTATCGCCATCCGAGGCCTGTTTACCGCATATAATCAAATCAAATATGCCAATCTTCTTTATGGCTCCGGCCAAAGTATAACTAGTAGCCCAGGTATCGCTTCCGGCAAATGCCCGATCACAGACCAAGATACCTTCATCTGCGCCCATTGATATTGCCTCACGCAATGCACCTTCAGCCTGAGGAGGCCCCATGGTTAATATAGTAACCTTTCCGCCAAATCTCTCCTTTAGCTGTACGCCTTCTTCAATAGCATACATATCAAAAGGATTAATTATAGATTTTACACCTTCACGGATCAAGGTATTTGTCTCGGGATTTATTCTTACTTCAGTAGTTTCCGGAACCTGCTTGATACAAACAATTATATTCATTTTTTATCTTACTCCTACTTACTTATTATTACTCAAGTTTACCTATTTTTACTTAGCCATCTCCTTAATAATCTTAAGAGCGATGATACCGCGTTGAATCTGGTTTGTCCCTTCGTAAATCTGAGTAATCTTAGCGTCGCGCACATATTTCTCAATCGGGTAATCTTTCATATAACCATAACCACCGAAGAGTTGCAGGGCATCAACTGTAACTTTCATAGCCACATCTGAAGCAAACATCTTAGCCATTGCTGATTCTTTAGATACATCCTTAATCCCGGCATCAACCATTTTAGCAGTTGAATAAACCAGGCCACGCGCTGCTTCAATTTCAGTAGCCATATCAGCTATCATCCATTGAACACCTTGAAAACTTGAAATAGGTTTACCAAATTGAACTCTTTCATGCACATACTTAACAGCCAACTCCAAAGCTCCCTGGGCAATTCCTAATGCCTGAGCAGCAACCCCGGGTCTCGATGAGTCAAAAGTCTTCATAGTTACGATAAAACCCATACCCTCTTTGGCCAATAAGTTTGCAGCGGGAATCTTACAATCCGTAAAAATCAACTCTCGGGTAGAAGATGCCCGAATACCAAACTTATCTTCTTTCTTGCCAAAAGTAAAACCAGGAGTACCTTTTTCAACAATAAATGCTGATGCACCGCGCGCTCCCTTGGTTTTATCAGTCATCGCAATTACCACATAAGTTTCAGCGTCGCCACCATTAGTAATAAAATGCTTCAGGCCATTTAAAACATAATGATCCCCAACCTTCTTAGCGGTAGTCTTAATCCCTGAAGCATCGGATCCGGCTTCCGGCTCAGTAATACCAAATGCAGCTACTTTTTTACCCTTGGCTAAATCAGGGAGATATTTCTTCTTCTGCTCTTCATTACCAAATAAAACTATTGGAATAGTTCCTAAAGCGCTTGCTGCATAGCAAACCGCTATACCGCCGCAGGCGCGAGAAAACTCTTCAGTCGCCAGACATAAATTTAATACGCTATTTGCAAAACCGCCGTACTCTTCAGGGATAAAAAGGCCGAACATATCGCTCTCACCCATAACCTTCATTACTTCCCAGGGGTATTCTTCGCTTATATCATACTTAGCAGCAACCGGCCTAATCTTCTCTTCTGCAATTTTATGCGCAATTTCCTTAATCATCTTCTGTTCATCAGTCAATAAATAATCCATTACTCCTCCTTTAATTTAACAATTGCAAAATTATATCATAAAATTATTGATTTACAAGTTTTTTAAGAGTGCGGTCTCCTGACAATTGGGGAATTTGCAGCAGTTTATACATTCAGCCCAGATCTTATGCGGAAGGCTGGAATGCTTAACTCGCTTAAAACCAAATTTCATAAAGAATTCCGGTTTATAAGTAAGCACAAATACTTTTTTTGCACCTAGTAATCCTGCTTCTTCCAGACAAGCAGCAACTAACTCTCTCCCAATTCCTTTACCATGGTATTTTTTACTGACAGCAACAGACTTGACTTCCGCTAAATCGTCCCAAGAAATATGCATTGCCGCACAACCGACTATCTTCTTTTTCTCTTCTACTACCCAAAAATCACGAATATTCTCATAGAGCTCATTAAGCGAACGAGGCAGCATTATATCCTGTTTCGCAAAATAATTAATTAGCTCTTGAATTTGCTTAATGTCTTTTATCTTCGCTTTTCTTATCATCTTAGGGACACCCATCAATCCAATCGGGGGACACCCATTCAGCCAAGCTCAAGGGTGTCCCCTTTTAAAGTTATTTTATTTCAGTACCCTTGGCTACAACTACAATCCCGCTCTCAGTAACAAAGAATCTCTTCTTATCTGCCTCTAAATCATATCCGATAACAATACCCTGCGGGATATTAACATCTTTATCTATAATCGCTTTTTTGATTTTAGCATAGCGGCCTACATTAACGCCTTCCATAAGAATTGAATCATAAACTTCCGAGAAGCTGTTAACCCTTACATTAGGAGAAAGAATTGAACGCTGCACTTTGCCTCCAGAAACAACGCATCCTCCAGAAAAAATAGAGTCCAACGCCAAACCTACCCTCCCGGCAACTTCCTCTCCTGAGTGAATCGTCTTAGCCGGAGCAAACTGCTCTTGATAAGTCCTAATCGGCCATTCTTTATCATAGAGGTTAAAAGTTGGCGAAGGAGCAATCAGGTCCATATTTGCTTCATAATAAGCATCAATAGTCCCGATGTCTCTCCAGTATTGCGAATCTTTCACATTATTCTTAGTATAATTATAAGCAACAACTTTAAGCCCCTTCTTAATCATTTGAGGAATTATATCCTTACCAAAATCATGAGACGATTTCTTCTTAGAATCCTCCTTTAATTCCTCTTCAATCACCGGATGCTTAAATACATAGATACCCATAGAAGCATATATCTTATCCGAACCCTCAGCAATAACCTTAGGAACTTTGGGTTTCTCCTGAAAACCAATAACCCGGTTATTACTATCTACTTCTACTACTCCAAAATTTACTGACTTCTCTTTATCCACCTCCACCACTCCAACAGTCAGATCCGCATCATTATCCCGATGAAAATCTATCATATTATAGTAATTCATTCTATAAATATGATCACCGGCCAATATTAAAACCTCATCCGGCTTATCCATCTCCAGAGTATAAAGATTCTGATATATTGCATCTGCGGTACCCAAATACCAAGAATCTCCCACTCTCTGCTGAGCAGGCAGCAGCTCAATAAACTGCCCTAACTCTGAAGGAAGAATATTCCAACCCAAACGAATATGCCTATGCAAAGAAGCAGACTTATACTGAGTCAGAAGATAAATTCTGCGTAACCCAGAGTTAATGCAATTGCTTAAGGTAAAATCAATTATTCTGTATATCCCGCCAAAAGGAACTGCAGGCTTGGTCCTGTCATTAGTTAAAGGAAGCAGCCTTTCACCTTTTCCGCCGGCCATAATAAACGTCAAAACTCGTGCCATCATCTTAGTAGCGCTCCTGTTATACCATTTCTAACCATCATTACGGCTATTGCCGCCAATAATATATACATAATTTTAGAAAACGCCCGCGTACCGCTGGGACCGATAAATTTCATTATTACATCTGCTTTAAATAAAGATATCCAAACAATAAACATATTAATTATAAGCGCTATCAGAGTCGCTAAAACACCAAAACTATTAACCATCATAAGCGTGGTGGTTAATACCGCAGGCCCTGTGATTAAAGGCGTTCCCAGAGGGAAAACACCTATATCTCTATCATGCATACTGGTTAAACCATCTTTCTGCGCTCCCGGAAACAATAAACGCGCAGAAAGGACAAACAGTAGCAAGCCTCCGGCAATTTGAAAATCCGGAACAGTCACCCCTAAAAGCGAGAATACCCACTTACCTAAACATATAAATATAACCGCAACCGAAGTGGCGGTTTTGACTGCATCAGATATTATCTTTCTCTTCTGCTTTTTAGAACAATTCTCTACCAGAGAAAGAAAAATAGGTATATTTGCAATAGCATCGACTGCTACAAATATAGGGATAAAGCTTAATACTACACTATTGACTATTTTAACCATATTTTAGGTATTATTATAACCTATGCGCATCTAAAATTCAAGTGCCTCAAACACTTAGATTAACATAAAAGAACTTTCTGGGCAAGAAAATTAACTCCTTTTATTCTTCAATTTTATTAATCAAGGGTAAGCATAAAAAGCTAGTTAACGCAGAAACAATTATTAACCATTTCAAACCCACAATTGACAATAAAAAAGCACCGGATAGATTGCTAGCTACCAAGGCAAGATTGCTTATACTACAAAGCAGGGCAAAAGAAGTAGCTTCCAACCCCGGAAGAGTTTTACGGGCCATAAAATCCATAACCATTAAGAATATAAACATCCCAATAAAGCTATAAACTACATCATAAATAACAGCGGTTAAGGGGGTATAATAAAGATAACTCAAGCTGGTTATCGCTCCCAGAAAAACTGACCAGAATAACCACTTCTTAATATTTATTCTCGTACTGAATCTATAATATAAAAGCGAACCAATAATTCCGCAAACAGTGCTAATCGTCCCTAACCAGCCAATCCAGATCTTTCCCCACTTAAAACCGTCTCTTTGGATAAAAAATAAAGGTGTGCCAAAAGAAGGAGAATATTTATACAAGAAAATAAATAATCCTATGATAAGCAGCCTTTTGTTAGTTAATAACTTTTTCAAATCTAAAATTAAAGTTGAAGGAGTCTTTATCTCTTGAGCAGGTTCTTCTTTATAAAAATAGGCGGGAATTCCAACTAAAAGATAAATAGGAGTTAACATTAGATAACCTGCCTGATACCCCCATCTCTCGGCAATATAACCCCCAAGCACCCCGCTAAAAAGACCAGCTACGGAAATAGAGACCCATTGAATACTTTGAATCTTTCCCGTAGCGCTATATCTCTTACCTTCCACGCACATTATCCCGTCAACAGCAACATCACGAAAAGCTGCGTTACCCGAATTTAACACTAATAAAATAATCAAAACAAAAATCGGAAGCTGCATTAAGCCGATAAAAATAACTAAAATAATATCAAAAAATAAAACAAAGAAAATCCAGGCTTTTTTATTAAGAAAATGATCTATAATATAACCAATCAAGGGTTTGATTAACCAGAATAATACGGTGATAGTTGAAATAACCATTATCTTTTCAGGAGAATAATGTAAGGTCTCCTTAAGATAATAAAATAAGCCCTGGGCAGGAAGACCCTCTATCCCCTGCGTAAAATATACCGCGCTGCTTAAAGTAAAAATCCAAAAAAGTTTTTTATTCTTCATAATAATTAAACACCCGCAGATATGTCAATCTAAGATTATTTCCCAGCAAAATATATATGCGGCTAAACATTCCTTGAATTTCAATTAAGACTGTACATAACAAAGGCTACCAGGTTAACTGGTAGCCTTAAAATATAACATAATTATTTCTTTATTCAGCTTTTTTGTTCTCCTGTGCCTGTTGAGCCGTTGGTTCAGGGGTAACTGTTTTAGCTTTTGCTTCTTCCTTAGGCACTTCCTGTACAACAGCAGGAAGAGTTCTTACATTAGACAATAACGATTTACTCTGCCTAACAGACATAATAGCTAAAAGTAAACAAGTAACAAAGAATATCGAAGCAAGCACTGTAGTCAGCTTGGTGAGGAATTCATTAGTTTTAGTGCCAAACATAGACTCCACTCCGGAAAAACTTTCAACCAAGCCGCCGCCTCTACCCCGTTGGATTAAAACTAAAACAATCAATAAAACACAAACAATACTATGAAAAATAACTATTGCAGTCATCATTTTATCACCTCAGCAGCTTTCTTAACAATATCGGTAAACGAAGCAACAGTAAGACTCGCTCCGCCTACAAGAGCTCCGTCAATATCAGGCTGCTTCATTAATTCTGTAATATTCTCCGGCTTTACACTTCCGCCGTATTGAATACGTATTTGGTTGGCAGTATCCTCATCATAAAGTTTCGCTAATAAACCACGAATATACTTATGCACTTCCTGAGCTTGGAGAGGAGTCGCAGTCTTTCCTGTTCCAATTGCCCATACCGGCTCATAAGCGATAACTATCTTTAAAATATCTTCTTTACTTAGACCCTGCAATCCATTCTGTACATGGTCTTTTAAAACATCAAAAGTCTTGCCCGCCTCTCTCTCGCTAAGCATCTCGCCAACACAAACAATCGGAGTAAGGTTATTTGCTAAAGCAGCTTTAATTTTTTTATTCACGGTTTCATTGGTTTCATTAAAAAACTGCCTGCGTTCAGAATGCCCGACAATGACAAATGAGCAACCCGCGTCCTTAAGCATCTTTCCGGAAACCTCTCCGGTGAAAGCGCCTTCATCCTTCCAATAAAGATCCTGAGCCCCTAGTAAAATATTAGATTCTAGAACAACTTCAGAGACTTCACTTAAAGCAGTAAATACGGGACAAACTACAATATCAATGCCCTGGCTATCCAGTTTAAATAATTCACGCTTTAGGCCATTACTTAATTCAATAGCTTCTTGTATAGTCTTAAATAACTTCCAGTTTCCTGCAATAATTGTTTTTCTCATCTTATTTCTCAGTCAAAGCAGCTACGCCAGGTAAAACTTTACCTTCAAGGTACTCTAAGCTTGCTCCGCCTCCAGTTGAAATATGGGTCATCTTATCTTCTAATTTAAATTTACTGATTGCAGCAGCTGTATCCCCTCCACCGATAATTGTAACAGCCTTAAGTGTGCCTACAAACTTAGCAACTTCCTGCGTCCCCTTACTAAATGCATCCATTTCAAAAATACCAAGCGGGCCATTCCAGACAATTGTTTTAGCCGGCCTTAATTTTTCTTCAAACAGCTTTATACTCTTTGGGCCGATGTCTACTGCAATCTTCCCTGCCGGAATCACTTCACCGACAATCTCTGTCTTAGCGCCTGCATCAATAGTTTCAACCACCAAATGATCAATCGGCAGAACTATGTCTTTACTCATTGATTTGGCTTTATCTAAAATAGATTTGGCCAACCCCAATTTATCTTTCTCAAGCTTAGAATTGCCAATCTCTTTGCCCTGGGCCTTTAAGAAAGTATAAGCCATCCCGCCGCCGATAATAAAACAATCGGCTTTTGCAAGTAAATTCTCAATCATTCCAATCTTATCCGATACCTTTGCCCCGCCCATAATAACCATAAAAGGTTTTTCTGGGTTCTGAACTGCATTTCCTAAATATTGGATTTCTTTCTCAAGAAGAAAACCTGCAGCTGATTTTAAAAAGTGAGTTACCCCTTCTGTAGAAGCATGCGCACGGTGGGCAGTTCCAAAAGCATCATTTACAAAAACTTCAGCCAAACCTGCTAGCTGCTTAGCAAAATTAGCGTCATTAGCTTCTTCTTCAGCATGAAAACGTAAGTTTTCCAGCAAAACAATCTTTTCGGCAGAAGAATTAATCTCTTTTTTAATATTTTCGCCAACACAATCGTTTAAGAATAGGACATCTTGGCCTAAAAGCTCTTTTAAACGACTAGCCACAGGCTTAAGGCTATATTTAGCTACAGGCTTTCCATCAGGCCTGCCCAAATGGCTCATTAACACAAGCTTCTTAACACCGTGCTCTAAAATATATTTAATAGTAGGTAAGGTAGCCCGAATACGAGTGTCGTCAGTAATATTTAAATTTGCATCTTGCGGAACGTTAAAATCCGCGCGCATTAATACAGTTTTGTTCTTAAAATCAATATCTTTTATGGTTAATTTTGCCATTCCCCTGCTCCTTTTTCAGAAAAAATTTTGATTCCCTAATATATATTAAAACCTCTCCCCTGTCAATCCCTTTTCCCTTTAGAATGCCCCAAAGCTTCCTTCTCTTGAATTACTTCCCCTTCTATATCTACTACGTTCCCGCGTCTTGGAGTAGCGCTTGCAAGGAATTGTCTTGTAAAAATATAAGCGCTAAGCATAAATAATAAGATTAAAACCCCTTCTATAATCAACCAGTGCTTAAGGCTAAAGAATATCCGGCCAAAAAACAAATTTAAAACGATTAATGAAGGCAGCAGGCAACCGTTAGACCTTATAATCATCTATCAGAATTTCTCCCAATGCAATACTTTATCCAAAGCTCTTTTATCAACAAGCTTAAAACACCCTTTATCCTCAGGATACCCTAAGCTGATTAAACTCACCAGCTTATATCCTGAAGGAACACCTAACATCTTAATTATCTCATCGCAATAAGCCTTTTTATCTCCGGCTATCCAGCATGAACCCAGCCCAAAAGCTGTAGCAGCATTCAAAATGTTCACCGTGGCAGAACATCCATCCTCTAGATAATACCTAGTATCTAAAGAAAGTACAGCGATGCAGGCCTTAGCATTAACAATAAACTTAGCATTAGGAGCCAACTCTCCAATTTTATCAAAAATCTCCTGCCTTGTTATTACCACAAACTCCCAGGGCTGCTCATTTCTGGCTGTTGGAGAGAATCTCGCAACATCAATAATCTTTTCTATAACATCTTTAGGTATTGTTTTATCCTGATAGGCCCTAACACTTCTTCTTAATTTAAGAAGCTCTAAAGCATCCATATTCTCCTCCTAATAATTAATTCTACAAAAAGGGACACCCTTGAGCTTAGCTGAATGGGTGTCCCCCGATTAAACTGATGGGTGTCCCTAAGAGAATTTGGTGCGGATAACTTCGGGGATTGCTTTTGGTTTTAGATTCTTATCCACACAAACAAGAATAGTCTTAGCCTTACTGATAAGAAGGTTATTCTGGTTATAGATTTCATTCTCAAAGATAATCTTTACCGCAGACATTTCACTAACCTTAGTTCTTATATCCAGAATATCTCCGTATACACCGGGAGCCTTATAATCAATTTCCTGCCTGGCAACTACAAACATCACACCTGAGTCAGCAAGCTCTTTTATGGAAAAGCCTTTTTCTGCGAAGAATTCCGTACGCGCCTCTTCTAGAAACTTAAGGTAATTAGCATAATAAACTACTCCTCCGCAATCAGTCTCGTGATAATAAATA
>Ga0172371_10004262_pt1 | contig 21762 bp, 18 predicted proteins | sample Lak12m_FD_114543 | JGI IMG/M metagenome (GOLD analysis project Ga0172371, IMG submission 114543) | Freshwater microbial communities from Kabuno Bay, South-Kivu, Congo - kab_022012_12m | ecosystem: Environmental > Aquatic > Freshwater > Lake | place: Democratic Republic of the Congo: South-Kivu...
ACTCTAATGAATCTGCTTTCAGAAAAAGTACCCCAAGAGGGTACCCCAAAGGAAGCTGAAAAGTAGCTAAGTATTGGCAGTCCCAAGGGGTTTCGAACCCCTGTCTCCGCCGTGAGAGGGCGGGGCAAAGGAATATGATATCAAGAGGTTAGCCTCTTTTTCCCGTTGTTTAGGGTGTCTTGCAATTAAATGCGATTTGATATGATTACATTTTTTCCAAAAACCGGGTCTAAACCGGGTCGCGCTTATAAGAAGTGACCGGGTCTAACACGCGACCTAAATTCAGCGATAAATAAAGAAAAGAACTTTTCATCTGCCCCTCAGAAAATGGGTTAGCTCTTCCTTATAAGAAAGAGACTTTTTTGCTACCAATTAGCAGAATCCCGATTTGGACTCTGTTACAAATCCCCTGATTTCATCTCCACAGTTTATTTGAGAAGGCCTGTACATTTTGGACCCGAAAATGTTGAGGAGCGTTCATAGAAAAGCCTTCAGTCGATTCATGCCTACGTATTGAACAAAGGATATCTTTTATCTAGAAAGAAGACACTATTAAGGTCTTTGAGTCCTTATCGGGAGAAAGCGATGGAGGAGAATATTTTCTTCAATGAGAGAGGTGTTGCAGTCACGGATGCCCGATTTATCAACGCCCCTGAGACCTTCGCAATGAGCAATGTCTCTTCGGTAGCAGTTTATGAAGAACATCCGAAGCTTTTTGGGCCGATAGCAACTATTATTATTGGAGTGCTCCTGTGCTATTTTGGCAGAGAAAGTTTGCAAGCAATCGCTGTCGTCAGGTTTGGAACTTCTCAGGTTGGTTCCGAGATTTGACCGAGAGTTGAATATCTATTGGGCATGTCAGGACAAAAGATTTGGTGATGGCTCTGCGATTCTCGATTTTGTATTTGATCGCTTTGCGGAAACTCTGGCTAATCAAGCTGATAAAGCGTGCTCGTACTGCTATCAGTGAGCGCTACGGATAAGAATGAGAGTTTCGAGTTAGATCTCAATGACATGATTTCTCGCGCGGCATCAAACAAATATCTAAAATGATTGTTGAGAAACAAGGAGTGATTGATCAGGGACAAATGTCCCAGAGTAAGTTCACGCAATCACATTTTCTCTTGTCCGTAGTCATCTTTGATCTTTTGGCGGTCCACAGTACCGGAAACGGTCTTGGGTAGTTCACTAACGTACAGCACGTGCCTAGGTTTCTTGAATCGGGCAATTCTATGTGCCACAAACTCTATCAGATCAGCTTCAGAAAGATGCGATCCCGAGTCTAGGACACACACAGCCTTTATGGCCTCACCCCACTGGGGATCTGGGACTCCTATTACTGCAACGTCCTTGACCATCGGATGCTGTCGAATCACATTCTCGACTTCTGAAGGATACACATTTTCTCCTCCGGTCTTGATCAATTCTTTCTCCGAGGCTCTTCCCTCGAACCAGAGATACCCTTCCTCGTCGATTCGTCCCAGATCACCTGTGTGATGCCAACCATTCCGGAAGGTATATTCTGTGTCATCCTTTAAGTTCCAATAGCCCTTGAATACTTGAGGACCGCGTACCACAATCTCCCCTACCTGACTCTCTCCTAAGATATTCCCTGATTCATCTTCTATTTCGACTTCAGAGAATGGAAGCTGGGTTCCAGCAGAGCCTGGTTTGTCAAAATAGCGACCTATAGAAGCCAATCCTGAAGTCTCTGATTGGCCGTAGGCTGCCCAGAACGTTGCACCAGTAGATTCTTCAAATCTTTTAACTGTATCTGGATGATCAATCCCCATAACATGCCGCAGGCTGGACAAGTTACAACCATTCTTTTGGGCGCCATCGAGCAGAGAAGCAAGCATGGGAGGGAATTCAGCAAAAACAGTAGCATTATACTTTTCAATAAACTTTAAAGCCGCTTCAACATCGAAACTCGGCATGACTATGCTGCAACCTCCATCAATCATTACTGCCGAAACCAGCAGGATCCCGGCTACGTGAAAAAAAGGCAACATGGAGAGGTTTATGTCCTTTGGACCAAGGTTCCAAAGACGGTGAATGCAGAGGGATGCCCATAGTATGCCTTGGTGGGTTATAACAGCGCCACGAGGTCGCCCGTGAATCGCTGCAGTATGTATTATTAAGCAGCTGTCGTCATGTCCATGATAACCTGTATCGCTTACTTGCGTCCTCGCCATCAAATCATTGAAATCTCTGAAAAGGCCTTCTTTACGGCCTGTACTAAAGCAGGTAATAGAATGCTGCGAGGCTTCAATAAAAGGGATTGTCGACTCTTGAAATTCGGGGTCTGCAAAAATAACCTTTGGGGCTCCGTCCGATAGAATGTATTGTATTTCTTCTGAACTAAGACGCCAATTGATCGGTAACATGATGGCCCCGGTTCGAGCTGCAGCTCCATAGAGGTAGAGGTACTGTAAACTGTTCTTCCCCAAGACTGCTATTCGATCACCATTTCTTACCCCGAGGGAATGGATACCCGCAGCTAGTCTATCAGTCTGTTCCAATAGCTGGATATGGCTTATTTTTTCTGCCATAGCTACCACAGCAGAATTATTTTTATACAGACGGGCGTTACGTTTCATTACACTGTAGATCGAAGATTCATGTGGTCTCATCTTCACCAACCTTAAAATGTTATGTGTTTCAAACTAATGATTCAGACTCCACAGAGCCTCTGGTAAAGTTAAATGACGCCTTGCAGGGCCTTGAAGTCGCCACCGTCTCACACATGTAAATATAATAGCTATAATAGGCTGAAAAGGTTACATGAATGCCTTTGCACTTGCTTTACACCAACTTCTCGAGTTCCCCTATAGCACTGCCGAACTGTATTAGTTGATCCTTCAGTCCATCAAGGATTTCTCTCTTCCGGGTCAAGGGAGGCTGCCCCAGACAGGGATTGCTCAAATCCTGAACCATGAGGTACCCGTTTTCGAGCAAGGCTATGAACTGATCCGCTATTTCATCGGGGGTCAGAGCATTGTCGTGAGGCTTGTACCATTTATGGAGCCAATTACACATACCGATAATAGCATAAGCCTGCATTTTGGCATTTATTGGGCGAAAAATCCCCTGTTTAATGCCTGATTTGATGACATTTTCTACCACCTTTGTATACCTGCGCTTTTCTATCAGGAGTTCCCCAGATTCGGTCTCGGGCAGATGATTTTCCTCGCTAAAGAAGACAGCGGACATGGCAAGGTTATCAGTAAGGTGCTTGATGTGACTGCGGATTATTAATCGTAGCTTTTCCGGTGGCTCCAGTCGCATCTCGTCTATCGCGTGAGCACTGACAAACAAACTTTCCACGGCCTGAATGTAAATAATGGACAGCAAGCTCTCTTTGGAAGACATGTAATGATAAAGAGCCGGCTTGCTGAGGCCTACCTCTTTGGCAATGTCGTCGAGCGTTGTAGATGTGTATCCTTTTTCATGAAATATTTTGATCGCCGCATCAATAATACGCTGTTTTCGTAAACCCTTATCCAAACTTTTGAAGTCGGTCGATTCATTCATTTCTCGCCTCGATTTCTCGGTCCAATGGTTTGACAAACTAGGTGCTCCGGCCTGAACACCGTGCCACCAAACTATGTGCAAGAATAACATGGGCATTTATTAACTGCAGGTCACTATCCTATCTGTGAAATTTTCCCTTTGATGTCCACAGCCTCAAACAGAGCCTCAAAAAGGGCACAAAACACAATATCCTGTCGCTATGAATTCCTTTTTGACACCTTTCTAAAAAGGTTCGCGAGATTTTAAACTGCGGCGCCTCACTATCAGAATTTGTTTCGTAAATTGCAGCGGTGCCCAGCTAAGAGAAAAGTCATTTCGAATGAGCTGAGTTCGAGACTCTTGTGTCACCAGAGACGCCTTCGTGTGAGAGGTTTCATTTCTCACGGCGAGATCGTGTGCATCGCCTCATGTCTCAACAAAAAAACCATTCCAGAAAAAAACGCTTGACACCTAAAACAGACGGATGATATGTTTACTACTGGTCGACCGAATAGACCGATCAGTCGGTTGACATCAGATTAGCAAAAGTCGATCTTGAGGTCAAGTGACCTGATTGGAAACAAAAAAACAAACCAATGTGGTCATTATTGACCCTGACTCAGGCTGGTTGACCTCGGGCTTCCCTTGGTTTGATTTGCGTTAACGGACCGAAGAGGGAGTTTGGGAATCTTAGGGGGAACAACGACGCAAGTGTGTGGTTTTTAGGTAAGACTAAGCAGGGCGCTCAACCAAAACCAAAATACCACTATCCAGTTGAGCGTCAATCCAGTGTCATATTCTCAAAGTAAAGTTGTGCCTCGATAGACGAAAACCCATTTAATCTTAACAATATATGGTCCTCGGATGTCGCTGAAACTCATGCAACGGCGGACTAGAATTCACAGACTGCGTCCGGGAGCTTCATATTCTGGAGCAAAAAGCCGATTTGGATTAAACAAAGTGGCTATTTTACGGCAGATTAACTCCGAAGAGTGACAGAAGTCTGTACATTTCTCCTATCTTGATAGATTCAGGGCTGGGAGGCATGAATTAATGCTGCGTCGTGGTTCGAGAACGTACCACTCAAGAGATGGTGTATTCAACAAAACAAGGTCTCGCCTGTGGTCGGATGACACTGTCGGAACCGACCCCATAAAGATCTCGACGATTGTGTGCCAACCTGTGTGAGGGCCAATGAATTAAATCTGCCTTCAAGGGTAATGTAATTACCATCGGAAATTCCCGGACTCCCGGAAAAAATGACCAAAATGTTTTACCGAGAAAGGAGATTTTTGACCATGAGGAAACAATTTTATGTCGCACTGACACTGTGTTTCATTTGGATGTTTTCCGCGTCCTGCGTCGTGGCACAGGAGAAGTCACCAGTGAAAGCCGTTGGAGTGGCCGTCCTGAGTGGAAAATTGGGTGCTCTCACAGAAACTGGCTCAGGGCTGATTGATGGAACCAAAGACGTCCAAGATAACAAGATGATAAAGGACAGGGAATTTAAGCTGATTCTGGAGGACGGGCAATACGATGTTCCGACAGCGGTGAACATATTCAATCGGGTACTAGCTGCTGAACCCAAGAACGAGTTGCTTTTTCACATGGGCTACATGACCGGGGTCCTCCACGCAATCGCGGAGAAGGTAAAGGAAACGGGAATCGTTTGTTTCGATGTGACCACTAGCACTGACATCTTTAACGATCAGGTTCGGGAAAAATATCCGAATTACTTTTCCGTGGGCATTCAGTACGGCGACCAAGCTGGCTGCCTTTTGAAATACATTAAGACCGATCTGCACAAGTCTGCAGAAAAACCTAAAGTCGCTTTCATTTACATTGATGGGGTCACGGGTAAGGACCCACTGAAAAAGATGGCGCAATATGCGAAGCAAATGGATATCGACCTCGTGCTAATTGAACCGGTAACGTTTGAGACCACCGACTTTGCTCCCACCGTAATGAAGATTCGAAGTGCACAGGCTGACTATGTGATCTTGTGGTCCTGGTCGATAGGTGTCAGTACCAGGTTCATCAAGGCAGCCCGCCAGTACGTTCCCAAGACCAAGATTCTCGGGATGCAATATTTGGCATGGGAGAACTTGCACGGAACACTAGGGGCTAGTTTCGACGGAGTGTATGCAATCTCTCCTTACCCTAGACCGAGTGAAACGCAGAATCCTTTTGTGGCTCGATTGTTGGCTATGGCAAATAAACAGCAACGCGAGATAAAGATTTGGGACTTGTATGTCGGCGGGTATTTGATGTCGCTCATGTCTGGAGAAGCGGCCAAGCGTGCTGAGCAAGCCGGAGATTTGAGCCGAAGTGGGGCCAGAAAAGCTTTGGAAGACCTCAAGGACTGGGACATATTCGGCATGTATGAGGGAAAGTCCATGGACTTCGGCAGTCACAGACTACCTCGCGCCAGAATACTGCAGGCTCATTCGGAGAGCAAGTCACTGAAGCCGGTTACTGACTGGTTCAACATCGAAGAGTACCTCAAGTGACTCTGCCAATGGCGTAGTTTAAGCCTCGAAGAGGTTTAAACCAATTACTATGAGCCTGGACGCAGTCCTCAGATTTCTACAGGGCTTATTATCGACAAGAGGAGGAACGGTGTGGATTTGCTTGCTCAGGTCCTCATTGTGGGGATAATAAGAGGCGGTCTCTATGTAATCATTGCTCTTAGTATCGTGATCATTTACAAATCGTCCGGGGTCTTTAATTTCGCAATAGGGGAGTTGTGCACTTTAGGAGCCGTTTTCTTCGTATTAGCGGCCCATTCCGGGTTCCCGCTGATCCTTGTGTTCATTGCATTTATCGTGCTGTGTTTCCTTGGTGGTGGAGTGATCGAAAAGATCGTTATACAGCCGCTCATGGGTCGTGATCCGCTAGCAAGCACGCTATGTACGATAGGACTGTCAATGTTCTTGATTGGATTCTACCAAGTAGTGTTGGGGACAAGCCCCATTGGAATAGAAGTCCAACTGCCCGATCTCACCGTAGTTCTCGGAAACTTGCTTTTCACTTCCGAGCAACTGTGGACAGCCATATTTGCAATCTCTTTGCTTGGAATGCTTCTATTCTTCTACCACTTCAGCCGATGGGGAATCAGCATGCGTGCTACGGCGGAAGGCCAAGTGAAGGCCATGGCCTTTGGCATAGATACCCGATTCGTTCTTACCCTCTCCTGGGCTATTTCGGCTACTGTAGCCGGTCTGGCGGGACTCATTGTCGCCTGGACCGGTTCGTTGCAGTACAACATGGGGCATATAGGCTTGGTGGCAATTCCTGTGGTTTTGGTGGCTGGCTTGGAAAGCATAGGAGGTTGCATAATCGGCGGGATTATTATTGGCATAGTCGAATGCCTCACCATTTTCTATGTGGAACCGATGTTGGGGTTGGAGGGTTTCCGATCAGTAGCACCTTATCTGTTTCTACTAGTTGTTCTGATGATTCGTCCCACTGGCCTGTTTGGACAGATTCACATTGAACGGGTGTAGCATGCTGAAAGTTGAAAACCTTACGGTCGTTTATTCTCACGTCGTCTCTGTGCTTAATGGGATTTCATTGACAGCACATGAGCAGAATGTAACGGCCTTACTGGGTGGTAACGGTAGCGGTAAGACAACACTAATGAGATCTATTTCAGGTCTGCTGCCTGTGTACGACGGAGAAATTCTTGAGGGCCGAATTGAATTGAACAATATTAAACTCGACAAGCTTAGCGCAGTCGATATCACTGGGAAAATAGGACTCACTTATCTGATGGAGGGGCGGCCGATATTCCAATATCTTACGGTAAAAGAAAATCTCACTGCTGCGGCCTCCTGCAGGTGGGATTCGAAAGTTGGGGATGATTTGGAGAAGGTTATAGATTATTTCCCACCGATTCGGAGCCGTCTTCGGTCTAAGGCCGGCTTGATGTCTGGAGGTGAACAGCAAATGCTGGCCATGGGAATGGCCTTGATGACCAAACCCTGTTTTTTACTCTTGGACGAGCCTTCGCTTGGACTGGCACCGATAATGGTCCGAGAGATTTTCAGCATAATCAAGAGAATTAACGAAGAGGAGGGTATAGGAATCCTACTCAGCGAGCAGAACGCGAATATGGCTCTAAAGATTTCTTCTTATGGGTATGTCATGGACAACGGGCGAGTTGTATTGGATGGACCATCGGAGGAGTTGATTAACAACACAGACATACAAGCGTCCTACCTCGGTGGCTTAGACCAAGAAATGAAGGATTACAAACAGGCCAAACGCTACAGGCGGCGAAAAAGATGGATGGGATGAACACTAAAAGTAGCACCATACTAAAGGTAAGCGGCCTAAACCTTGTTTTTGGAGGATTAAAAGCCTTAAGCATGATCGATCTCGAGGTGCATGCAGGGGATATATTAGCCATTATAGGACCGAATGGCGCCGGTAAGACCAGCCTCCTCAACTGTTTGAGTGGCGTCTACAAACCTCGTTCCGGGAAACTTTTTTTCAAAAATAGGGATATCTCATCCCTTAAACCCCACGCTCGCACGCGCCTAGGAATTGGCCGAACATTTCAGCATGTGGAACTGTTTCGAGGGATGTCGGTACTGGACAATGTCAAACTTGGGCGTCACCACCATATTTCCAGTAGTTTCTTCGGAAGCCTGTTCAGATCCGGAAGGGCTTTAAGAGAAGAGCTTAAGGGGCGACGGGAGGTAGAAGAAAAGGTCCTGGACTTTCTTGATCTGTCCTCAGTCCGTTGGAAACCGGTTGGTGTTCTTCCTCAAGGCCTGCAGAAACGTGTGGATCTTGGGAGAGCCTTAGCCTTGGAGCCCGAGTTGCTTCTGATGGATGAACCCATGGCTGGTATGAGTGCTGAGGAAAAGGAGGACATGGCTAGTTTCATGATGGACGTTCATCGGGATTTGGGTACGACTATCGTCTGGATTGAGCATGATCTAAAAACCGTAATGGATCTTTCCAATCGGGTATGCGTCTTGAACTTTGGCCAAAAGATAGCTGAGGGTTCGTTCCACGATATACGATCCCATCCTACTGTGAAAGAAGCCTACTTAGGGTTGGAAGAAGGATAATGGAAACACCGAATCTCACGGCGGTTCTGCAGGAACGGGCATCCAAAACCCCCGGTCGGGTGGCCATGCGCCACAAGCGCTTCGGTATCTGGCAAATCATAACCTGGAAGGCCCTGAACGATAAACTGCTCAGTTTTGCTAGTGGTTTGGTTGCGCTAGGTATGGAACCGGGCAACAACTTGTCGGTCATCGGAGATAATGCCCCGGAATGGGTTGTTGCCGAATTTGCCGCTATGAGGCTCGGAGGTTCGTGCAACGGCATATACCGAGAAATGCAGGAGGAGGAAGTTACGTATCTTGTCAATTCTTCAGAAAGCCGGGTGGTGGTTGCTGAGGACCAGGAACAGGTAGACAAGTTGGTAGCTATCTGGGACCGGATCAATCGGAACGTAATAAAGATTGTCGTATGGGATGACCGTGGGATGAGCCACTATTTCAGTCAATATCCTTATCTAATCCGCATGGACGATGTTTTTGAACTGGGGAAAAACGAAGCCCAGGCTGTACGATTGGTGCAAGAAATAGATGTTAGACCCGATACAACTGCCCTAATGTTGCCGACATCGGGAACCACTGGTCTTCCTAAGCTCTGCATGATCAGTCACTCCAATCTCTTGTTCGCTGCACAGGCTTATCAGGGGGTTCACCCACTCTACGAATGGGACGAACTGTTTGCTTTGCTGCCATTAGCTTGGGTAGGAGAACAGCTAACGGTGGTCCGTTTCGTCCACACCGGGGCTGTCTACAATTTCCCCGAGGGAAAGGAATCGGTGGAAACGGATTTTCGTGAAATTCAGCCTACGGTTAGTATCATGTCTCCAAGGATGTTGGAGGACATCTGCTCAGATATACGGGCTCGTATGAATGATGCCCCTTTTCTTAAGCGCAGGGTATACGAGTTCTCTCTGGAGCTTGGAATGGAGTGGGCAGACTCACTTTTGGAGGGAAAGACGGTTCGGTCATTCTTCAAAAAACTATTTTATAGCTTGTGCATGTTCACCACCCTAAGAGGCCTGAAACAAAGGGTTGGTCTGGGAAGGATTAGATTAGCTTTCACAGGTGGAGCAGCCATAGGCAGAGAGGTGTTCACATTTTATATGGCTATAGGGATCAACCTCTTACAGCTCTACGGCATGACTGAGAACTGTGCCACTGCGACTGCCCACCGGTCGGACGACATTAGGCCTGAGACTGTTGGAAAACCACTCCCACAAATTGAGGTACGTGTCGGCGACGACGGGATGATCTATATCAAGAGTCCTACTAATATAAAAGGCTATTACAAAAACGCAGAGAATACGGCGGAAACGTTTCAGGATGGCTGGCTGGCTACAGGTGACTCCGGCTACTTTGACGAGTTGGGACATCTCGTTGTCCTCGACCGCCAGAAAGATCTGATGCATCTGAGAGATGGAACCCGCTTTGCACCACAAGAATTGGAGAATCGTCTGAAGTTCAGCCCCTACATACGCGAAGCCGTAGTGTTTGGAAACCATATGGACTTTATTACCACAATGATAAGCATTGACGCTAACAACGTGGCAAACTGGGCGAATAAGCGTGGCATCACTTATACTACGATGATGGATCTGTCTCAAAATCAGCGAGTTATCGAACTAATAAGAGGAGAGTTATCGAAAATCAATGATCGCCTTCCTGAAAAAATAAGATTCCACAAATTTGTATTGCTACCGAAGGAGCTGCATCCGGATGACGAGGAACTTACCCGAACACGGAAACTGAAGAGAAACATTATTGACGAGAGATACAAACTTCTAATCGAAGCGCTGTACGGAATTGAGCAGACTCACGATCTAAACATCACCATAAAGTACATGGATGGGAAGATATCTCAACTCAAGAGTCAGGTTCGGCTGGAGGACGTTTAGATGGCAACACTCACTCAACGCTACAGCTACACTTTTTCTTCCTTCATAAAAGAGTCGTATCGCCAGGATGAAGCAATTTGCCGTACTACCTTCACAAAGGTTTGGTTTGCCATTTTTATGATATTACTGGTGTTTTTGCCTCTTTTTTTAGGAAATTTTTCGGTTCGTTTTTTGGGTGGCCTTGGCATAATAATCTTGAGCGTAGTGGGTCTAAACATCCTGACCGGCTATACTGGTCTAATTTCTCTAGGTCAGGCAGCATTCATGGGAGTAGGTGCCTACACCTGCGCAAACCTTGTGCACCATCTGAATATGCCTTTTTATATCGCCATATTAGGAGGAGGTGCTCTGGCTGCTCTGGCAGGAGTGATAATAGGGATCCCAGCCCTTAGAATCAAAGGCCTTTATCTAGCAATCGCAACGCTCGCATTCCAATTCATCGCTAGTTACATTTTCGTCAAATGGGAAGCCTTGACTGGTGGATCTGCAGGAATTAGTATCCCTTCTCCCCAACTTGGGCCTTGGATCTTCAAAAGTGACCTCGAATTCTATTACATCGTGCTCGTCTTTGTCCTGGCCGGATGCGTAGCCGAAAAAAACCTTTTTCGTTCAAAATATGGTCGTGCATTGATGTCAATTCGGGATAACGATGTGTCTGCCGAGGTAGTGGGTATACCGGTTTTCAGGTACAAGATTCTTTCCTTTGCAATCAGTTCATTCTATGCTGGCACTGCTGGTGGGCTCTTCGGAATTTGGTTACGCCACGCCGATCCGGACTCTTATGGTCTAGGGCGATCTATTGATATCCTGGCAATGGTGATCATAGGCGGCATGGGGAACCTGCTTGGCTCTGTTCTTGGAGCTGTATTTCTGGTTTTTGTTCCTGAAGTACTAGACAGAGCTGTAACATTCTTCTCCTGGTTTGGAACAAATCCCCACGAAATTGTTGTGCTAGTGGCCCCTATAAAGCTTATGGCTTTAGGATTCCTTGTCATGCTTTTCATTCATCTTGAACCGGCGGGGCTAGCAGGAATCTGGCGATCGGTGAGGGATTACCTCAAAATATGGCCTCTGCCATATCAGTAATGGATTTGCACCGAAAGTAAGTTGGTCAAAATGTTGTCGTCAAAAGGTCTTGAAGACCATGAATCATACCACTCAACAAGGAGGCTACAAGAGAGCTTCCATTTGGAAGGAGAGACATGAATTTCGAGCTTAGCGAAGATCATCGAATGATACAAGACTTGGCCTTCAAGTTTGCCCTTAAAGAGATGGCACCGATTGCCAAGGAATTCGATAGAGAAGAGAAATACGCTCGCCAGGTGTGGCGGAAAGCTTGCGACGCGGGTCTTGTAGGCGCAATTATTCCCGAAGAATACGGTGGGCCGGGATACGGTTTTCTCGAACTCGCCCTTATCACTGAGCAATTTAGCCGTATAGACCTCGGGACCTGTTTATGTGCAGTAGCATGCACGTTTGGGTCTGAGCACATTTTGTTCTTCGGCTCCGAAGAGCAAAAGAAGAAGTATTTACCCCGTCTCGTAGCAGGCGAAATAATTTCAGCCGGCGCATTCACCGAACCTGACTGTGGAACAGATGTTGCCGCTGTCCGTACTCGAGCGGTGAAGGACGGTGGGGATTATGTCATCAATGGCAACAAGATGTTCATAACCAACGGGACGATTTGCGATTTTATGACAGTGCTATGTGTTACCAATCCTGAAGCCGAGGTTAAGCATCGCCGTCAGAGCATTATACTAGTGGAATCGGATCGACCGGGTGTTACGGCCACCAAAATTCGTGGCAAGATGGGTGTGAGAGCAAGCGATACCGCTGAAATAACATTCGACAATGTTCGTGTACCCCAGGAAAACCTCATCGGACAAGAAGGGAACGGTTTTTATCAGTTGATGCATTTCTTTGATGCGACGAGGACCATGGTAGCCGCCCAAGGCGTCGGACTGGCACAGGGAGCCTTGGACAAATGTTTGAGATACGTTCAAGAACGCAATGTTTTCGGGCGCCCTCTCGCAGACAACCAGGCAATACAGTTTCAGCTTGCAGAAATGGCAACCCGAATCGAGTTGGCTCGCCTGATGACCTATAGGGCTGCATGGCTCGTGGATCAAGGTAAAACCAATCCATCTATTAATGCAATGGCAAAATATTATGCAGGCGAAACTGCCGTGTGGGTTTGCGACAAAGCGCTACAAATGCATGGTGGATATGGTTACATCGACGAGTATGATGTACAGCGCTTTTATAGAGACGCCAAGATTCTCGAAATTTATGAGGGAGCAAAAGAGGCCGAAAAAATGACTATTGCACGGCGGCTCTTTTAAAAGATGGTGATTTTGAATTGCCCAATGTGGACAAGTTACTGGCAAGAAAGTCGCTGTATTCAAAAAGTTACCGGTAGTCGGACGCGTCTGAAGATGTGTAGTGTATTTCCTGAAAAGCTTGTTATTTCAATATGTCGGCCTTCACGTTCTGCCCATGACCTGAGGGAAGAGGTGCTCTCGAACATCCGCAATCATTTTTGATCTGCTAGGGATAAAATAACGTCGCTAAAAGGCCCGCGGCTAACTCAGATATAGTTTTAGGGATTTTCAATCAACTTTTCGTTGATTGGCATTAATAGCTTAGATTTATTTAATAGGTAATCGTACAAATAGAAGAAAGGAGGATTGAACGTGTTTGATCAAGAAACTCTAACAGCCGCCGAAAGGCTCAACAAAGAATGGGCTGAACTATTAGAAAAAATATATAAGAGCAAAGACTATTCCTCAAAGACCAACTCCGGGATTCCAGTAAAACCTTATTATGGACCTGCAGACATTGATAGTCTTGACTATGAAAAAGACATTGGTGTTCCAGGCATTTATCCTTACATGAGGAACAACTATGGTATTCATTATCAGCGTCAGACATGGATAAACCAGCCGACACATGGATACGGATTGCCAGAGCACACTAGGGAACGAATGGATGCTCTTGCAAGGGAAGGAATGGGCGGAGGTTATACAGGAGGTAGAGCATACAATCTGGTCTGGGATTTACCTTCATATGTCGGGACAGATCCTGATGAGCCTGAAGCCTTAGGTTTTGTTGGAAAGGATGGAGTCAGTTGTAACAATGAGGAAGATTTTGAGCTAATGCTGCATGGCATTGATTTAACTAATAATAACATCGTTCTCATCAACACCGATACGATTCCAGTTTTTGCACATTTTATCGCCTATGCTGACAGGATGGGATTCCCTCGTGACAAGCTCCGAGGGAACACTATGAATTGGCAGTTTACCGGATGGTTCTTCCCCAGCATGTTATGGGAACCTTCAGGCGGGCTAAAGTTGGCAACCGATCTTATTAAATTCTGCTGTGAAGAGATGCCAGGCTGGAACCATACAAACATAGAAGCCCATGCAATGTCGGAGATGGGAGCGAATGCTGTCCAACAGATGGTTTTTGCTATCTCCACCGCAATGGCGGTAGCAGATTCTTGCGTCGAGGCGGGCATTGCCCCAGATGCTTTTATGCCCGGAATTGGTTACCAGATTGCCCAATGCAACGATTTCTTCGAGTATATCTGTATGTTTCGCGCATGGCGCAAGTTGTGGGCAAGAATAGTTCATGACAGGTATGGATGTAAGAGGCCTTCCTCGATGCATCTTCGGGTTCACACCCATACTTCGTGTTATGAACTTGTGGCTCAGCAACCTCTCGTAAACATAATTCGATCCACCCTCCATTGCCTGGGAGCAGCGCTTTCGGGCACAACCGCAATGGAAGTGCCAGCGTATGATGAGCCAATCGGTATCCCGACCGAAGAGGCAGCCGTACTGGCATTGAGAATTCAGCAGGTCGTAGCGGAGGAGATTGGTATTGATAGAGTTTCTGACCCCCTTGGTGGCTCCTATTATGTCGAGTGGTTAACTAACAAAATTGAAGAGGAAGGGAAAAAAGTGCTTTCGCAGATCGAAGAAATGGGTGGTTTTGTCAATGCCCACAAATCTGGATTTTTCGTGAGGCAGTGTAGAGAGAATGCCGCTCGGTGGCGTCGCGAGGTCGATAGCGGGAAAAGAACTGTAGTTGGTTGGAACAAATACAAAATAAATGAAGTGCAAATTCCGAAACCATTTCGAGGAGATCCCGAGACTCGCCGGGTAGCGATGGAGAGAATAGCTAGATATAAGGCGGAGCGCGACCAGTCCAAGACTGATGCTGCACTCAATGCACTTATAGTCGCGGCCGAGAAGCTGGACAAGGAGGGTGCATACGGAGTCGTTATGCCTGCGGCAATAGAGGCAGCGAAGGCTAAAGCAACGATGGGGGAAATATCGAGAACCCTACAGAAAGTGTTCAAATGGGGCACACAATATCAGCCTTTGAACACTTATTAGAACGAAAGCGGGAGGAGGTTGTTATGGGATATGAAAGAAAACCAAAACTATTGATGGCAAAGCACATATTGGATGGACATGATAGGGGCGTGAAAGCTGCCATGACCATCTTTCGGGATATGGGTATTGAGGTAGTTTACATAATTTTTCGAAAACCAGAAGATGTCGTGGAAGCAGCAAAACAAGAGGATGCAGACATCATTGGTCTTAGTTTTTCGAGCGGGGCTTATTTTGAAATCATTCCGATATTGATGGATTCACTGAAACTGAACGATATGCATGATATTGCAGTAGTCGTAGGTGGTCTAATTCCAGAGTATGACAAACCGGAGTTAACCAGGTTGGGAATTAAGGGGATTTTCGGACCAGGAGATGATCTCATGAGGTTTGCTGATTTAGCCGCCCAGGTTGCTGGAGCAAGAGTTAGCTGAAGCCATTGACTCGGGACTGTACGTATTGCGCAGGTGTTCAGCTGCTGGTAGCCTAGGGAGTTAAACATGTTTGACGGTATAAGTTGCCGAGCCGTTGCAACAGAGGCAATGAATTAGGTTTTTATGAGTTTCTTTTCATCGGCAGCAAGAACTTTTTGTGGGATGGGGTGAAAAAAGCATGAGTCATAAAGTTTATGAGATAGATAATCCAACGGCGGTTATTGGAGAACTAGCAAAGGCGTTTTGTGAAAGCTATGGGGAAGAATCACTGGCTGTCTTTGTGCCAATATGTAAGCGATATGGCTACAATCTAGGCTTGAAAATGAGGGACAATATGGAAGGGTTGAGCTTTCCGGACAGAGTTGCTGCGTGGTTGGCTCCGGGGATAAGAGCAGGTGTAGCTGAAATAATCGAAGGTTGCGATTCGCGTGTGAAAATTAAGGGATCGTACTGTCCACTAAATCTGCAAGGAAGTAAACGCATTGTTTGCGAAAGACTGATGAGCATAGACGAAGGGCTTGTCTCCGCCTTGGCCGAAAAAGACATATCCGTAACTATTGAAAAAACAATGGCCCAGGGGGACCAATATTGTTTGGTTTCTTTCTCAACTAAATGAACAATTCGTTTACTGAAGATGGGGCTGCTATCTGATTAGGATGGTTAAGTGATATGTATGAGAATGTCTGTAATAAAGGCACCTACGACTGTCAGTTCGTAGAGAGACTTTGGACAGTCTGGATGTCGGTTCTTAATGAACTGCATCTAAGCTATCATTGCAGAGTTCGTATTGGAAGATCGTCCCGCAAGACAGCTATCGTCTCTAGGAGCATCACTCTCGGTCCCCCAATGTCAAAGAGAATTGAAATGTTCAAAATTGTCTCAACCCCGGAAGGGATAACAGGACTATGAAATACAACACATTAAATGTTGGACTAGAGAATGGGGTCTTTAAAATAACTATAAATCGACCAAAGGTGTACAATGCCCTTGATCAAGGTGCGTTTGACGAGCTAGAGAGCGTTTTTAATATTGCGAACAAGGATCACGACGTAAGGGTTGCGGTACTGACTGGGGAAGGAAAATCTTTCAGTGCTGGCGGAGATATGTCTCTTCTAAAGGCAATATCTGAGGCAACTCCGTTTGAAATTCGCCGAATAGTTTATGATATTTTTAAACAAATTAACAAGCTCGATCAATTTGAGAAACCGCTTATCGTTGCTATCAACGGACCCACCATAGGTATTGGACTCGGTATTGCGCTGTTGGGCGATTTTAGAATAGCATCACAAGACGCAATTCTATCAATGGAATTTGTGAAAATAGGTATTGTCCCAGAAGCTGGCAGTACTTACAAACTTCAACGTTTGGTGGGATACGGGAAGGCTATGGAAATGGTTCTCACAGGTAGCAGAATAACAGGAAAAGAAGCAGAAAGGATTGGGCTTGTCAATAAATCAGTCCCTCCGGAGGATCTGGAACGTGAAGTCATGACCCTGGCCTCAGCATTATGTCTCCTGCCCCCAACCGCAGTAAGATTGGCGAAAAATGCCGTGAAGGCAGCTAGTCTAGGAACATTTTCCACGGCTATGGAGTATGAGGCCGCTCTTAATTCCATTTGTTATAGTACTGCTGATCACAGGGAAGCTGTGCGGGCATTCATGGAAAAACGCGATCCAAAGTTTATAGGGGCTTGATTTGCTCAAATGAAAGCGCTTGATAGTCCAGAAAGACTTTAGTTCACGTTACATTGAGAATAACCGACGAAATCAGAGAACTTGTAAGAACTGGGACGTGCTTAGTCGATTCTGCCAACAACCACGCCAGCAAAATGTGGAGCCGAAGGGCTCCACAATAGTAGTTGATGATAAATCGCGTCCATTCGGAGAGGCGGTAGGCGGTTAGACTTATTCAAACATGATGGAGAATCGTAGAGTTGAGGTAGTGGTTGGGATTTTTCCGAAGGGAAAGGGGTTCGTTTTGTAGGAACTTGAGAAATAGAAAGTCTTGGAGATCTCTTTGATACTTCAAAATTCTTAGCGTTCTTGGTGGTTTCTGAGGTCGCCCAGCATGAGAAGAGTTCTCCTGTCCGGCGTCTCCTCTTGAGAGGGCGCAAAGTCTAAAACTTTTCACATTGCTCTTGACGTCTACACAGATTTTTTTTTGACAGAGCGTCTCCATATGATCTCCGGGTGTGCATCTTCGATGTTCATATAGTTGCGGCGGTTGTCGGACTCACAAGCAGCCCAAAATGGGTCGGCTGACATTTTATAGCGGCTCTGCCTGCCGTATACCCCGGCTACTACTTATGGTTTAATCAAGCCTAGCCGTGACCCAAGGATATATCCGAAAAAGCAATCGGAAGGGGATATTTAAATCGTGACAAAGACCCAATCACAAGGATCCATAAATTCTTCCCCCTTCTCAGTCAAGAAACTAGACATCTTACCTGTGTGGCGACCTAGCAAACTCAGTCCTCAAGAGGATCAGTAGCTACCCAAAATTACCTGTGAAATTCATACTAGCTCCCCGTAGCCTGATGCTTCGAAAAAAGGAGTTTTATGGTGGAAAAAGCAAGACGAATCCTGCAGGGTGATATTCGAACTGCATCACATCTTATAAGGGACATTGAAGATAACGTCCCCGAGGCAAAATCAATAATCAGTCATCTCTTCCCTCACACTGGCAAGGCATATGTTATAGGTGTAACTGGCTCTCCCGGGGCAGGCAAGAGCACGATTATTGACTGCATAATAGAATCCTACAGGAGTATGAGTAAATCAGTTGGCGTACTTCTAGTTGATCCGACTAGTCCATTTACAGGTGGGGCAATACTCGGCGATCGAATACGGATGCAAAGACACATCGGGGATAAAGAAGTTTTTGTACGAAGTTTGGCCACCAGGGGCGCATTAGGAGGACTTTCTAAGGCTGTCGGGGATGCAATTCACATTCTAGATGCCATGGGAAAGGACGTCATAATTATCGAAACAGTCGGAACTGGGCAACAGGAAGTTGAAATTATCAACCATGCTCATACCGTAGTAGTGGTTTTGGTTCCAGGAATGGGGGACGAGATTCAGGCCATTAAAGCTGGAATAATGGAAATCGGGGATATTTTTGTCATTAATAAAGGTGACACACGAGGTGCGAGTAAACTATCCAGTGAGATCCAAGGAATCTTAGAACTAAGCAGTTGTCATCCTGAGAGCTGGCATCCCCACGTTATGAGAATCGAAAGCATGGACGAGCCCGAGCGGTTCCAAGAAAGTGTTAACAGAGTGGTTACAAAAATCACTGAGCACATGAGTTATCTTATTGAGCAGAATCTGCTAAAGGAGCGAATACGTCGGAAGACTGTGAACGAATTTGTTGATGCCTTGAAATCAGTTATCTTTGAGCCTGTGATGGATCATATCATCAGGAAAGGCGAGCTAGATAAGATCGTCGACAGACTGATGAAAAAGGAAACAGACCCATACTCATGCGCAGAGGAGGTTGCCCGTGAGTATTTCCAAAATCATAATGATAAATAGTCATGACAACTAGTGTTGCGTTCCGCAAGTTATGGTTGCATTCAAGGGGTTATATGTCATTAATATTATTCTTTCTCCTTCTGCCAGAATACAACCTTATTTCGAGGACGTGACACTAGTTAGAGGATTTGGCAGTTCTGATGAATGGCCACCTCCAAAAATGGTCGCTCTTGATCGGACGGAGTAGGCTGTGTGGATAACATTTGCTTTTATAGAGAGGATACTGACACAGAACTCCTTGAAGTGAATTTCCAGATCTCCTATCAGAATGTCGTACGACAGAAATTTTTTGGTCATCCACATTTCTTACAGCAATACTCTTCTTAGAAGGATAAGAACTTCTCGAGGACGAGCAAGAGAAAGGAAGATCGGATATCCCAAGATGGCTCTATATATAATCTGGGTGGTTTTCCCATTTTAAGCTATGGCGAGGCTGACTATTTCGAGGAATTTATTGGGGTAAAATTATTGGGGGAGGTTTCGTATGGGTGCGAAAGTTGAAAACGTGCAGAAGATAGTCGTGATAGGCGGCGGCGGGTCCATGGGACATGGAATCGTTCTGGCCTGTATTCAGGGTGGCCCTTATCAGGTCACACTCCTCTCGAGACGAGAACAAACTTGCGAGCAAGGGCTGGACTTAATTAAGAATGGTCCATATGGACTGGGGAAGGCTGTTAAACGGGGCAAGATCACTGAAGAACAGGGTGAAGAAATGTTTTCTCGAGTGACCGCCGCTACGAACTATGCCGAGGCTCTCAGGGATTCGGACCTAGTCTTTGAGTCCGTGCCTGAGAAAATCGAAGTCAAAAAACAATGTCTGCAGCAGGTAGAACAGTTTGTTCCAGAACATTGTGTGATTGCCTCGGGGACCTCTGCCATCATGATCAGCGAACTCGGCGGTGTCTTAAAGAATCACCGAAACCTGGTGGGTACCCACTGGTTTTTCCCTTCCAATGTGATGAAGCTGGTGGAAGTGGGGCGCAGTGAACTTACAAGCAAAAATACCTTTGACTTCATCATGGAATTTCTAGAAAAAATTGGTAAGAGTCCCATAGCTGTTAAAGACTCACCAGGGTTCTTCATGACAAGGTTCATTAACACCTATCTTACTGAAGCTATTCGTCTGGTGGAACTCGGCATTGCCGGTATTACGGAAGTAGATGAAATGTGTAAGAAAGGAAGCGGCTGGCCTATGGGGGTATTTGAACTTCTCGACGAGACAGCCAGCTTTGATGCTTATTATCATGCCCAAAATTACCTTCATCAAACCTTGGGAGAACGCTACAAAATTCCAGCACTCGCCCGTAAGGTTTTCGAAGCAGGTTATTTGGGTAATCCCCAGCTGAAACCTGGTTCAAAAGGAGGCTGGTACGATTTTTTTGGTGCGGAGAAGAAATACCTTAAGAGATGAGACAGCCTTTATTGGTTAAGCTGGAAGTCTTTTGATGAATAGGTTTTCCTTTCAATAGAATTCTGGGAATTAGCCAGACGAACCATGTAAATGAATGGTAGGACCTGAGCCTTTTTATGTTAGATTGGACAACAGCGTAGAAAAGTGTCTCTTCATAATGGTTAAATCCCCGTGTGATCCTCTCAGCCTTAATTTCTCGGAAAGCTCATGAGGAACGAAAGATGAATACGTATTGAAAGTGCCAAGGTAGGCACAAGGGAGAAAATATCTGGAACCGCCCCTGCGTTCCGGACCCCAAACCTCGCTAAATCGATACTTTCCCGTTATATGTACAATAGTGCATTTGCCTATCTTTGGCATGTCAACATAGATAAGGAAATCGCCAGGGTCGATTCGCAAGAGGGACTTTGAGTGATCCGAACGTTCCAGTTCGGCAGGATCGAACTTATCTGGACGAGACCGCTTAGTTGGAGAAGTCGACAGTGGAGTTTCCAACTCTAATCGTCCCAATCGAGCACGGCCTTGTTTTAGCTCTCTGAGGAGAAGCGGAACCCAGTAACGTCCATCTTGTGATTCAGGGTCAGCTGCTCTGATAGCAAGTATTCTACCAATTGAAGTCGGCTCCGTCCGTCGGGGAGACTTCTGCTCAAGCCTGATGTCCAGAGTAGCACATTCCCATTCTTCTTTTTCGAGCCTACTTAATTCATGGACAAAGGCCTGCAAATCTCGGTCTGCCATCGGTCCCTCGAAATCGAAGGCACTGGGATCTATGATCTTCTTAGCAGTCCAGATGGCTTTGACAGCTAGCTGGGCCGAGAGATCAGGGGCTTTCAAGACGAGCTTCTTGCCGTCCCGAGCCGATATGAAAGTGTCATCGTTACTGGCTGAAGGAAAAACTAACGTCATAGGCTGGGACTCGGAGTACATGAAAGCGGTGAGGTAACCGTCCTCTGGCACCTCCACATCGAGTGACACTACCTCCCCAGGGTGAAATCTTAATGCCTCGACTGGTTGCCGGGTGGTCCCCAATTGCCGTTTGGCTTTCATAATACCAAGCGACGGGATGGTCTCAGCTCTCGTGACCCGAGGCTTCTGCCCGCGCAAGGACTTGATGAAAATTTTGCCCGTTGAAACGAGTCCGCTCACAACTTCTCGCCAGTTGAGTCTTTCGGTCTGACCCGCCTCGATAAACCGTGCAAAGTCTCTCGATTTGGTTCGAATAGAGTACACTTCTTCTGTGCATCTGAGACAATGTGCAATGTGCTCAAACAACTCTCCCCGTTTTGCTTCGGGAAGGTTCTCAACTGCGTAATCAAAGAGAATCTCCTGACTCGGGTGAGGCCCATCCTCCAAGTGCTTCTTCCATTTTCTGAATGATTTCGTTTCTCCGGCTTTGCGGAACAAATTCTCTACGCTGTCCGGAGTATCGAAAACTATGTCGCGCTCTCTCGTCATGTGGTTCTCACGATCTTTCAAGGCATTGGATCGGGGTCGAATGCCT
>Ga0172371_10004263_pt1 | contig 21762 bp, 14 predicted proteins | sample Lak12m_FD_114543 | JGI IMG/M metagenome (GOLD analysis project Ga0172371, IMG submission 114543) | Freshwater microbial communities from Kabuno Bay, South-Kivu, Congo - kab_022012_12m | ecosystem: Environmental > Aquatic > Freshwater > Lake | place: Democratic Republic of the Congo: South-Kivu...
AGAATTTGCAAAACAAGATGATGTGATTATTGTTGCCAGCAGCGATCTTTCTCATTTTCTAAAATACAATGAAGCTGAAAAAGTTGACCTAAATACTAGCGAAGCAATCGTAAATTTAGATGTTCAGAAAATGTCAGAGGAAGGTGATGCGTGTGGAGCTATGGGAATTTTGACAGTCATGTATTTGGCGCGAAGCCTCGGATGGAAATGCAAAATGTTAAACTATTTGAATAGTGGTGATACTGCAGGAGACAAGAGCAGAGTTGTCGGATATGGAGCTTATGTTTTTTATGAATAGCCTTACATGGCATCGATGATATGTCTTGGAATTACAATTATGTCTTTTTCAGAACCACCAACCCTAGCTAAGTAAGATTTTTTACCTACTCCAGCAACGTCTGCTCCTTCAAGCCATTTTTTATATTGGTCTGTAGTTTTTGGAATTATTTCTACTGGAGTTCCTTTGTCGATTCTCCTTCCTTCATCTGTAGTAAATTCGTGGGTTAATATTCCCCACCATGGAGAGGTATGTTCTACCGGTGCCTTTTGAGGTCTTTCATTTCCTTTTTGGCTACGTCCATATGGATCATGATGACCATGAATGAAACGTCTGTCTTGATATTGAGGACGCCTATCATCGTAACGTGGATGAGGTGCAGGAGGTGGAGGAACTTGAGCTTGTCTATATGCCGGAACGAATTCTCTACGAGAACTTGAAGCATTATTTTCCGCTGGAGGTCTTGGAATAGATGGAGGCACAACTACAGCAGATGAAGTGGTAGTAGGTGGTCTTACAACTTGAGTTAATTCTGGAACTGATAATTCACGATATTGATCTCTATCCATAAATCCTGTCACTTCTAAAATTTGATTAGGAACAACGCCCCATCCTACTTCCTGTCCTTCCTTATTAATCAAAACTACTGCTATTTCTTTATCTTTTATTTTTCCAACGTTTGCAAATGCTGGATGTTCTACTGTGATAATTCTCATTTTCATTCCGGCAAGTCCTTTGAAGGAAGTTGAACCTTCTTGTACTTTATAAACTTTATTGTCTTTGTAAGCCTTAGGCGGCATTTCTTCTCCCTTTTTCAATTTTGGAATAGAACCTTTTACGGTGCCAACGACAACAAGATCTCGTTTGTCCATAAAGAAAGATTCGGGTTCTCTTTCTTTAAAATCTTGTTCTCGAACAACTACAATCTGACTTTCTGGAACATACATAACGTCTCGATGTGCCCTGTGATGAAGGCTGATTCTTCGGAATCTATGTCCGGCATATTTTTCTGTTCTTGGCCCAAGATTTGGCTTAATTTCATATATGAAACTGTCCTGCCAAATTTCTCCGCGCTCCATTCCGCGAATTTCTTTTAATGAAGGCGCTTCGCGTAGAGAAGAAGGCGGCTCAACTGAAGGTCTTGCGGTTTGTGCCGGTAGAATGACTGGAGATGAAACTGGAACTGCTGGTTGCACAGAAGTCGATGCAAAAGCTACCGATGCTGCTAATGAGGCATCAACAATTGTTGGCGATACTGGTTTTGGAGCAGGTCCAATCTTTTTCTCAATTGAAGAAATTAATTCTTCGATTGCCTTTTTCAAACGAGGCAAAGATTCCTGCCATGGCTTAATAGGGATTTCTTCTTTGGCTAATTCGAGATCGTCTATGACTGATCTTAGTGAATCTATGTCTTGATGAGTTGGAGTTCCGGTAGATATTTTTGACTTTAATACACTAATTCCTGCCCTGAATTTATTTTCTGTAGTCACGTCTAGAACTATTGTCCCTATTGCTAATTGTAATTCATACTCAAACACTTCCTGCGGTACTGAATCGGGACCTACTTCTGCAATGACTTGAGAAGTATGATTTTTTGCAGGTGCTGGCGTTGCTTCAACTTGAGACTGTGCAGGTACTGCATGTGGTGCCACATAAAGTTCTGATGGTGGTGCTGACACCGGCTCCATTCCTGATAAATCTCTTGCCCCAGATGGAACCACTATTGGAAGAACTGGCTCAAGAGGACGTAAAGTAGGGGCTGGTTGTTGTGCCGGTTTAGCTGGTTTTTCAGGTGGCGTTTGGGTAATCTCGATTTCACCTGTATCTATTTTTACTCTTCTTTTTCTAATTTTTTTAGTTGCAGTTTTCCATTCCATTCTATAACCGGACTGTTTTACATGAGATCGTCCTTTTACTTTTATAGACTTCCTAATTATTTCATATTCTTGAAAAACGAGTCCTAAGCGTTCAAGCATTTTTTTAATGTCTTTTAGGTCAAAAGCTCCTAATTCTTTTTCGCTAAAAAATACCATGCCATGATCTCTATCGGCGGCTTGAGCAAGACGTTTAATTGCCTCTGTAATTTTTGGAGATTCATGAGTAATATCTGCCTCATGTCCACCAAGATAATCTGTAAACGATTGACTGCCCTCAGGGATTTCCATTGGAAATTTTTCGTCGTAAGTCATCCGAACCAATTCTGACAAAAGAGTGTTTGCATAATTCAAAACGCTAACAACTTCTTCGTTGTATTCTCCGGACTTTATTGCACCTGCAAGTTGGCCAAGACCATATTTGATGAATGTAGCGCCTTTTTCCGTAGCAGACTCTATTTCAACATTTGGAATTTCTATTTTAGATTCACCGATAAGCTGATTTGTCGCATCAGAAATTTCGCCTGAAGAAAAAACATCTTCGGCGAGATTTACTATATCAATAAGTTCATATTTTTGACGAGGATTACCAAATGCCTCTATGTCGCGAGCACGAACAACTGCAGTTAAAACTTTTAGTGGATCGACTTTGTGAGTTTTATAAATATTTCTAAGTTCCAGAATTCCGCTTATTTTTATCTTTTTAATTTTCATCAATCTTGTAAGAACAGGGTTTTCTTCTGTGAATGTAGCCGCATCAAGATAGTTTCTATAATTTTGCGTCGTGAATCCATCGGCGTTTGCGAGTTCTTCAAGAATCGAATTTATACTTCTTTTTGGACCTTCAAGTTTTGCTCGAAATTTTTCCATGAAGGCTTGTAATTTTTCGAGGGTCTGATCTTTTCCATGCGACTCTTCCTGAAAAAATTCTGGATTCGATTTTTTTATTTCTTCGAAAATATCGGCAATTTTTGCTCTAATTTCGTCCACGGCCTCTACAACTCTTTCTCTTATAACTTCGTCTAATTTTTCAGGATCTTCTTCGGCTAAAATAAGTGTTCCTAATATTTTTGACACACCTTGCTTTATGACACTCAAAGCCTGCACTACTGCATCGCTATTTTTGCCTGGAATTTTTTCTACAGGAGAAGAACCCAACACGTCTGATCGTGGCGGAACATATGCTGGACGAGGCGCTGGCGCAGGAACTTCCTCTTCGTCATCTGGATCTTCTGGATCCGTATCTTTTTCTGGATCCGAACCTCCTTCTCCGTCTTCTGCGTCTTCTACTGAAACAGGAACGGGAGTATTTTGTGCCTTTCTTTTACGAGGGATTATAACTCTTTCGGGACGGTTTGTGATAGCAGTTATAGCATCCGTAATTTCTTTAGTTGTAAATGGAGTAGCAATATCTTTTAGTTCGATTGAGAGATGTTTAGTCTCCAATGCTTTTTTAATGATATCCTCTACGGTTAACCCGTATTCGGCTTTTGCTTTTTTTATTTCCAAGATTGAGAAAAATTTCAAATAACCTTTTTTGGCTAACACGCTGATCAATTCGCTCATTCCCATTTCTTCAAATGCCAAAACCAGATTTAAAATTCCTTGCGGAGTAAATGATTCTGTTATTGCAACTTTTGCACAAGCTTGTCTTACACTTAAACCTTCTGTTCTCATTAAATCGCGAACAGCGACATCACATCTACTAGCTCTTGAAATGACCTCTTCCGGAGTTTGCCATCTGTCTTTTCCAGCTAATTTATTTTTTGCACCTTCGTCCGCCCCCTCAGATCCCCCAGTACTTTTCAACTCATCCGTAACAACTTCCGGCATAAAATAAGATATTAAGTTTGGAGGTTTAGGTTATATAATGTTGGCACCGTTGTCAAAAAAATAATGACGAAACCTTTATGGATCAAAATGTTCAAGATTATCTTTTAAGGCTTGCGAAAAACGCCATTGCTGCAAAATTAGAATTGGGGGTTTCAAAGATTATTAGACCAGAAAATGCCGACATATTAAATCAGAAAAGAGGAGCTTTTGTTACCATTGATATTGATGAAGCATTGCGTGGATGTATAGGAAACATTTCACCAATTTATCCGCTAGAGGAAGCCGTAAAAAGAAATGCCGTAAATGCAGCTTTTGAAGATCCAAGGTTCTGGCCGCTAACTCCAGAAGAATTTAGAAAAATAAATATCGAAATTTCAGTTTTAACTGTTCCTGAAAAATTAAAATATTCTTCGTCGGAAGATTTGCTCAAAAAATTACGTCCATTAAAAGATGGGGTAATTCTTCGAAAAGGATATTATGAAGCGACTTATCTTCCACAGGTCTGGGAAGAAATAGCTGATAAAGAAGTCTTTCTTGCTTCTCTTTGCAATAAAGCAGGAATGAATTCTGACGAATGGAAAAAAGCAGGAATTGAAGTTCTAACCTATCAGGCGGAAGTATTTTAATGATAAAATATACTAGGTTTTATTTAATAAAATAAAATTATGGGTGACGATGAACCAAGAAGAGGCAGGACTGAAGGCCCCACTCAAAAAAAATCCGCTGATACAAATGATACAAAAAAATCTGAGAAATGTTCAGACTCTTGGTTTGATTTTTTGTGCAGATTCCAAAGATCTGAATCTTCAGACGATGCTACTGCTTTATTAAGAGACTCTTCCATTCCTTTTCCAGAAGTGCCTGAAGATAAATTTTGGGATAAAGATTATGAGAAACTGGCTAAAAATCACGGAGAAGTTACGCTTGAAAAAGGTGTTGTCATAAAGAGAGACGGGATTTTGACTTATTATAAAGTTCAAGATGGAGATACCGTTTGGGGCATTAAAAATAAATTATCAAAGTATAAAGAATTTTCTTATTTAAAAGATGAGGGAACTGGACAGGGATCTTTCAATGTTCCTTCAAAACTTCTTAGAGCTGACATATATTTTCCTCTTGCTGTTAAGAGAGAGCATCGTGAAGTTTCTGATGAAAAATTTGTAAATTATTGTCATGAAGCTTTGCAAGAAATGAAAGTGAATAAAGATTATGGCCCTCAAATTATGCAGATGATTGCAGCTTCTTCTGAGAAAGAAGTTATAGCTACCATGCTTTCCGTTGCAAAAATGGAATGTGGAGGGAAACCACTTGGAAGATTTTCTTTTCACAGATGGGAAAATCATATTAGTGCATTTTCTTATTCGTATTTTCATATAATTTATAAGGATGACACTGCCGGATATAAAGCTTGTCAAAAACTTGGCCTTACTCCCGGAAAATTACTGCATCCGCGAAATGCCGGAAAAGCTTTTCTTGCATTCTTGATAGAGAAAACTAAAAACCCTCAAGAATTATTTCCTCTATATTCTGGAGGAACTGTTAAAAATCTTGAAAATATAGATAGAAATGATCCGTCATTAACCAGGTTTGCCGACATCTATAACGGAAAATGGAGAACTGGGAATCCTGATTATACTTTGAAACTTGGGATCTATTATCAAAAATCATTGGCATTCATGAATCATGAAAAGGTCGACTATTCTGACACTCCAAAAATGCCTTTTGTTCCATGTACGGGAAAAAGTTCAAAAGCTCGCTCTCCTGAAAAAGTTTTGAAATCTGACTTTGTAAATATTTTAGAGGATGCAAATCATATCTATACTTTGATCTATGGGCCCAAAAATATGCCACTAAAAAGCCGTCCTCAATATGACAAATTTTCGAGCTCTTTATTTTCGGCGTTTAAACAATTTGGATTAGATTTATCTATAAGGCCTGAAGATTCTAATGGGCGTGGAGGAGATTTATTGAGAATTGTATTTGATAAAAAGGGGAAGCCTCTTATTGAATTTCATAGACAGGTTCCAGGGCAAAATAAAAAGTTCTCCGTAGATGAAGACGGAAGAGTTGTTTAATTTATGCCTGACGAAAATTAAAATTATTTTGAAATTTCTTCTTGAGCCTTGTGGTATTTTTCAACAAAGCTTTCTGAATTTTGTGTTTTTCCGTTTACTGTTTGAGTAGATTCTATCTGAGTTATAACTGATTTTACAAAATCGCCAACGACCGGAACAAGGCTCATTTGAGCCAAAAGATATACGAATATCGCAACTAATACCGTTGCTCCAAGAACGGAACCAAATCCAATCATTATTCCTTTTAGTAAAGATAGTCCCATTAATTTCCATGGATGTTTTAAGACCTGAATAAACTCAAGACTTTTTAATTTTTGAATTTCATGAGTTAGCTCTTTTAATTCTTTGCTAAGTTCTAGTTCAAGCTTTGTTGCTGTAATTTTGTTTGGCATCTTGGAGTTTTTAATAATTTTTTAATGTTTGTTTGCTATCCTTTCCCCTGGGTGGGAGGGGAGAGTCACTGTATGGTTGTGGATGAGCTTTTTCCATTATATAATCTAGTCATGAAAATATCTACAAAAACTGGGGATAAAGGAAGCAGTGGTTTATATAGTGGCAGACGACTTCGAAAATCTGAACTTATTTTTGAAGTTTTGGGAGATATAGATGAATTAAATTCCGTACTTGGATTATGCAAAGTTGAATTTAAAAATATCGGTGACAGCTCTTATGTAGATCTTGTGGACACTCTTCAAGATGACGTCTATAGAATAATGGCAATTATCGGAAATGATATGAGTGTTCCAAGAGGGATGAGAGAGATCGACAGAAAAGAAAGTCTCTATTTGGAACAATATATTGAAAAATTGGAACAGGAAATCGGAGATATAAAACAGTTTATTTCTCCTGGAGAAAATGAAATTTCTACAAGGCTTCATTTGGCAAGATGTGTATGCAGAAGAGCAGAACGTAGCATTGTTGCATATAATGATGACGAGCAAGAAGTTCCAGAATATGTCCTCGTGTATATTAACAGGTTGTCAGATTTGTTATTTTTGTTGGCAGAAAAATTTTAAGTGATAAAATGCGGATACCATGAAAAAGAAAAGTTTAAGTTTTTTGATCGGAGGACCCGCAGGATCTGGCATTGAAAAATCCGGACAGCTTTTGGCGACCACTTTTGTAAGAGGTGGTTATTTTGTCCTTTCGAACATGGAGCATTTTTCTTTGATTCGTGGTGGAAATAATTTTTTGAGACTTCGAATCGACGAAGTTCCTCACGAAGTTCATGTGGAAGAAATAGATATAATGATCGCTTTAGATAAGAGAACTATTGATGAACATTTAAACGAAGTCGTCGATGGAGGAGTTGTGATTTATGACAATGAAGTCGTAGGTCTTGATAAATCCTTCGATTCCGGAAAAGTAAAAATGCTGGATGTACCACTTCGAAAATTGGCTACAGAAGAGGTTGGAAACCCTATAACGGAAAACGTCATTTCATTGGCTGTAGTTCTTGGACTTGTCGGATTTGACGTTAATGGACTTAAACAAATTCTTGCAAAAATATTCTCAAACAAAAGTGCAGAAATAATTAAAGCAAATGAAAAGGCTTCCGACATTGGATACGAAATTGGTGAAAAACATGAAAATGAATTTCCTGTCGAGATGGAGAAAAAGAAAGGAAACGGAAATATGTTCCTGTGCGGAAATGATGCACTTGGAATTGCAGCAATAAAAGCTGGCTGTAAATTTGTAGGAGAATATCCTATGACTCCTTCTTCATCCGTATTGCATTTCATGGCTAAGTGGGCTGATAAATATGGCATCGTCGTTAAACATACCGAAGATGAAATTGCTGCAGTAAACAGTTTGATTGGCGCTGGATTTGTAGGAGTTCGTGCAATAACAGCAACTGCCGGCGGAGGATTTGCGTTAATGACAGAAGGAATTGGACTTGCCGCAATGAATGAAGTTCCAATAGTCGTAACAAATGTCATGAGACCAGGTCCAGCAACCGGACTTCCCACTAGAACTGAAGCTGGAGATTTGAGACAAGTTATACATGCAGGACAAGGCGATCCTGTAAAATTAGTATTACTTCCTAGCGATCCAGAAGAATGTTTCGAAATGGGATTTTTGGCTTTCAATCTTGCAGAAAAGTATCAAATGCCGGTTATTATTTGTTATGATAAATATCTTGGAGAGGGATATTACACTGTTCCAGAGTTTAAAACTGATGATTTAAAAATTGATCGCGGAAAACTTTTATCAGAAAAAGAATTAGCAAAAATTTCGGATTATAAAAGGTATCTTAAAACCGAAGATGGAATTTCTCCAAGATCAATACCCGGAATGAAAGGTGGAATTCATCGCGCTACCAGTGACGAACACAATGAATATGGGGAAATTTTTGAAGGAGCAGAGAATAGAAAGACGATGGTAGACAAACGAATGAAAAAAATGGAACTCGCGTTAAACGACTTGCCTAAGCCATTATTAATAGGCGATAAAAATGCCGATATTACTTTCGTGACGTGGACTTCTTGCAAAGGAGCATGTGAGGAAGCTTGTGAGATCCTGAAACAAGTTCAGGATGACAGGGAACTCAAAGCGAACATTTTACAAATCAGAACTGCATGGCCTTTTCATAAAAAAGAAACCCTAGAGATGTTGAAAAAAATTAAGCGTGCTGTGTTAGTCGAACAAAACCATGACGGCCAAATGGGCGGATTAATTTCCGAACAAACAGGTGTAATTATTTCTGAAAAGATTTTGAGATATGATGGCAGGCCAATGACTGCAAAATTTATTTTGGATAATTTGAAAATTTAAAAATATATGCCAACTTTAAAAGATTTAGAAACAAAAGATAGATCAAACTGGTGTCCGGGATGCGGAAATTTTGGCATACAGGCAGCGCTTAAACAGGCCATCATAAATCTAAATCTTGATCCATGTAACGTAATGATTTCTACCGGAATTGGTTGCGGATCAAAAATAAATCAGTGGGTTAACACTTATGGATTTGCCGGATTACATGGAAGAAGTTTGCCAGTTGCAATGGGGGCAAAGTTATCAAATCATGAATTAACAGTAATCGATGTTGGTGGAGATGGAGATGGTTATGGAATCGGCATTGGTCATTTTATTCATAATGCCAGAAGAAATTTAAATATTACTTATATCACTCAAGATAATCAAACTTACGGATTAACCTTAGGACAAACTTCGCCTACTTCAGAGAAGGGAATGAAGGGCCCTTCAACTCCAAATGGCGTCATAGAAAATCCCGTAAACCCTATTAGGCTGGCGCTTTCTAGCGATGCGACTTTTGTGGCGAGAGGCTTTGCCGGAGATATTCCTCATCTTACAAAATTGATCGAAGAGGGAATTCGTCATCGCGGATTTTCGTTGATTGATGTATTTCAACCATGTGTAACTTTTAATAAAATTAACACTTATCAATTTTTCAGAGAGAGAGTTTATAAACTTGAAGATGTTGGACATGACACTAGCGACATTGTAAAAGCTTTTGAAAAAGCTGGAGAATGGACCCCTAAAATCCCGATCGGAATCTTCTATAAAACAGACAAGCCTATTTATGAAGATGTAGACGTAGGCCTAAAAGATGGAGTCCCAAGGGCAAAAGTGGACATTTCAAATATAGACGTGGCCGAAGTTATGGAGAGTTTTATGTAATTTTATCCTCTATGAGGCGTGACTCTTCTCATGGCCGGAACATGCAGCCTGTCTTTTACCCAAAGGTTTGGATCTGGATCATAATCTTTTCCTAATTTTCTACGATTACTTCCATTTCTAAATCCTATTCCTGCAGCCAATATAGCGACTTTTGGTTCTTCGCTTTGACCTTCTTTATTTTGTGATTTTTTATCTCTATTTGTGCCATCTCCATTATCTTGCAATATTGCCGCCGTAACTGTTTCGTGCGTTAAATTCTGAGCTTCGCCTATACATTCTTGAATCTGGTTAGAATCTCTTCCTTCTGCTAATGCACCTTGTGCTGCTAAAAAAGTTATTCCTGCTACCGCCATCGCTTCTGCTGCACGTCTTATTTCTGGCATATTTTTTTGTTTATATTGTTGAGAAGAAAGTTATCATAGTTATTTTTTGATCTCAAGAAAATTGCGTTGTAGTCCTTTTCTTTTTGCGCGCATTAGTGGAGATCCTGCAAATATTTTCAAGAAGTCTTCATCTGATTTTATTGCCAGAATTTTTTTTACTGATAGTTCGTCTCCTGCAATTTTTGTAGATTCTGAAACAAGTTCAGAATGACACGGTACAGCCCTACAATTATGAGGGCAAACTTCTTGGCAAATATCGCAGCCGTAAATACGGCATGTTTTTTTTATTTCTTTTGCAAATTCTTTTGGAATTTTTCCTTTATTTTCTATTGTTAAATAGGAAATGCACCTGCGCGAATCTATTACTCCTGGAGCCACTATTGCACCTGTCGGACAAGCGTCTATACAACGAGTACATTTGCCGCACACTGAAAACTTTTTTGATGTTTTTGTTGCCGTTTTTAATTTTAAATTCGTAATTATTTCTGCTAAAAAAATCCATGATCCAAATTCTTTTGTAATCAAACATGAATTTTTTCCAACTACTCCTATGCCCGCCTGTTCTGCAAAACTGCGTTCTAGAACTGGTCCAGTATCTACATAGCTCTTTGTCTCAGCATTTGGATCTAAAGTTTTTATAAAAGCCTCTAATTGCTTTAATTTTTTGCTTATAATTTTGTGATAGTCTCTGCCATAGGCATAACGAGCAACCCTTCCATGCTTTTCTTTCAAAGGCTTTTGTTCGTGATAATAATTCATGCCTAAAGCAATCACAGTTTTTGCATTTTGCAAAATTTCTTTTAAGTTCTTTCGTGGAGAGATTTTTTCTAGATATTGCATGTCGGCATTCTTGCCTTCCTTTAGCCATTTTTCGTAAAAGGAAACCGAGAGCTTTCCTGCACTTGCAGAAGTAAATCCAACTAGGTCGAACCCCAGACTCTTTGCATATGATTTTATCTTTTCTTGCATGCTTCAATAATACCACACTTTTCGCAACCAAATTTTCCTTATACTGCTTCACTTGTGCTTAAGCAAAGTGGTATTATTTTCTCCTTTATTCCTTATAAAATTTAAAGATTCTCGATCAAGTCGGGAATGACATATTCGTATGGATTATCTTCCAGAAAAATTAAAAACAGAATTTTTTAGGGCAAAAAAAACTTTACTTGAAGCCAATAATATTTGCATTATTTCGCATGGAAGCCCTGACGGTGATGCCGTGGGAAGTAATCTTGCCCTTCGACTAGGACTAAAAGCTGCCGGGAAAAATGTCACTAGTGCATGTGTGGATCCTGTTCCTGCTAATAGTGATTTCTTGAAAGATGCAGATACCTATGTGACTGATTTTAATTATGAGGATTTTGATGTGATTGTAAGCGTTGACTGTGGAGCTCTAAAGCTTGTGAAATTTACTGAAATCAAACCTGAGATTTTGACTGGACCTAAGCCGTTTATAAACTTTGATCATCACGAATCAAATAACAATTTTGGAACAATAAATCCTGTGGATCCACATGCCTGTGCGACATGTTTTATTATGTATAAATTCTTTATTTTTTGTGGATGGAAAATTACCATAGATGTCGCTACGTGTTTAATGCATGGGATATATTTCGATACCGGCAGTTTAATGCATAGCAATACCGATGCAGAGGTTTATAAAGTTGCTAGCGATTTGATGATGAAGGGAGCAAATGTCCAAAAAATTTCAAAAGAACTTTTTCATACTACTCCTGCAAATAGACTTCGCCTTTGGGGAAAAATCCTAGAAAGAACTTATGTAAATGATGAAGGAGTGACCGTTTCTGCTGTAAATAGAAGCGATTATGCCTCTTGCGGAGTTACATCAAAAGACACTGGCGGAATTATTGATTACTTAAATGCCGTACCAGATAGTAAATATTGCGTACTGCTTAGTGAGGATGAAAAAGGCTTGGTAAAAGGAAGCCTACGTACCCAAAGAGACGACGTAAATCTCTCCGAAGTTGCCTCTAAATGGGGTGGTGGTGGACATCCAAAAGCTAGTGGGTTTGGCGTGCAGGGAAAACTTCAGCCAGTTTTGAGCTGGAGAATCGTTTCTGGAAACGAAGATGGCGCTCACGATTTCGAGTTCTAATCGGCTTGGATTTTTGTGTATTTTGTGCTATAATTCTTAGATATTTTTGAACATGGAATTATGGCAAATTATTTTGAAGGAAAATCGGTTGGTCAGGTTAGTGCATTGTCTGCAAAAGGAGCACTTGATGCCGTCATGAGAACAGACGTGAAATCATTGAAGACTCTTAGCCCAGAAATGGCTATGGCTCTGATGAATACTGAAGAGAAAAAAAAACTACTTTTAGATAACCTCGACTCTGGTAGAAAACAAGCTTTGGGTGAAGCTAGAAATTCTAGAGTATCTAGCCAAGAAGAAGTGTCTGAAAATTTAAGTGCAGATCCTGACACTGATGAAGGAGCTCTTGATGATTATCAAAAAACCAGTTTACCTCCTGAATTTAAAGAAGGAATCGACACTCCTGCGATAAAAATCGCTTCTAAGCTTATAACTACTTACAAACGCCAAGGAATCAATGCCTTCATTGGCAACCTTGAAGAAATAAAAACTACAAATCCAGCATGGGGCGAAAAAGTTTATGACGCTGTCATGGAAGCAATGTCAAAAGAAGATCGAAAAGTTTCTTCTGAGTTTTTGCAACAATTAATTGCTGTGAAAAATGGTGAAATGCAGAATAATTTTGAAGACAAATTGAAACAATCTCTCGAACAAGAAAAAAATCCTGAAAATAAAAAAGTTATTGAGCTGATGATGGCACTTGCTGCACTTGGATACGAGGAGCCTCCAAAAGAAAATCCCACTGAAAAGCAAAAATCTTCCAGCCCTATGGTTCACATAGTTCAACAAATTGCATCCATAGATTCTGCAAAAATTGATAATCCTGAATATAAAGATTTTTTTGAAAAAACTAAAAAATCTTTCGAGGTTAATATTCGTACAAGCATGGCCTTAGATGTAGTAAAAACATCTACAAAAATTCTAGAGACAAGTCTACTCGATAGAACGAAAAAAGATGTTACTTTTGTGAATAGCTTAGAAGAACTTCGGACAATGCCAAAAGGTGAATTGGCTTCAGCTTTGCAAAATGACGGAATGTCTAACTGGGCAGATTCCGATGCAGAAGTATACTTTGCTTCACATCATGTTTTTGAGGCAATGAGACTGTATGTCACTTATCTGTATCCTCAAGAAATCGCTAAAGGAAAAGAAATTCAAAACCCAATTACATGGGCATTTGAAATGTTAAAAAAAGGAGAAAAGATAGAACTTGGTAGTGATTTTCAGCCAAGTCCCCAGGATTATATTTTTGATGTATATACAAATAAAAACATACCAATAACTGGTGGCACTATTGATCCATCTTCATTTTTTATAACAAAAGATACTGAAATTCAACTCTTTGACGAATACCAAAAAGGCGAAGAAGAGCTTGGAGAAATGTCTATCTGGAATTGTGCTCCGAAAAACTTTAGAGAGGTTTTTTCTTGGAACACTCTCTCAAATCCTTTGTCTATCCCTAGCACTTTGATACTTGCTGGTGCTAGCAAAGCTGGATGGAATTTCCATAAAGACAATGAAGCGTTTCTGTCTCGCGGATCTACTGCAAATGGCAGTTTCCAAGGAATGATGACAACGTCAGAAGAATTATTTAATCAAGATTTTTCAAAATTAATGGCGCATGAAGGAACTTTTGGTACTTATGAAAAATTGGAAATAGCTAAAATTCAATATTTAAGAACAAGTAGAAATTATGATGAGGCGCGAGCTCTTTGTGTAAAAATTCTTTCAGGTGTTTTGCCTAAACCAACAGATACAGAACTTAATGATAAAACATGGAAACTGTATGACGAGAATAGAAATAAAATAGAAGCTCAGGTTAGGCAAAGTCTTGAACAGGATGAGAGAATTAGAGGTAAATATTCCGTAGAGCAATTCGGAGAAATTATTAAAAAGATTTCTCTCGATGCGTTAAAAAATAAAGCCTATATAGATCTTATGGCCGAAAAAGCTGAGACGATGATTCCAGATGGACTTAGTGATTATGAAAAAAATGTTTTAGATTTATTCAATAACATGAATGGTGCTGGATGGGCTGTATCTGATGAAAATCTTGATACAGTTGTTACTGTTGTTAAATTCGTAGTTGAAACTATTGTGATTGTTGTTGCTACTGCCGGCGTTGGTGCTCTAATTGGAGGTGCTGCAGCAGGAGGAGCTGCCGCTACTTCAGTTGCCGTCGAAGGAACTGCCGCTGGAGTTGGCGCTACTAATACAGTAGTAACCGCTGGAAGAATTGCGCGTGCCGCTGATGTTACCGTAAATGCAGTTAGGGCGAGTGAAGCAACTCAACTCACTTTAAATTTTGGTGAGGCGGCGAGTGCCGCTGCAAGAACCGGGCAGGCCACAGAGGCTGTAGTTGGTGCGACGCGTGCTAGTCAAGCCGCAGAGGTTGCAATTGACGCGACGCGTACCGGTCAAGCCGCAGAGGCTGTTACTGAGGCTGCTTCTGCAGCTCAAAAACTTTCTAGGCTTCAAAAAGTTGAGCAACTTGGATATAGATTTGGAAATGGGAATAAACTTGGTAAAGCAGTTTTTGGAAATAAATATGTAAATAAACCAATCACTTGGGCATATGAAGGAACTTCCCGTGGAGCTAGATTTTCAAGACTTGCATTAAAGTCTTCTGCATATGCTGAAGGCCAAGAACTTATGCATGGACGTTCTTTGCAAATCATCGATGATCCTAAACAAGCAGCTTTTGAAATTGGATCAACAATGTTAACTCTATGGGCACTTGGTGGCACTCAAAAATTTATGAGGGGTGGATTTGCAAAAGGAGCTCCTGCTCTTGGACAAGCTGAAGCAGGCGCTACGGCTGAGGCTGTCACTGAAGCACCAAAATCATTAGCTAGACGAATTGCCGGAAGATTAAATCCTGTAACTGGTGCAAAAGAAGGATTCTCAAAGGCCAGTGGGTTTGCAGGAAAACATTTGGATAAACTTGGTAAAGGTAGAGTCGTCGGAGAAATTCCTGCTGAAATTTTAGTATTAAATAAGGTTGGAGAAATTGAACAGTGGGCTGCGTTGAGAGCTGGCGTTTTGAGCCAAGATCAAATCGACGCAAATGATCAAGAAAAGTGGAAAGAATATACTCAAACACTTGGAGTCGTATTAGGATTTAGAAATTGGAAGGCATAAGTAAATTAATTGTAATACATGACATACGTAGAATCTGGAGATAACGTTTGCTCAAACTTTCCAGAAGAAAATGGTAGCGGAAACCTCGACTGCAGAATCAAAGAAATCTTTGATATATTGACGAGAGAACTTTTCGAAGCAAACAGTGCTAATGATAAAAAAACTGTATATCTAAAAGCTGCCGATTCTTACAAAAAACTTCGTGGCGAATCATGGGTTTCTGTTGAACAAATGGCTCACATCGATCGAATGTGCAAATATATCGATAGTAGAATTGTTATTTTGGATCGTCTTTCAAAATCAAGAGAGGGACTTTCAGAAAGTCCTGCTGATCAGCCAGAAATTACATGGATGGATGATCGTCTTGATATTTATATGTTAAATTTTTGCCAAAGACTTCCGGACGTTGCATCAAAATATTCAGAAAATCCTGAAGACTTTTGGGTTTATGATTCCGATCCGTCAAAAGGATTGAGTAAAAAAATTCAACTCATTGGAAAACTAAAAGATTTATTAATTTCCGAAAAAAGAACTATTGAATCTAGCCTAGCTAGAGGCACTTCTGTGGACAGAAGCCAAAAGCCTTCACCAAAAGATAAGCTGAAAGTCGTAAAGAAATTTTTGAAACAATTTGCCGTAATGGAGCCCGGATTACTTTCTGCAAAAAAAGCTTACGATCGATTTAATGTTGAAAGAGCTGATATAGAAAAAGACTTACTTGGAAGAATAAAAACCGTAAATGGGGAGGATGAATTTCACGCTAAGGTAAATGAAAAAGATATTCTTGTTTCTAAAAGTGTTCCATATTTAATGTTTGTGAATAAGGCTGGAAATGCTCAATATGCAGTATTTTATAAATATGACGCAGATCAACAAAAACTAAATTTAAAATCTTTCAATTTGATATCCAGTGGTAGCCCTACTCGATATGGAGATAACCACACAACAGCATCTAAAGTTTTCTATTCAGAATTTATTCTTTCTCCAAAAAGACCTGAATATGGAAAAGATTATGGGTCTGAACATGTAGATTCCGATGACTATGCATATAAGGTTTTTGAGTTGAGCTACCCTAAAACTGACCCATCATCTTCACGTACAAAAATGGAAGGTTTTCAATACTTCATGCACTTAACTCCGGAAGAAGAAAAACTTGGAACTCGTCAATCTCATGGATGTATTCGAATGCCTCGTTTATTAAACATGGATATTTTTGAAACATATTTTAGAGTTATTTACGAGAATCATCTTCGAGTAAAATCTGCCGATAGCCGAGGGCTGGCTAAAGATTTTTCCAACCCAAAAGATTCTCAATTTTACATGGAGTCTAATTTTAAAATGCCTATTGTTGTAGCCGATTACTTGAAAGACAAGTATGGCGTTTTGGTTGATGAATATTCTGATTTTGTTAAAAAAGCTGGAAGACAAGAGCTTTCTGCTTCAGAACAGGCAATCTCCGCATTAGATTTAAAACAAAGATTTTTACAAGTTGCCGCTGCCGCTGATGAATCAATTGCAAAAATTCAAACAGGAAAAGCCGACTCTCTTTCTATCGATTATTATAAAAAAATAAAAAACGATTCTCTTATATTTGTCCATAATCTTTCAGTAACTTTGGATGCACTAAAGTCTTCTGATGATTTTGGATCTATAAGACAATAATTTTACACAATGACAAAAAAAATATTTTTATTCCTCACTAAAGACTACAGACAAGACACGTTCGGATATGGCTCTTACAACCATAAAGATAGACTATTTGAACAAGCAGTAAGAAGTGGCGCAAAAGTTTATATTTCCAGCTGGAATAACCTCATAGTTAAAAATAAAAAGATATTTATTAAGCGTGGTATTCTAAAAAATGACTCCGGCGAATCTCAAATAAAAAAGCCGATTTCTATTTATCCTACATACATAAATGCACACGTCAACAGTGCCGACGAGAGCACAACCATAGATAGTTTTTCTTCTGAAGTTTTTGACTTTATCGTTAAAAATAAAATTGTCGAGAACAATCTTGTAGAAGAGGGGACCGTTACAAATAAATATGTTTTATTTTTAATAAAAAAAATCTGGAAGAAAAGTTTTTTCTCATATAATTCGCGCATTGCGTATATCGGAAAATGGTATTTAGAAAAATATCTAAAGGCCGCCGAGGATCAAAATATCTTTGCAAGCAGGCCAAAATCAATGATTGCTAGTATCGACGACGTTCATGAAAAAATCAAAGATGCGTTCGAAAAAGAAAATGAAAAGTTTATTATTTTAAAGGCACACTGTGGCACCAGACTACAAGGAATAGAGTTGTTTAGTCGCGAAGATTATCTTGAAAAATTAGATAAAATTAAAGACATGGGTGATGATTTTTTCGTAATTCAAAAATATATTTCAGACACATTCATGTACAAAGACAGGAAAACTGACATGAGAATATATGTCGGAGTTTTTTCATGGAATCCTTTGGTTTTCAGAGTTTATCCTTATGGTCTTACTCGAATTGCATCTAAGCCTTTTGATATTAATTCTTTTTCAGACGCCAATGGTTCGATAACCACTTTTGGGCTTTTAAATGGCACATTAGAGCATAATGTAACTATTGAGGAATACTTTGATAGTATCTCAGAACACTCAAATGAAAAAATTTGGAAAGGAATCAATCATGAAATAGAACAAACTTTGAAAGGCATTTTGAAAGGTGGCAATTTGCCAACAAAAGAATTAAAAAACAATATTTATCTTCTTGGATTTGATGTAATGATGGTCAAAGAAAATGATGAATGTGTGCCTTATATTCTTGAAGTAAATCATTTTCCTACTCTGTATAGGGGAAAAGAAAATGATCCCGACGATAAAACAAATAGCTTCCTTGATAAGTCTTATTCTCAATTTTTTAAGGATATCATTTATTACACTTCTCATCGTAAACTCCCTAAGTCTACTTTTTAGTTGCTTGACCTTGTTTTTCTTTTTGATTTTGAATAGAATGCATCAAGAAAAGTTGAAGTTATTGCATTTAAATGAGCCTTCCTAAGCACAAAAACCACTCCAAAAAATCTTCAATAAGCAAATTTAAGAAGATTTTGGTATTAGGAAGCGGCGCACTGAAAATTGGAGAAGCAGGAGAGTTCGATTATTCAGGCTCTCAGGCCATAAAGGCACTTAAGGAAGAGGGAATAGCTTCTGTTTTGTTAAACCCAAACATTGCCACAATTCAGACCAGTAAAGGACTTGCTGATAAAGTTTTTCTGCTACCTGTAACTCCGGACTTTGCTGAAAAGATTATAAAGAAGGAAAAACCCGATGGAATATTCTTGGCGTTTGGTGGACAAACTGCACTAAATTGCGGCGTTGAATTAAACAGAAAAGGTATTCTAAAAAAATATGGAGTTCGCGTACTAGGAACGCCTGTAGATGCGATCGAAAAAACTGAAGACAGAGATCTTTTTAACAAAGAGCTTACGAAAATTGGCGTAAAGATGCCAAAAAGTATCGCATGCACTACAAAGCAGGCTTCTCTAAAAGCGGCTGAAACTATTGGATATCCTTTGATAATTCGTGCAGCTTTCACTCTTGGAGGAAAGGGGAGCGGATTTGCTTACAATAAAAAAGAATTGGAAGAATTATGCGATAATGCATTTTCATATAGCCCTCAAATTTTAGTAGAGGAAAACTTAAAAGGATGGAAAGAGGTCGAATATGAAGTTGTCAGAGATTGCGCAGATAATTGTATTACTGTCTGCAACATGGAGAATTTTGATCCGCTTGGAATTCATACCGGAGAAAGTATTGTAGTTGCACCTTCTCAGACATTAACAAATCGCGAATATCATAAACTTAGAGAAATCGCCATTAAGGTAATTCGTCACCTTGGGATTATTGGAGAATGTAATATTCAATATGCACTTGATCCAAAATCTGAAGATTATAGAGTCATTGAAGTAAATGCCAGACTTTCTAGAAGTTCCGCTTTAGCATCAAAGGCAACTGGCTATCCTTTGGCTTATGTGGCTGCAAAATTGGCACTTGGATATAAACTTCCGGAATTAAAAAATGCCGTTACGAAAACTACTACTGCATGTTTTGAGCCTGCACTTGATTATCTTGCTTTAAAAATTCCTAGATGGGATTTGAATAAGTTCCGAATGGTTTCGAAAGAAATTTCCAGTGAAATGAAATCTGTCGGAGAAATAATGGCACTTGGAAGAAGTCTTGAAGAAGTAATTCAAAAAGGGTTAAGAATGCTTCAAGTCGGGCTTCACGGATTGGTTGCAAATGAAGACATAAAAATTGAAATTGAAAAACTTGAATGGGATATTTGTCACCCTACTCCAAAAAGGATTTTAGTCGTTGCTGAAGCCCTACGCCAAGGATGGACAATAGAAAAAATTTCTAAAATTTCAGGAATTGATAAATGGTTTCTTGGAAAATTAAAAAATATTGTAGATACAGAAAAAAAGATTAGATCTTCGAAAAACATTTCTAAAGAATTAATGATTGAGGCAAAGAAAAATGGATTTTCTGACAAACAAATTGGATTCATTGTAAAAAAAGAGGCAAAAGAAATTCGTGATGCCAGAAAAAAAATGGCGATCACTCCTTCTATAAAACAGATAGATACTTTGGCTGCAGAATATCCTGCAAATACGAATTATTTGTACTTAACTTATCATGGAATAAAACATGATATCGATACATGCATATCAAGTAAAAATAAAAAATCTGTTGGCACAAAAATCATAGTTCTTGGCTCTGGAGCTTACTGTATTGGATCTAGCGTTGAGTTCGACTGGTGCTGTGTAAATGCCATTCAGACTGCTAAAAAAGAAGGGTACGAAACTATAATGATCAATTATAATCCTGAAACAGTTTCTACTGATTATGACATCTGTGACAAACTTTATTTTGATGAACTTTCTATCGAGAGGATTTTGGATATTTATGAATTTGAAAATGGTGGAATGAATGGAAACTTGGTGGCCGGAGTAATAGTTTCCACTGGAGGACAAGTTCCAAATAATATCGCTCTTCGTTTACATGAAAGAGGCGTGAAAATTTTAGGAACAGATCCTTCCAGTATTGATAAGGCTGAAGACCGAAATAAGTTTTCAGCGATGTGTGATAAATTAAAAATCGATCAACCAAAATGGAAAGAATTAACAAATTTAAATGATACTTATAAGTTTGCTGACGAAGCTGGATATCCAGTCCTAGTGCGACCTTCTTACGTTTTGTCCGGAGCTGCAATGAGTGTAGCTTTCAATAAAGAAACGCTAGAAAATTTCTTGAATAAAGCCGTGAAGATTTCTAAAACTGCTCCGGTTGTTATTTCTAAGTTCGAAACCGGTGCAAAAGAAATTGAAATAGATGCAGTCGCTCATAATGGCGAATTGGTTATTTATGCAATTGCTGAACACGTTGAAAATGCTGGAGTTCATAGTGGCGATGCGACAATAGTTTTACCTCCACAAAAACTTTACATTGAGACGATTCGAAGAATAAAAGTTATCGCAAAATCTATCGCAAAAGAATTAAATATTAGTGGCCCTTTTAATATTCAGTTTTTGGCTAAGAATAACCGCGTAATGGTGATCGAATGTAATCTACGCGCAAGTAGAAGTTTTCCATTTTCTTCAAAAATTACCGGATATAATTTCATCGAAATTGCGACCGATTCAATGCTTCTAAAAACTACCGGAAAAATTAGCAAACATGGAAAAGATCTTTTGAAATATGCCGATTATAAAACTCTAGACCTTGATCATGTCGGAGTCAAATCTCCACAATTTAGCTTCCCTAGACTAAAAGGTGCAGATCCTGTTCTTGGCGTAGAAATGGCTTCTACTGGAGAAGTTGGGTGTTTTGGAGATGACATTTATGAAGCATTTTTGAAAGCAATGCTTAGTACCGGATTTTCTCTTCCAAAAAAAGCGATACTGTTTAGTATCGGAACTATCCATGACAAATCTGAGTTAATTTTTGCTGCAAAGAAGTATCAACATCTTGGATTTAAGATTTATGGGACAGAGGGAACCGCTGCCTTCTTCAATGAAAATGGAATAGATGCAAAAACTTTATATAAAATTTCTACAAAAAAATCTCCAAATATACTCGATGCTATTATGAAACATGATGTCGATCTTATAATTAACATTCCAAAAAATTATAGTCGCGATGCAATCACTGATGGATATCTACTTCGAAGAAAATCCGTAGATTTAAACATTCCTCTTATTACAAACGTTCAAGTCGCAAAGATTGTCGCAGACGCTTTAAGCAGATATGGCGCAGATGATTTGAAAGTTTCGGAGATGGATGGATATTTCAGGCAAAACCCTTAAAGATTGTTTGAAATTAAACTCTTAAAAGTATAGAATCCTTTTCGGGCTATTTAATATTTTATATGAAAAATGTAGTTACTAAAAAT
>Ga0172371_10004264_pt1 | contig 21761 bp, 17 predicted proteins | sample Lak12m_FD_114543 | JGI IMG/M metagenome (GOLD analysis project Ga0172371, IMG submission 114543) | Freshwater microbial communities from Kabuno Bay, South-Kivu, Congo - kab_022012_12m | ecosystem: Environmental > Aquatic > Freshwater > Lake | place: Democratic Republic of the Congo: South-Kivu...
CCCTCACGAAGCAGCCGCCTTCCGTCGCCGTCGCTCTGGGCCAAGCCTACGGCAGGCAATAGGACAACTGTCAGAAAGAACATGCTGAATAGGAATGATGCGAGCTTATTCATGGCTGCTCCCCCTGGACGACCTGGCCACAGAGATGTGAAAGACCATTACTATATTTGTGACACTTCCAGGGTTGCCGTGCAAGGGGTTGCGGGCCGGTAGCAGTTCGGTAACATTTCCTGCTTAGTACACTTTTCACAAACCCGGTGACGTATCTTGCGCCACTCGGGATTGCTTCGTCGCTCCGCTCCTCGCAACGACATGCCCGGCACTTGTCGTTGCGAGCGAAGCGAAGCAATCCCATAGGACCTGAATACGCAACCGTATTTACCCCATTGAGTACTTCGCGATGCGTTTCACGTCAACGGCGGTGTATGATCTTCCAGAACGCCTCTAAAACCATGTCTACATCTTGCGAACTGTTGAAGGGACCCAAGCTGAAGCGTACTCCGCCGTCAGGGCTCGTCCCCAGATCCTCGTGGACCAGAGGAGCGCAGTGCAGGCCGGCCCTTGCGGCTATATGGAAATCCCCATCCAGGATAGCGGCCAGATCTTCGGAACACATGCCCTCGATGTTACAGGTCAATAGAGGCAGGTGATTGTCCAGGCTTTCAGCGCAGTAAAGCATCACCTGATCCATGGAAGCCAGCCCGTCGCGCAGTCGCGTGACAAGGCTCATCTCTTGGGCATGGATCTTCCCCGCGCCTGTTCGGCAGATAGCGCGCATTCCAGCCGCCAGGCCCACTATCCCCAGGAGGTTCACCGTGCCCGGCTCAAGCCGCCGGGGGTATTCATGAACGTGCGTCAAGTCGCGAGAGTCCACGCCAGTACCACCGAAACGCGAGGGACGAACCTCAAGGCCGCGGCGGAGGACCATTCCCCCTATGCCGGTCGGACCCAACAGGGACTTGTGGCCCGTGAAAGCGATGGCGTCCGCGTGCCACGCCAGCATATTGATCGGTATCGTCCCCGCGCTCTGTGAGACATCCACGACCAAGGGGATGCCGCGGTTACGGCATATCTCGCCCACAATATCCGCGGGCTGGATGGTTCCCAAAACATTGGAAGCATGGTTCAGGATCACCAACGCGGTTGTCGGCGTGATTGCCGCGGCCACATCTCGGGGCTCGATGAAACCTCGGGAATTGAACGGCACCAGGTCCATGCTGATGACGCCTTGCTGCCGCAGATAGTTCAGTGGCCTCAGTACAGAGTTGTGTTCGAGCCGAGAACTGACCACATGACAACCCGGTTCCACCAGTCCAAAGATAAGCGTGTTCAAGGCATCGGTGGCGTTATACGAGAAAATCACCCTCTCCGGCCCGTCTCCTCCCAGGAACGTGCTTATCTGACCCCGAACCTGATTGACCAGCTCTTCGGCCTGGATTGCCAAATCATACCCGCCCCGGCCCGGCGACACGCCCAGAAAGGAGTAGGTTTCGATCATTTCCCTGAATACTGAGGACGGCTTGGGAAATGTGGTGGCCGCGTTATCCAGATAAACGGTGCGAGGAGCGGCTGACACCTGATTAACAGCCTTTCGGATTCGGCAGCCCCGCCAAACGACGAGCACCATACTTGATTCCGCGCGGGAATAAAGCCTCGATCTCCATGAGGGTCAAACCGGTGCCTCTGGTCAGCTCCGTGTTCAAAGGGCTCTTGCCTACAGTCAAGTAGTAATGCCTTAGAAAGCGTATGACGCGCCAGTGCCGGTCGGACAGACCCGGCAGACCGTCAGCTTTGGCCATGCCTTCCGCGAGTGTTTCATGCCAGAGCTCAGGATCGGTCAAGAAGCCTTCATCGTCGAAACAGGCTTCCTTGCCCTCGTCCAAAGCTACCGTGTCCTCGCTAATTGATAGGGTGCCTGTCAGTCCCACTGCAATGACCTCATTTGTTGGTCTTTGCGGTCATGGCCTCCAAGACGCGCTTCGGGGTGGCCGGCAGATGACAAATCCGGACACCGCCGGTAGCATCCTGTATGCTGCCCATTATTGCCGCGGCTGTGGGCAGCAGAACAAATTCCCCGACTCCCACCGCGCCGAGCGGACCCTTCTTGCGAGGGGTCTCAAGAAGTATCACTTCCATGTCAAGAGCGGTTTTGGTGGTGGGGAACTTGAGACCAACCCAGTCTTTTGTCCGGCCATGCACGTATTCCTCACGCAGGGCCATACCCGCGCCCATGTCCAAACCACCTTCGATCTGACCCTCGACGATCATCGGGTTGAGGATGGTTCCCGGGTCCACCACCGCGGTCAGCTTGACCACGCGAACCTTACCGGTAATCGTATCTACTTCCACCTCAGCCATCTGCGCACCATGGACTCGCGACTCGAACGGAGCCCCTTGGCCGGTCTTTGGATCCAAGAAGGTTGCATCCTGAACTCTAGTTCCCAGGAACTTGGTAGGTTTTCCCGCTGCCGCCATCTCTTCGTACGTGGAGGCGCCCACTTCGCCCATGGCGGACGTCAAGGCCGCGATTGCGTTGACCATCGCGCCGCCGCTCATATACGTCACACGGCTTCCGGAAGCAGAGCTGGAGTCGGGAGTTCGGTCGGTATCGCGGCAAACCAGGCGGATTTTATGCTGCGGAATGCCTGTGAGATGGGAAGATATCTGCGTGAGCATAGCGTCGTTGCCCTCGCCGGGATCTGCGATGGAACCGTATATTGTCAGCCCGCCGTCTGGCATGAGCTCCACCGCTACGTTGGACCGGTCCGGGCCTCCTCGTCCAATGCCGAAGCTGCCGCCGGCGATCCCTACCCCGCGCCTGATCTTGCCGTGCTTGAACGGAGCGGCTTGCAGCATGGCCCGCTTGTAGTGGGGTCGAAGGGCTTCCAGGCATTCAGGATACGGCCATTCGTCCACCACCTGGCCGGTCGAAATGGAATCTCCCGGTCTGATCGAATTGATCAGACGGAACTCCAGGCGATCCATGCCCAATTTGTCGGCAAGGAGATCCATCGCGGACTCGAGGGCGAAGTTCACCTGGGGCGGCCCCGCTCCTCTGGCAGCCCCTCCCCACGCGTCATTGGTATACACCAGTCTGCCCAGCGCTTTGACGTTGGGGATATTGTACGAACCGCTCAACATGAACAGGGCCCTGTTGATGATTGACTTGCCCGCTGAGGTGTATGCTCCGTTGTTGACAATGAAATCTATGTCATAGCCGGTGAGCCTGCCTTTGGGGTCGGCTCCCAAGCTTACTTTCATCTCAAAAGGATGACGCTTCGTCGTGATCAGCATGGATTCAGCCAGGCTACACACATAGCGCACCGGGCGTCTGAAATGAATGGCCGCCGCAGCCGCGAGACCTTCGGCGGTAATGTCCATCTTGATGCCGAATTGCCCCCCAATAAAACCCTGCTCATAGCGCATGTTGTCCCAGCCCAGAGCCTCCTGCAAGACCATAAGATGGTGGTGGATGATGATACTACGGCCTACTACTACCAGCTTCGGCTCCTCTGCTTCCTCTTCAAAGTAGGCGAGAGAGGCTTCCGGTTCCAGGGCGGCCTGATGAATCAACTGACTAGAAAACTCCGCGGACACTACGGTTGCCGACTCTCTGAGCGCGGCTTCTGCGTCGCCTTTGATCTGAGGATGGATATAGCAAAGGTTGGGTTCGCCTTCGTGAACCTGAACGCATCCTTCAGCCAAGGCCTCGGTTGGAGTTTTCACTGCAGGAAGAGGCTCATATGCCACCGTCACGGCTTGAGCGGCTTCAAGAGCCTGTTTCTTTGTAAGCGCAGCCACCAGCGCCACGGCATCGCCGAGGACATGCACTTTCTTGTCGCACAGCAAGGGCTGATCGTCTTTAAGGCGGTTGGATCCTCGTATGTCCTTCGCTGTCATCACGCCGATCACTCCGGGCATCTTTTCAGCTGCGGACGTGTCTACTGATTTGATCAACGCGTGCTCATGAGGGCTGCGAACCGCGGCCAACTCGAGCGCTCCCTCCATGCGAATATCGGCCGTAAACTTTGCTGTGCCGCAGGCCAGCATCATGGCGTGCGGTCGAGGCAGAGAAACACCAATCATTCCGCGAGACGGGTCAGGTCGAACCGTGTCCGGATTGATCTCCCCGCGCAAGAACCTCGCCGCAAGTTTCACTGCCTCGATAATCTTCGTGTAACCCGTACAGCGACACAGGTTCCCACGCAGTTTTGATTTGATCACCTCCGTGTCTGGGTCCGGATTCTCGTCCAGGAGAGCCTTGGCAGCCATTATCATTCCGGGAGAGCAAAAACCGCACTGTACGGCCCCCGCCAAAACAAACGCCTCCTGGATAAGATGCGGATTGTCCGGGGTGCCGAGACCCTCAATCGAGACAACTTCGGCCCCGTCCAGGTCAGCGACCTTCGTAAGGCAGGAACGGACGGCCTTGCCGTTCACCAGTACGGTGCACGCTCCGCACTGTCCCTTGCGGTCGCACGATTGCTTGGTGCCCGTCAAAGACAATTCTTCACGGAGGATGTCCAAGAGAACACGTTTATCATGCGCATCCACGGTGTACGGCGCCCCGTTGATGGTCAAGGTCATTTCCCTCATGGTGGTTTCCTCGATTGCATGTCCATAGCCCCGTGATCGGCAAGACCGACTCGAATACAGGACGGAGACTCTTCCGGCTGAATTTTCATGGCCCAAGAGGGGCACAACGCATAGTGAGAATGCTGAAACCTACTTTCCAAAGCTCTCGGTTTGTACGCACCGCACCCTCGAAGAGAGCGGCGACCAGCGGAAGCCGCGGACATGTTGGGAGTCTTTGGAAGGGGGGCCGGGGGGAAACTTTTCTGCAGAAAAGTTTCCCCCCGGAATGATTTCCACGCACGTCACCCACTTCTCATTGGCCGCCGGCGCACGGTTCGATCTTTACAGCGCACACCTTATAGTCGGGTGTCTTGGAGACCGGGTCCAAGGATTGACCGAGCAAGACGTTTGGATTGGCCTCCATGAAGTGAAAATCCATGAATATGGAACCAGGTGGGACGATGTCCCCGGGCCTGACCGGTGTTACTAGCTCTCCTCGCCTGGATATCACTTTGATTGAGTCGCCGTCCTTCAATCCCAACTGTCCCGCGTCAACAAAGCTGATCTGCGCCAACGGCTCCGGAAACTCCTTATGGAGCGCCGGACATCGGCCCGTCATAGTCCTGGTGTGGTAATGAGCGTACCGGCGCCCTGTAGTAAGAAGAAACGGGTACTCGGCGTCAGGCAGCTCTTCAGGGGGCCGATAGCCGATCACATGAAAAAGCCCACGGCCACGAGTGAATTTTCCCTGGTGGAGGAAAGGAGTCCCTGCATGGTCCTGCGATGGACAGGGCCACTGGATGCCGCCCGCTTCCAGTCGCTCATACGTAATGCCGCCGAATATGGGCGAAAGGCCGGCCATCTCTGTAAAGATCTCCTCTGCTGAGCGATAGTCCATTGAAAGCCCTAGGCGCGTTCCCAATTCCGCGATGATCTTCCAATCGGGAACCGCGCCCTCGGGAGGTTCAACCGCTTTTCGCACACGCTGGACTTTTCTCTCCGTATTGCTGAAGGTCCCGTCCTTTTCGGCCCAGCAAGCGCCGGGAAGCACTACATGAGCCAGTTGCGCGGTCTCGGTGAGAAAGATGTCCTGCACCACCAGAAATTGAGCTGAGCTTAACGCACGCACAATGTGATGAGTATCCGGGTCGCTTGCGACTGAATTCTCCCCGAGGATGAAAATGGCTTTCACTGAGCCGTCTACAAGCCTGTCCATCATCTCGGGAATCGTGTAGCCGATTCGTTGAGAAAGCTCGACCTGCCACGCCTTTTCGAATTTCTGACGCACGGAATCGTCGGTTACCACCTGGTACCCCGGGTACACATTCGGCAGGCCGCCCATATCGCAGGCACCCTGGACGTTGTTTTGGCCTCGCAAGGGATTAACCCCCGTGGAGAGCCTGCCGATCTGGCCGGTCAACATGGCTAGATTGGCTAGAGATTTGACGTTGTCCACGCCGTGGGAATGTTCAGTGATACCAAGTGTGTAAAGAATCGTCGAACGTTCCGAAGTCGCGTATATTTCGGCAGCGCGGACGATTTGTTCCGGCGGTACCCCACAAATCTCAGAGGCTTTTTCAGGAGTAAATTGTTTTAAATGCTCTTCCAGATCTGCAAAGCCCTCGGTCCGTTCTTCGATAAACCCTCTGTTGTGCCACCCATTGGCAAGGATGGCGTGCATCATGCCGTTGATAAACGCCACATCCGTGCCGAAATTCAACCGGATGTGCATGTCCGCGTGAAGGGACAGCTGAATCTTTCGCGGATCCACCACTATGAGCCTGGCGCCCTTCAATTTCGCGCGATACACCCTATGCGAAACAAGAGGGTGCGCCTCCGTCGTGTTGGAGCCGACGACCAGCACGCAGTCCGCTCCTTCGATCTCAGGGATCGAATTCGTCATTGCTCCGCTTCCGAATGCGGCGGCAAGACCTGCCACCGTGGGAGCGTGTCAGAGACGGGCGCAATGATCTATGTTGTTGGTTCGGAACCCTGCTCTACAGAGTTTCTGCAACAGATAGTTGTCCTCGTTGATGCAGCGGGCCGAGGTCAGGAAGGCGACGCTGTCGCCGCCATGCTCGTCCTTGATCTCCCCGAGACGGGAGGCCGTGAAATCGAGAGCCTCCTCCCACGATGCCTCCTCAAGTTTCCCATTCTTGCGAACCAGAGGACTGGTGAGCCGTTCCGGGCTGTGGACGAATTGGTGGGCATTCCATCCCTTGATACACAGCTTGCCGGGGTTCATGGGAGCTGTCTTAAGAGGCATCGTTCCGATCAAACGGCCGTCCAAGACCTCAAGAAGCATCTGGCAGCCGCATCCGCAATACGGACAGGTTGTTCTGACAAAACGATAATCCATTGCAGTTCTAGGACTCCCTGTAACTCCCCAGTGTCGGCGGGACACTGAGGGTAATCGGCCCGGCCAAAGGTTCGGGCCGGACAAGTTTCGATAGCAGTGCGCTTTCGAGCAAGCGAAACCGGCCGGGTACCTCCTTTGTTTTGAACGGAGGACCGGACATGGCACTGGAGCTACTCCGTCGTGGTTATGTCAATAGTGACATAAGCCGCCACAAAATTCAACGTCTATTTCCGCGCGCAGGCCTCGACTCACCAAAGGGGGTGACCGAGCCGGAAGCTTGTGTGAACCCAATTATAGTGATTGCCTAAAATAATGTCCGATAATGACGATGGTCTGGTAGGGCGGGCATCTGAAACTGTCTCAGAATTCCCAGAAGGGCCAGAATCGTAGCACGAAGTCGGGTAGGGGCGGGGTTTATCCCCGCCCGTCTCATCGATCCTGGAACAGCGGGCGGGGATAAACCCCGCCCCTACAGTAGCTTTTTGTCCATCCTGCAATCCCTGTATGACCGCGGTGCTGTAGTTCGTCACCGGTCCGAAGGAGTGGGCGTGCCACGATCTTAACATTTGCCGCAATTCTGAGACAGCCTCATCCTGCCCGCCATTCCTGAACAAGCGGGTTGGTTGATCATATGAGCATCACACTAGCGCATTAGTGACGATGGCTCTGTTCTTGTTTTTGGAGGAATGGCAGGCTGGAAGCCTGCCCCACCAAAGCCCTTGCAATGATGGCAGGATGAGTTTTGCGGCTGGAAATTTGCCGGGTCGGCCATGATGTTGGGACCTAAAAGAATGCAGGATCGTCTTTGTCTTGGGTGGGGCGGGCATCTTGCCCGCCGGCCCTGAGCAGGCTGGAAGCCTGCCCCACCAAAGTCCCTTCGACAAAGGCGTCCCCTGAACACCAAATCGGTCAAGACTCTTTGCAACGGCTATAAAATGTATCTGGTTGGGACAATCGTAGAGACGCCGCCCTAGTCCCCGTCAGGAAACACCTTGTTGAACTTGGTTTGAGCCGACCGAGCACAACTCCTCTCGATCTCGGCAAACCTGGACAAGAGCCGTTCCCCTTCGATGGTAAGCTTTGAGCCGGTCTTGGTAGTTTCCACGATCCTAAATCCGCACTGTTTCTCAGCGTCTCTGATCTTTGCCCAGACGTTGCGGAAGGGCAGGTTCAGCTTGCGGGCCGCCTTGCTGATGGACCCTGTGAGGCGCACAGCAATAAGAATCCGCAATCTTCCTTCGCCGATGACCGGCTTCCCGTCTTCGTTTTCCAGCCAAACCTTACACCTGAGCTTGAGCGGCATATTCATTTCCGGCGAGTTTACGGACAAGGAAAGACCGCCTCCGTAAGGTCTCAGAGGCGGTCCTTTCGTACATCCAACGGGAATTACTTGCCTGCTGCGTACTGGTAATACTTCTTGGGATCGTCTTTGACGATGAAGATCACCCGCACATCGCCGGCATTGAGGGCCGTGGCCTTAGGATGGGCCTTTTTGAGTTCTTCCACCCTTTTTTTGGCGAGGTCCAGTATCTTGTCTCTTTCCCCGAACACCAGGGTTCCGGTCGGGCATGATTTTACACATGCGGGGATCTGGCCGTCGGAGATCCTGTCGAAACACATGGTACACTTGAAAAGGACCTTGGACTTGGGATCTTGGCGAGGAATGTTGTACGGACACCCGTCCAATGTCGCCTTGAAATCAAGATCCTTGGTCTTGGGAGTGAACAGAACCGCGCCGGTCTTTTCGTCCTGAACGATCTCGTCCTTTTCGGCCGCGGCCATGCATCCCGGAGACAGGCAGTGTCTGCATTGGTCGGAGAAGAAATTCCAGTACACTTTTCCATCGCCGTTGGTGCCGTCGGCAAATCGAACCAGCTTCCAGGTGCTTGCGGAAAGATCCTGTGGGTTCTGGTAGCTGCCCCAGTTCTTGGTCTCTGTTGCAGGTAACTGATTCCACTGCTTGCACGCCATCTGACAACCTCGGCAGGCAGTGCACTTGGAGGTGTCAACGAGTATCGAAAATCCTTGAGACATCTCTTACACCTCCCCTCATACTTTCTTTACATTGACCATGAAGCCCTTGTATTCGGGACACATGGTGTTGGCATCTCCTACGCCCGGTGTGAGGAGATTGGTGGAGTTGTTTCTGTCGGACTTTGGTATGAGCCATCCGAAAGCGTACGGCATTGCAACCTGATGGATGGTTTTACCGGCGATCTTGAAAGGCCTGATTCGTGGCGTCACCATGGCTACGCACTCCACTTCGCCTCTGATCGATGCCACCCTGACTCTATCGCCATTCTTGATCCCGATCTCGCCGGCCAGTTGAGGGCTGATTTCCACGAACAGCTCGGGCTGAGCCTCCAGAAGCCAGGGTTGCCATCGAGTAAAGGAACCCGAGCACCAGTGCTCTGCGAGGCCATTCGTGCTGCACACGAAGGGGAAGTTGGGATCGCCCGAAGCAACCTTGTCCATGTCGCTCTTGAAGATCTTGATTGCAGGATTGCTTACCTGCCCGGACATGGGGTTCATGCCGAGCGGGTTCTCATAGGGTTCATAATGCTCGGGAAAAGGACCGTCCACCATGCCGGGCCCGTACAGGAACGCGAGCCCATCCGGCTTCATGATGAAGGGCAGTTTACCCTTTTCTTTATCGCTCATGGGAGGCCAGGGACCGTCAGGAACGTCGCCGACCCATTTGCCGCCTTCCCATTTCACCACGGCCCGCTTGGGGTTCCACGGTTGGCCGCTGGGGTCGCAGGACGCACGATTGTAGAGCACCCTGCGGTTTACAGGCCAGCACCAGGCCCAATTGGGGAAGAGGCCAAGACCGGTTGGATCTTCTTTGCCTCTGCGGGCCATCATGTTTCCTGCATTCGTGTAACTCGCGCAGTAGAGCCAATTTCCGCACGAGGTACTGCCATCGGCCTGCAGCAACCCGAAGGTGGGAACGAGATCGCCTTTCTTGAAGTTGAGGTCCTTTCCCGTCGGGTCTTTGAGCGTCATATCCTTCAGGAAATACCCGTTGGTCTCCTTGGCTGCCTTGTGGGGATCGAACTTGCCCTTGTCGTCGGAATAGTCCCATTGCAGGTTCAAGATCGGCTCAGGACACTTACCCCCTTCCTTCTTGTAAAGCTCTTTCAGCTTCTTGACCAGGCGATTTACCATTTCGCCGTCCGGGATTGCTTGTCCAGGCGGCTCAGCAGCCTTGAAGCGCCACTGCGCGAGCCGGCCGCTGTTGCTGAGGCTCCCTTCTCTCTCTACCGAACAGGCAGCGGGTAGGAGAAACACCTCGGTCTTGATCTTCTTGGGATCCAGTCCCGGTCCGTGCCAGAAGGATGCGGTTTCATTGTTGAAGATGTTGGCATGGACGAGCCAATCGAGGTTGGTTAGGGCTTTTACCACCTTATTGGTGTTGGGGTGGCTCCCTGCCGGGTTTTGGCTCCATATGAACATGCCATTGATCTTCCCCGAGTACATCTCGTCGCACATGTCCAGCCACGAATACGACTTGCCGTCGTCTGCTTTGGGTACCCAGGCATAGCCGAAGTCGTTTTCCTTGGTAGCCTTGTCGCCGAACCACGTCTTGAGCAGGCTCACCGTGTACTTGGGAGTGTTTTGCCACCAGTTCGCGGATTGCGGCTCAGCCGTCTTGGGGGTGTACGCTTTCAGATATGCTTCCAAGGTTTGCTGAGACGATCTGGGGACCTTCAGATATCCAGGAATGATGTGGAACAATAGGCACCCGTCCGTAGATCCCTGTACGTTCGGCTGCCCGCGAAGGGCATTGATACCGCCACCGGCTATTCCGATGTTGCCCAGGAGCAACTGAACGATAGCGCTCGTCCGGATGATCTGCGACCCGATCGTGTGGTGGGTCCAGCCCAACGCGTACAGGACGCTGCCGGCCTTGTCTCGAGTCCCGGTGGAAGAATACATCTCGTATACGTTCAGCAAATCCTCCACTGGGGTACCCGTAATCTCGGACACCTTTTCAGGCGTGTATCTGGAATAGTGCTTCTTGAGAAGCTGTAACACGCACCGCGGATTCTGAAACGTCGGGTCTTTTTCGGGAACACCTTTGCCGTCCCGCTTGAAGGCCCAGGTAGACGCGTCGTATTTCCTGGTCTCTTTGTTGTAGCCTGAAAACAGACCGTCATTGAAATCGTACTTGTCTCCTACGATGTACGAGGCGTTCGTGTAGTTTTCCACGTACTCTTTGAAATACTTGTCTTTTCCCAGGATGTAGTTGATCATGCCGCCGAGGAAGGCTATGTCGGTTCCGGAACGTAAGGCGGCATAATAGTCGGAAATGGCCGAAGTTCTGGTGTACCGGGGATCAACGGAAATTACCTTGGCACCGTTCTCTTTGGCCTTCATTACCCATCTCATGCTGATGGGGTGGTTTTCGGCAGCATTGCTGCCCATGATGAGGAGGCAATCACTGTTTGCCAGGTCTATCCAGTGATTGGTCATTGCGCCGCGCCCGAACGACTCTCCCAGAGCCGCAACAGTTGGGCTGTGTCAGACCCTGGCCTGGTGGTCGATGTAAACCAACCCGAGAGCCCGTACCATCGAATTGAGAACCGAAACCTCTTCATTGTCGATGTTGGAGCTGCCGAGGTGCGCTATGGTCTCCACGCGGTTGACCACTTGGCCCTTGTCGGTTTTCTCGATGAAACCCGCGTCACGTGTTTTCTTCACGCGCTTGGCGATTTCGCCGATTGCCCAGTCCCAGCTCTTCTCTTGCCATTTGTCGCTGTACGGGGCGCGATAGAGCACCTTGGTAAGGCGATTGGGATTTGCCGGTGTCGTCTGGAAGAGGGATGCACCCTTCGCACACAGGGCGCCCCCATTAATAGGATGATCAGGATCACCCTCGATGTTGATAATCTTACCGGATTTCGTGTCAGTGCTGGCGATCAGACCGCACCCTACGGAGCAGTACGCGCATATCGTAGTCGTGTGCTTTGCGTTCTTCATCTTTGCGATCTTAAGCTCTTCGGCATACGCCTTGGCAGGCCCAAGATCCAGCCCCAAAGACGAGAGTGCCAAGCCCGTTCCAACTACGCCGGAGATGACGAGAAAGTCCCGGCGAGTCAAATCCATGGACAGCCTCCTTTCAGTTCGAATGGATGAGTTGATGCTTGGAATATGAGCGGCCTACGTAGAATCCTGCAGTCCCGCAGTTGGAACAGCTGGACTGTAGCGTGTTGAAATGCCGGTGTATTTGCGGCGCGCGTTGTGTCGCAAATGACATAACGGCTTATGTCCTATGTGACATATGAAATGCCATATGGTCAAGTTCTATCTGTGGTCCTGCATTACAATATACCGATATATCAAGTTAAAATGTGTTACGCCCTACCTCTTACCCTATGGGAGAACCTGCATAAGTAAGTACGCCTTTTCACAAGTACGGTGACGTATTTTACGCCCCTCGGGATTGCTTCGTCGCTCCGCTCCTCGCAAGGACAAGTCCCGGGCATGTCGTTGCGAGCGAAGCGAAGCAATCTCAAGGGACCGGATACGCAACCGTATTTGCGACAAAGAGCACTAAGCACGAAGGCTGACAGATCGCTTCCGGGAGAGGACCGCGGCCAGTCGCGGTCGCGGCGTACAGAATTGTAGATTAGGGTTTCGGATTTGAAAGGACTGAGCTGCGGGGCTACTTGAAGGAGGGGACCCGGCCCTGAAATCATGAGGTAAATGGTGTTCTTCCCTGATGGCATGAAAGCTGCTTGGTCCGACCTATAGTAAGAGAAGATTTTTTGGCTTGACAAGAGTCGGGATTCAGTGTCAGGTTACTCACAATATGAATAGCCAAATGATGAACATTCCCAGCGCCTCACGATCCCTCGGACTCGCCGAATACCCTCCTCTCGGCGCCTTGTCCCTCGGAGCCGCTCACGGCTACGATGTGTTCAGGTTCCTGAACGACAATCTGCGGGACATATGTCGTTTCGGCCGCAGCCAAACCTATGCCGTCTTGAGCAGATTGGAACAGGAAGGATTGGTGAGCCATGAAAAAGTCGAACAGGAAAACCTGCCTGCCAAGAAGGTTTTTCAACTTACTGACATGGGAAAGGAAGCCTTCAATGCCTGGGTGAGGTCGCCCGTCGCGCATATCAGAGATCTGCGCGTTGAATTCCTGGTTAAGCTGTTTTTCGCCGGCTTGGGGCCCCCTGGAGTGAGAGAAAAGCTGTTGGCGGATCAACTGGAAGTATGTCGTCGCAAGGCCGACCGTTTGGAGGAGTTGAAGAGAGTGGGAAGGAATCAGATCGAGGTGCAGGCTCTCAGTTACCGTGCCGAAATTATACGCGCAACCATGACATGGCTGCGGACATTGCTGCAGATCCACTGATACTATTTCGCGTTCAAACGAGTGAGTCTGCCTTGCCGGCGGGTCACGTCCGGAGCGAAGTCAGGTCCTCCGTTCGAAGCAGAGGAGGTGCCCCGCCGGTTTTACCGGCTCGAAAGCGTACTAGCATGAACCCTCTTGCAACGATAACTCGTCAGTTCGACTCGAACAAAAACGAGAAGGAGTCAGATGTGACCAAGTACCGATCAGCACTTATGAAACTTTGTTTGGTAGCCGTAATAACAGCGTTGCCGGCATTCCTGGAGCATCCGGCCTTGGCAGCTGACCCGGATTCCGTAACTGTCTTTGCGGCCGCTTCCACTACCAACGCACTCACGGAAATCGGGAGCTTATTCGGTCAAAAGGGAATGGGCAAGATTGTGACATCGTTCGCGTCTTCGTCAACCCTGGCCAAACAGATCGAAAAGGGAGCACCAGCCGACGTTTTCATCTCCGCTGATCAAGAATGGATGAATTACCTGGCAGATCGAAAACTTGTAGACAAGGCTACACGGTTCAATCTCGCCGGTAATCGCCTCGTGTTGATAGCGCCGGCCGACAGTACTGCCAAAATAAAGATTACTCCCGGATTCGAGTTGGCTAAGCTGCTCGGTGAAGGTCGCCTTGCAACCGGTGATCCCGATCATGTTCCGGTCGGCAAATACGCTAAGGCAGCCCTCCAAAAACTGGGGGTCTGGACGGATGTGGAGGGCAAGCTGGCAAGGGCCGCTGATGTGCGTGCCGCTCTTGCACTTGTCGAGAGAGGTGAAGTTCCTTTCGGAATCGTCTATTCCACTGACGCTGCGATCAGCAAGAAGGTGAAAGTAGTCGCTGAGTTTCCTCAGGACACCTATCCCCCTGTAGTTTACCCGGCAGCGGTGGTCTCCGGACGCGACTCCGCCACTTCAAAACGGTTTGTCGAGTTCCTCAAGAGCCCCGACTCAAAGAAGGTATTCGAACGCTACGGTTTCGCTGTTCCCTGATGGAATTTCTTACTCTAACCGCACTTGAGAGGGAGGCCCTCACTCTCAGCCTCTGGATTTCAGGCTGGGCGCTGGCAGGCAGTCTCCCTCTCGGCATCTTCGTCGCCTGGGTACTCGCTCGACGGGATTTCTGGGGCAAGACCCTTGCCGACGGCTTGGTTCATTTGCCTCTCGTGTTGCCTCCGGTGGTGACGGGGTACCTCCTGCTCCTGCTCTTCGGCCGAAAGGGAATTCTGGGTGAGTGGCTCTACAACGCGCTCGGGATCAACTTCTCGTTCAACTGGAAGGGAGCTGCTCTGGCATCGGCCGTGGTGGCATTCCCGCTCCTGGTAAGGGCGATTCGCCTTTCCATCGAAAATGTTGATCAGGGGCTCGAAGCTGCGGCTCGCACGCTTGGGGCCGGTCCTGTTCGGGTGTTCTTCACTGTAACCCTCCCTCTGGCGGTACCAGGAATTTTGACGGGCATGATTCTGTCATTCGCTCGCTGTCTGAGCGAATTCGGAGCCACCATTACCTTTGTGTCAAACATTCCGGGAGAGACCAGAACTCTGCCTCTCGCCCTTTACACGCTTACCCAGGTTCCGGACGGTGAAGCGGGGGCATTCCGCCTCTGCGTCATCTCAGTAGCTTTGGCTCTTTTTGCAATCGTTGTCTCGGAGCTGCTCGGTCGCCGAACGGTTGCCAAATTGAGGGGGTAAGACGTGCTGGTGATAGACGTGAAAAAGCAGCTCGGCGATTTCCTCCTGGACGCTTCCTTTGAAGCGAACGGCGTGCTGGTCATAGCTCTGTTTGGTCGCTCCGGTGCCGGAAAGACGTCAATTATCAACATGGTGGCAGGGCTCATCCGTCCCGATAGTGGTCGCATAGTGGTGAAAGGGCGCAGCGTGTTCGATTCCGAGAAGGGTGTGAACGTCCCCACGGAGAAGCGCCGATTCGGTTACATTTTCCAGGATGGACGTCTCTTCCCGCACATGTCCGTAAAAGCCAACCTCTTGTATGGGATGAAGCTTCTGCCGAAAGACCGACGCCATGTGCGTTTCGACCAGGTGGTAGAACTTCTGGGCATCGAACATGTACTAAATAGACGTCCGGCGAAACTCTCCGGAGGAGAGAAGCAGCGGGTAGCCATCGGCCGCGCACTTCTCACAAGCCCCGACCTGTTGCTCATGGACGAACCAATGGCCTCTCTGGACAATGCCCGCAAGACTGAGGTGCTCCCCTTTATTGCTCGGTTGCCCACAGAATTCGCCATCCCCATCCTTTACGTAAGCCATTCCATATCTGAAATCCGGAGCATAGCCGACCGGATCGTTTTTGTAGACTCAGGAAGGGTCATCGTCTCGGGCAACGCAGAAACACTAGCGGACCAACTAAACCTGTCGGACCTCCCAAGGTGATTGATATCAATGCTCAGTCTCAGCAGTAAGGTAGCCGGCTGCCTCTTCCGCTTCGGCCGGCAAGCCTGGCATCGGGTCGGAGCCATACCGGCAGTGGCACCCAACGTGTAATTCCGCTGAGTCGGTGTCGAATCCCAAAGGACAAAAAAATTGGCCACCGGTACAAGAGCGCATTGGTGTGACGCCCTTCATCTTTTCGCAGGATCTACGTCCTTTTCCGAAGGGCACAGGCGGTTGACCTCATCCACTACTCCTGATCGTCTTGGCCCACCACCGGTCGCGATCGCCACAATCGAAGCTTCAAGTCGTCCAGCACCGTGTACACCACCGGGACGAAAACCAGTGTGAAGAACGTCGCCACCAACAGCCCGCCCACCACGGCCATGGCAAGGCCGTTGTAGATTTCCGCACCTGCGCCGGATTTGACTGCCAGAGGCAGCATTCCAAGCACCATTGCTATGGACGTCATGAAAATGGGCCGCATCCTGCGACGGCTGGCCAGTATGAGCGCCTGGTCACGCTCGATTCCTTGTCCCTCCATCAGCTGCACCGCATAGGTTATAAGAAGTATCGCGTTCTTCACCACCAGCCCCACCATCATGATGTATCCCAGGATAGTGAAGGAATCGAAGGGGGTGTTCGTGGCTTTGACCAGGAAATTTGCGCCGATGATGGAAAGCGGTACGCTGAGAAGGATCGAGAGAGGCCTGACGAAAGACTGAAACTGCATTACCAGGAGCAGATAAACAACCACCACGGACAAGGGAAAGACAAATCTTATTGCTTCATTGAGGGCCCGCAATTCGTTGACGGCCCCAAAGGGGATCAGGGAATATCCTGGAGGGAGGGCTACGGTGGCTCGTATCTTTGAGACCACGTCTTTGAAGACCGCTTCCAGGGGACGGTCCTGGATGGTGAACTGAACCCGGGAGCTTCTCTTTGAATTAAAATGAGTTATCTGAAGGGGCCCGAACGTGGTCTCTATTGACGCAACACTGGTCAGGGGGACCTGAATATTGACGTTCCTGGGGGAGACGAGGCTGATCTTGCCCACATCCGCAACGTTCTGGACGTCTTTCTCCTGGCCCATCACTCTTATATAGAAATATCGGCCCTCAACGTCGTACTGGGTGACGGTTTTCTGACCTCCTACGGCAGCCTCGACCTGGTCGGCCACGTCCCTCACCTCGAACCCGAGATGCGAGGCCCTCTGCTGATCCACTCTGACCTCCACCTGAGGCTTCTTGAGTGCCAGGTCCGTGTAGCGATAAACAACTCCCTCGGTGTTCTTACCGATCTCCATTATCTGATTCACGATTCCTTCCAGTACCGTGTAGCTCTTGCCCATTATCCTCACGTCCACGACGTTTGACCTGGAGAATACGTTTCCGAACAATGGAAACTGGATAGGAGTCACCGACTTCAGGGGCATATCACGGGAGCTCAAAAAGGCCTCCCTGGCTATCTTGGGAACCGATAGGCCGCTCTCTTCTTCGCGGTCACAAACCAGGTATATGTTGTTCCGAAAGATGTTCCGGTTGGGTACGGCAACAATATGACGCACTCCTTTTATCCGACGCCACCGTTCTTCGATGGTCTCCATAATGCGGCTGCTCTCGTCCAGGCTGGTACCTTCGGGAGGCTCGATCATCATTCTCACCAGGTTGGTACCTCCCGTTGGAAGGTAGCCCATATTGGGCAGCGCCCAGATGGATGCCCCAAACAGCACGAGAATACCCACTATGAGCAGCGCCTTTCTCAAGCCGCTGACGAGAAGAAATTCAAGAGCGCTTATAATCGCTCTGGAAAACGCGCTACCGATTCGATCTAGATAATACAGCGGAGCGAGCACCTTTTTCAGGCGGCCGACAGGCTCCACTTCTTCCTTCATCCAGCGTGATGCCAGCATCGGCACCACAGTGAACGCGTCAAAAAGGGACAGAAAGATCGCACATGAAATTATGAAAGCAACTGGGCCGAAGAGTGTTCCAACCTCACCCTTGAGCAGCAGGATCGGCATGAATACGGCGGCAGTCGTCAACGTGCACATGAACGTGGCCATGCCCACTTCACGGGTCCCATCCACACAAGCTTTGTAGACGCTCTTTCCTTCCTCGAACCTATGCCTGTATATGTTCTCCAGGACGACGATTGCGTCGTCCACCACCAGGCCTATGGACAGTGCCAATCCGGCCAGGGACAGAACGTTGATGGAGTAACCGAACAGATACATCCCGATGAACGTCCCTATGACGGACACAGGAATCGAAGTGGCCACAATGGCTATGCTGCGCCACTTCTTGAGGAACGCGAACAGAACCAACAGCACCAGGGCTATGGCCTCGACGAGACATTCCCGCACAATCGCCACAGCGTCTCTGATGTAATTGCTCTGGTCGTAGATCTTCTGGAACCTCGCCCCAAGCGGCCCGTACTCTTTTCTGAGCTTGTCGAGTTCCTTGTCCACCGCGTCAATGGCCTGGACTATGTTCGCTCCCACCTGGTTGAATACATTGAAAGCGATCCCGGGCCGGCCGTTAATGCGACAGTATGAATCGGGCCTTTCGTACCTGTCCTCGACGGTGGCCACGTCGGACAAATGAACAATCGGCTCATTGGGCCGAGAGATTACAACCTTTCGGAACGCGTTCTCGGAAAGGAGTTCCCCCACGGTGCGGACTGTCCATTCCCTGGATCCCTGCACAAAATAGCCGCCGCTCCGGTTGAGGTTGGTCCGGTCCACGAAGCTCTTTATGTCCCCGACCGTTAGCTTGCGAGCCTTGAGGCGCTCCTGATCGAAGTTGATGCGCATCTCCCGCTTTCTGGAACCCTCGAACTGACAGTCGCCGATCCCGGGGATGCGCTTTATAGCCGGTGCAATCTCTTTATCGGCCCAGGTGGACAGTGTGACGATGTCCACATCTCCTGTCATCGCAAACTGGTAAACAGGAAGGCTAACGCGCTCACTGGCCTTGAATATCTGAGGCTTCTCAACCATTTCCGGAAGATCCGTGACGCGATCCAGGTTCCGTTGAAGCTCGGCCGCGGCCAGATCGAGATTAGTCCCCGGTTGATAGAACACGATGACGAACGACTGGCCGTACGGCGAGAAGCTCATGGTGTAGACCATGTTCGAGACGCCGTTGATATTCTCTTCGAAACGGTTGGTGATCTCCCCCTCAATTTCTTCCGGCGCTGCGCCCGAAAACCTGGTCGAAACGACAAGCTGCGGTCTTTCAGTATCCGGCTTGAGTTCCACCACCAGGAAGGTCAAACATACGTACCCGAAGACGATAACCAGCAGCACGCGTACGATGACCGTAATCGGAAACCTTACCGACGATTCAGCAATGTTCATGACGCATCCATCTCGGAGGAGATCCTAAGCCCGGGTAGCAAACCTTTGACCGTCTAAGCACAGGTTTTCCTAAACCCCGTCCCTACTGCCGCGGCATCCCCATTACTGAGGCCCGTTGTGCATGAGCGACCATACTTAGGAAACCCTATATCTCGCGCTTTGTGACGCACCGGCCCGGCGACGGGCACAGTATACGACCAAGGCTCTCAGCTGTCACCACGCGTATTCGTGCGGCCGCCCCTCATTGCCGAGCACTTCGCTCGATTTTCCACACGGGACTCTTAGGATTCACCCCCGCAATCACCTCCTCCATTTTTTTCCGTCAGTTTTTTCACTCGGCCCCGAAGTATGTTTCAGACCGACGGGAAACAGTCGGCGGGAACGGCGCAGGGCGCTCGTTCAAAATGACAAGATGTCTCAAGGAGGCAAATTAGATGAAAAGGATCCTGGTTCTGCTGACTCTGGCGGCTTTCGCACTCTCCGCTTCTCTGGTCATGGCTCAGGGCAAGCCGGCAACCCCCGCTCCCGGCGACAAGCCGGCCAAGGCAATCAATTGCTGCGTGAAAGGAAAGTGCGACCAGGTGAAGGACGCCGAAGCCTGCACCAAGGCCGGTGGAAAGGTAGTCACTGACTGTAAAGAATGTAAGTAGCCTGATCCTCGGCCACTCCCCCTCGATACCGCGGGCGCCCCACCGGCCACCCGCGGTTTTTTTTTGAGGGAAGAGCAAGAGCAAGAGAAGATTCGGGGGAGCCTTTTTTGCAAAAAAAGGCTCCCCCGGAATCATTCTTATGCAAAGTCCCTCCCCAAAAGACGCTCTTTCTCAATCCTCCAAAACTTCCCTCGCCCCGCGCTGTGTTGGACATCCTTCCGGTGGGTGTTATGATTGGGCAGGGCCTACGTCATTATAAGGCCCCCGGGAGTTTGGAAGGTATGGACAGACGTTATGCGACGGCCGAGGATCAGAAGTTGGTAACTGAATGCCTGGCCGGTTCCGAAAAAGCTTGGAGAGAACTTTATTCGCGATTCGTAGCGCTTATGAGGAGCGTGGTGAAAAGACACACCGGCCTGCAGCCGGAAGATGTTCAAGATATTACCCAGTCGGCGTTTCTATCCTTGACAACGGCTTTGCGGAATTACGATCACAAGCATCCGTTGACCGCGTTTATCTGCATGGTGGCCGAAAGAGTAGCCATAGACGAGTACCGCAAACTCAAGGCTGCAAAGAGGGACGCTGTGACCGAGGCGGTGGACCATCACGACGGCGGCGAGGAAGGCGCCCGGATGATACGATCCGATTGCGAACTCCAGGACGAGGAGATGGCGAGGCTCGAGGAGATCGCCATGCTGAGAGACGCTCTTGGAAGGTTGGACACCGGCTGCAGAGAGCTGATCAAACTGCGATACTACAAGGAACTGTCGTTCGGGGAAATAGCCGGCATCATGGGAGAGGCCGAAAACACGGTCACCGTGAGGACGCGACGCTGCCTGGACAAGCTAAGAACGGTGTGTCGTGACGCCGAACGCAAAGGAACCAGAAGTTGAAAAAGACTGATTCACAATTAACAAAGGATCATCCGGACGACATGCTGCTCCCCTACCTGGAGGGAGGGCTCACCTCTGAAGAGCGGACTGCGGTACGGGAACACCTCGATACCTGCCGACATTGCGCTGCCGAGGCCGACGAGCTGAAGAGCGTCACCGGTAAGCTGAGAAGTGAGAAGACAATTTTCTGCCCGTCACCCGGCGCGCTCTTTGATTACGCGGGGACGGGCAACGATCCCGACTCGGAGATTTCCGAGCACCTTAAGGAATGCCAGTCCTGCCGGGACGAAATAGAGGGTTATCGCCTTGCAGCGAAGGCTCCGGAAGTCATGAACAACGATCTCTGGCGGCACGTGAGGTCCCGCGTGCCCGTGACGGTTGATGAACGGGGTGCCCCGAGTGGAGAATCAGCGCCGGCCGGCTTCTGGCAGAGACTTTTCGGGAGACCTTACCTGGCTCCTATGGCTGCGGCGGCCGCGGCCGCGGTCATACTGATCGTGGTGATGATGGAGCCCGCCGACCTGATCCAACCTTTCCCGGGGGTAAGCTCGGAAACGTGGGAAGGCGCCCCCAGGCCCAAGACGGCCGAGGTTCCCGGCCGCAAGCGTGCCGCGGTATTGATCCTCTTCAAGGATTTCGCGAAGGCTCCGCCCCAGAAAATGACCGACGCTCTCTATAAGGCTCTCGAACCTACATTGGAGATCAGCGAGCGGTATCAGATTATTTCACCTGCCGAACTGAAGCCGATTGTCAGAAAGATGCGATTCTCCGCGGATCACGCGCAAGCTTCTCTAGCGGGCCTTCGCAGAGCGCTGGGGGTCTCGGTGGCTGCCCTTGTGACTGTGACCGCCTCGGGGGACCGATACGACGTGACTGCGGAACTCGTTGACACGGAGACCGGCCGCTCGATCGAACGCCGGCAGGAAACCTCGCTGCCGCTGGAAAAGCTCGTACCCGCTGTCCGCGACCTGACCCGGAGTCTGATGCTCTCTTGAGGAGAGCGGCGACCAGCGGAAGCGGCTAATATGTTAGGAGTTTTTTGAAAGGCGGGCCGAAAAAAACTTTCGGAATTATCTGTTTGAGATACCCTGATGGGTTCAGCCCTGATTCTCGAAGCCACTTTCCTCAAATCTCCCTCTCCATGCTTGGAGAGGGCCGGGGTGAGGATGTGAGAGTGGCTTCGAG
>Ga0172371_10004266_pt1 | contig 21752 bp, 20 predicted proteins | sample Lak12m_FD_114543 | JGI IMG/M metagenome (GOLD analysis project Ga0172371, IMG submission 114543) | Freshwater microbial communities from Kabuno Bay, South-Kivu, Congo - kab_022012_12m | ecosystem: Environmental > Aquatic > Freshwater > Lake | place: Democratic Republic of the Congo: South-Kivu...
CTCCCTGAGGGAGAGGGGACCGGAAATCGGCTCCACAGGCCTCCCTCTCCCACTGGGAGAGGGCCGGGGTGAGGGTTGCAGAAGCCTGTTCCAGCCCTATTTGTGGCACGATATTATTCTCTCCGCGACTTCTGAGACACCCTCCTGAGACCCGCCCCTACAGAGCACATTGCGGTGTTCAATTCCTCACCTCGTCTCCAGCAAGGTAGCAAGCTACTTACGAAACGATCTACTAGCCTTGGAACGACAATCCGGCTCCTGTCATCGCTTTCGGTTGCGCTGCCCACGGTTGCGGTGGTTCTTGTCGCGATGATAGTCCAGCAGAGTCTTCTTCGTCCGATAAAGGGTATCCGAAAGCGACACCTTGTAGATGTGCGGATTGGAGAAACGCTTGTACTCGGGTTCGAGACTTGCGATGTCCGTCGCGGCCCTCTGCCTGGTCTGCTCGATAGGCGGTGGATCGTACACCTGACGGCCGTTAAGGAAAATGGGGACCATGAGTTCCGCTGCCTCGTAAGGCTGCCGATAGGTCTTCTTCATGTAATCGTACATCGGATGATGGGCCCGAATCGCTTCGCCCGACGGGATAGGCTCGTCCACCTGCGCCAGCAGGTCTCCGATCATGCGGCCGTTGCCGTTGCGAAACCGGACAATCTTCTTGACGCCGGGATTGGTGACCTTCGCCGGATTGTCCGAGATTTTGATCCTGGGCAGCAAGTTCCCGTCGCCCTTGTCCACGGCCATGAGCTTATAAACCACTCCGAGCGCGGGCGTCTGGTACGACGTGATCAGCCGCGTTCCCACGCACCAGATGTCGATGGGCGCGCCCTGCTCTCGTAAGCTCTCGATAATCCACTCGTCAAGGTCGCTGCTCGCCAGGATCTTTACGTCGTTGAAGCCCGCTTCGTTCAGCATGTGCCGGGCCATCTTCGCTCCATATGCCAAGTCGCCGCTGTCAATGCGGATGCCGAAGAGCGACCGTCCCTTCTTCTTCATCTCCTGTGCGACCTTGATGGCCTGACGCACACCCTCTATGGTGTCATAGGTGTCCACCAACAACACGCAATTGCCCGGGAATACTCCGGCGAAACTTCGGAACGCATCGATTTCGTCATCGAAACTCTCCACCCAGCTGTGAGCGTGAGTTCCGCGAACCGGTATGCCGTAGAGCTTGCCCGCGCGCACGTTGGACGTGCCGACGCATCCGCCGATGTAAGCAGCTCGTGCACCGTACATCGCGGCCCCTACGCCGTGAGCGCGACGAGTCCCGAAGTCGACCACCGCGGCGCCCCTTGTGGCACTGCAAAGCCGCGCCGCCTTCGTGGCTATGAGCGTCTGGTGCCCCACCAGGGCCAAAAGAGTTGTCTCGAGAATTTGAGCTTCGTCGATCGGGCCTACCACGCGTATGAGGGGCTCGTTCGGGAACACCACCGACCCTTCGGGGACCGCCCAGATGTCTCCGGTAAACTTTATCCCTTCCGAAAGCCGTTCGAGCGCCTCGAGAGAAAAAATCCCGAGCGTGGACAGATACTCGATGTCCTCCGGAATGAAGCCCAGGCGGTTTACGTAATCGATGACGCTTGCCAGACCTGCGAAAATGCAGAATGCACCGTCGTCAGGATTCGAACGATAATAAAGATCGAAACACGCCCTCTGCTGTGTCTTGCCCAGCACACGGTACCCGGCGACCATGGTGAGTTCATACAGATCGGTGTCGAGGGTAAAGTTGCCGCATTTCAAGCCTTCAAGACAACGAATGCCGTCCAGCGTTCCTATGGCGGTCCCTGTGTCTCGATCCACGACCTCCACCGACTCGAGAATCGCGCCGGTAGCAGGGTCTCGCAGGAATGTTCTCATTAAATCCGTTCCTTTTGTTTCAACGCGAAGCACTTCCGGAATGCCTCCCGGTACGGAGCCGTCGCCACGCCGCACTCGGTGATAATGCCATTGATGAGTTGATGCGGAGTCACGTCAAACGCGATGTTACGAGCGGCCACACCTTCGGGGGCGATCGAAACCCCGGCGATATGGGTCACTTCGTGCGGGTCGCGCTCCTCGATAGGGATTTCGGAACCGTCGGAGAGCTCCATGTCCACGGTGGACAGCGGCGCAGCCACGTAAAACGGGATCCCGTGATGTCGCGCCAGCACGGCAACCGTGTGCGTGCCGATCTTGTTCGCGGTATCTCCGTTGGCCGCGATCCGATCTGCACCCACGATCACCCTCTGGATTTCCCCTCGCTGCATGAGCGCTCCCGCAGTGTTGTCCGGGATGACTGTCACCGGCACCCCGAGTTTCATCAGCTCCCAAGACGTAAGCCGAGCCCCTTGGTTCAGCGGTCGAGTCTCGTCAGCGTACACCCGAAGAGTCTTGCCCTGCTCGAACGCGGCACGAATAACGCCGAGCGCGGTTCCAAAACCTGCCGTTGCCAGGCCCCCCGCGTTGCAGTGGGTGAGCACCGTATCTCCCTCCTCGATCAGATCCCGGCCCGATTCACCAATCCTGTGGCAAAGGAGTAGGTCCTCACGCTCCATGAGTATGGCTTCCTCAATAAGGCGAGCTTTGACTTCCTGCACGTTCAGGTCCGCGGATTCGGCGAGCACGCGCTTCATCCGCTTGAGCGCCCAGAAAAGGTTGACCGCAGTCGGACGAGTCGCGGCGATCGCGGCGCATACCGCGTCGAAACGTTTTTCGAAAGCCTTCCGATCGTCACCGGAGAAATCCAGTACCCCAAGAGCAACTCCCATCCCAGCCGCGATTCCGATGGCCGGCGCCCCGCGGACCGCCAACCTTCGGATCGCATCGCAAAGGTCGCCCAGATCCTTGATTTCGAGGTAGACTTCCTGCGCGGGTAAGAGGGTCTGGTCCAGAAGCCGTATATGATCGTCTTTCCATTCGATGGTTCTGAAGGGGTCTTTCACGGCATGTCCTTCCGTAGCGGGCCGAACTCTGCGCCAAGGCCAAAAATGGCGTTAATCTTTTCATATAGCGTGGTTCCGCACCGGAGTCAACGTGCGGGACCGGCAGGTGGTTTCCTTTCAGTTTCCTGCGGGCTCGCGCGGCCAATCGTGTCATTGCGAGGACTGAAACGACGAAGCAATCTCCCGTGGTCAAGCGTGGGAGATTGCTTCGCTTCGCTCGCAATGACAAGTTCGACCGGAACCCGCAGCCCCACGAAACTGAACGGATACGGGATATTTGAATCTCTCTTAGACAATATCATGCTCTATTTTGCAGAGATACGTTAATTTCCTAAAAAATTGCTTGCCAAAATATGCTATTTATACTATATAACAAGAAAAACTTCGCGAGGATGCGCCATGAGCCTCAAAACTCCCCTCATCGCTTTGACCGTCTTCTCCCTGCTCCTCATCGCCGCCGCAGGGCCGGCTATGGCCGCCAGGACCGTGTATCTGGGAGTCTGCCAGGAGTTGGTCAGCCAAGCGCGTGCGTACGAGGCCCGGGCCAATTACCATAATCAAATTGCCAAGAGCCTCACGACACTCATCGAAAGCCAGGCCAAGCTGCCCAAGAACTCCGGGACCATCCAGACCATGGACAGCCTATTCAATCAGTACGATGAAAATCGTGAACTGGAGCGCAAGTTCAAAGAGCTTTTCCGCAAGACGACGTCCGAGGCGGACCAGTGCATGAAGAACGCTGAGTAATCAAGCGCTACTCCATTTCCAAGCCCCGTAACTCAATTGCACCGGGCGGTTTCTCGGCATGACGCCGGCCGCTCGGTGCAGCTACGTACGCATCCGAAGCCATTCACATGAATCCTGATTGGATGACGCTCGAAGTCACGCTGCCGGAAGATTTGGCCGACCCGGTTGCGAATTTCTGCCACGAGCATGAAGCACGCGGAGTCGTCTTTCTCGATGCCGACCCCGGAAGCATCAGGGTTGTAGCGTACTTCACCAGGGACCAAGCCTCAGCAGTTCAACCCACGCTCGACGCATATCTCGCAGAATTGGCCGAGCTTTTCGGTCTTGATGCCGCTCCTGTCCTCACTGCGGTCCCTCTGAAGCACGAAAACTGGGCCGTCTTGTGGAAGGACGGCTTTACCGCGCTCGACATCGGCAATCGGCTCACCGTCACGCCTCCGTGGATCGAACCGGAACCCTCCGACAGGGCAATTATCGTAATCGAGCCTGCTGAAGCGTTCGGGACCGGCACGCATGAAACCACCCGGAACTGTCTCATTCTTTTGGAAGCCGCACTGGATGAACTCCGCGCAGCGGCATCAGTTACTGTGCTCGACGTGGGGTGCGGTTCAGGCATTCTGGCGCTTGCTGCCGCGAGGCTCGGTGCGTCCAAGGTGCAAGGCATCGACAACGATCCGGTCGCGGTGGAAGCTGCGCGCAAGAACGCCGTGCTCAATGGACTCGAAAACGCGGTGCTCTTCGAATGCGCGTCGGTTGAGGATATGACGGGGCCGTGGGATGTAGTCACCGCGAACCTGGACACCCGCACGCTCAATCGATTCAGAGTCGCATTGGTGGCGTTATTTGAGCGCTTTCTCGTGGTCTCGGGCGTTCCACTGGAGCAATGGGACGGGGTGAGGGCGTTGTTTCGGGAAGTAGGCGTTGAAATCGCGAGGGAGATTGTGGGGCCGGAGTGGGGCACGGGTTTATTTGTGAAAAGATAGCGTAAACAGAATTGCTCGAGGTGGTATCCGAGCTCAGTTCCCATCTCATATTCAGTGGCACATTCCTCGAGTGAATACGCGGTCCTCGCGTGTCTCTTGGTGGGACAGGCGAGACGCCTGTCCCACCACTCCTTTCGGAAATACACGGTACTGGGGGCTTAGGCAGCCTTCCTTTTGAAGAGAAAATAGACAAAGAACGCCGCGGTCCCCACACAGAGCGCTGAATCGGCCACATTGAAGGCGGGCCAATGGTACGGCCCTACGTGAACGTCGATGAAGTCGACGACCTCACCGAATCGAAGCCTGTCGATGAGGTTGCCGAGCGCACCGCCGAAGAAGAGTGAATAACCGCTCAGCAGCCAAGCGTTGTTTTCTTCCGACGACGAGGCGAGCCACGCGATCACCACAAGTGCGGCCACAGACACCAGAATGAAGAAAGCCGAGCGGACCACGCCGCCGAACCCGGCCAGGATACCGAACGCAGCGCCCGGATTTCGCACGTGCACGAGGTTCACGTAGCCCGTGATAACGGGAATACTTTCGTGCAGCGGCACATAGGCTGCCACCAGGTACTTCGTGAACTGGTCCAGCACCGCCACAGCGAGCGCTACCAGTGCGAACAAGACGAGAGGTCTTCGTGAGCGCATCGGTTGTTCCCGATTCACTTGAACTCCTCCACGTCGATCTTGACCTTTCCGATCATGTTGACCAGCGTGGCAGCGGCATCCGACGGTTCCCCCTGGATAATCTTGATGTGGGTGGCGTCGGCCGGAACCTGGTTCAGAGTGGGATCAACCGAGATCCAGCCGTATACGTATGACTCGGCCCACACGTGGTACAGGAACCCGACGTCTTGCGTGAAGACAAGACCCGTGACTAATTGTGTCGGGATTTTCTGCGACCGCGCAAGCGCAGTATAGAGTCTCGTGTGTGCCCCACAGTCTCCCTCACCGGCACGCAAGGCTGACAGAGCAGTAATCGACTTCTTCATAGAGTGTTTAATGTTCGTTGCGGTCCATTGAGCAAGTTTCCTCACCTTGTCCAAGTCCGGGTCACGGGCAGCGACGATCTTGTTCGCCTGTGCAACGATCTCGGGATCGTCGGACTGAATGGTCGCAGTGGAAGCAGTCTCCTTTTTAACCGATTCACCGCTGGGTTCCTTGGGCTGCCCCGCGATAGCTACCGGGTCCTCGGTCCGGACCACCACTTCGAAGCCTTTGGCAGGGTCCCCTGCCGCTCGGGAGACCCTCTGGCGGTGATCGTCGGGAACTGCCGACGGCTCGATGCCGCTCAGTCGCAGTTTGAGGAACTTCGTTCGCTCTGAATAAGGAATGGGTCTGGAGACATTAACGAGGCTGAGGTCGAACGCCAGGTCTTTTCCCGCGCCCTTCTTGTCGCGGAAAGCGCGGGCAGTGGATTCATCTTCGAGCATGGTGACCAGCGTCCCCTCCGCGCCGCGCTCCATCACGATGAGCCCTTTCTGGTCAACCCACAAATCGGCTGTTGTGCGGCCATAGGAATTCTTGACGTTCCAGACCGCTCCGCCTGGTCCCGGCTCGCCCTTGACACGGGTGACCTTCTGCTCCACTTTTTGCATCCCTTGCTTGTCGGGACTGAGAACGGCGAAGCTATGAGTTCGCCCTTCCGCGAGTCCTTTCAGGCAAGGCATAAACGGGATCGCGCTCAGGTGATACATCGCTCCTTGGACAGGGAACTCTGCCGGGAGCCGTTTTCCGTCCACCATCAACTCGACGAGAAATCGATCGTCGAGTGACCGACCTATCATGCGCAGGTCGTGGCCCTGCGTGCGGACGAGTGTCTCGAAAGACAGCAACGTCAGGTCGGGTCGCACAATCACTTTCTCCTTGGTTTGGGATTCATTCGTCTTATTCATCACATTGAGCCGGAGGGTCGACTCTGACGAGATCTTGTAATTGAGCCCGGAGGGCTCGATCGTCACGTGCTTGTACCCGACCTTCTCGTCCTTGATGTACATGCCGTACCAGGCTTCCTTGAACGGAAGGCGCTCCAGAGTTCCGTACCCGTTTTCGGGCGCAACGACAGGCGTCTTGGGATCGGTCGGACGAGCGCTCTGGAGAATGACGCAAGAAAAGTGCGACAATGTTGCGGCAACGATAATGGATACCCGTACAATTGATCGCATCATGCCGTGCGCCGTCCGATCCGAAATCTCGTGAGCTCTACATTGGTAAGACCGATAGTTAAGCCTCATTGCGTCAGCATCAGCCGGCACTGGGGCCATTTTGCCACGCTGGATGCCGTCCACGGCCAATACTGTACCAAAGGCGCCTCTCGCTGACAAGAGTACCGAAGGCGATGCAGACGCGGCAGCGTAACCGTTGACTTACGTGGGGCTTACAGCAAGAAGAAGGAAAATCAATCACCACAGAGTTCGCGGAGATCGCGGAGTGTTGGGGCGCACGGCCGTGCGCCCCAACCTCGTCTCTGCGCCCTCTGCGTCCTCTGTGGTATAACGGATTTCTTCTGCCTCCCAGCGTAACTGAATCCTTACGCGGCAGCCCTCTAGTCTCTTCCTTTTGAGCCACGGAAAGGCTAAGCTATGGGCTCACCATGAAGCCTCCGAACTTATCCATGAACGAGTCCTCTTCCGCCTCCGCGGACCATGCTCCCGGCGGGGCGGTTCGCCGCAGAATGCACCTGACAGGCGTCCTCCAGGGCATCGGGTGCCGGCCGTCGGTGTACCGGCTTGCGGTACGCCTCGGACTCGCCGGGTGGGTGGTCAATACCACGAGTGGCGTCATTATCGAAATCGAAGGCATGCCTGGGCAATGCCGTGAATTCGAAGATGGACTGTCCGGCGCCATTCCTTTTCCCGGCAGGATCGACACCTGCTCGGTCCACGATGTACCGGCGCTGGGAGAGTCTGACTTTCGCATAGAGATGAGTCTCGACTCCGAGCGTACGATCACGCCGATCCCGCCGGACGTGGCTGTTTGCCCGGAATGCGTCCGGGAGTTGTTCGATCCGAACAACCACCGCTATCTCTATCCTTTCATCACCTGCACGCTGTGCGGGCCGCGATTCACGGTGGTGCGCTCGTTCCCGTACGACCGGGAACGCACGAGCATGGCCGATTTCACGACGTGCGACGAGTGCCGCCGCGAATACGAAGACCCGCGGGATCGGAGATTCCATTCCCAGACGAACTCGTGCCCCCGGTGCGGTCCTCGGCTCCAGCTTACCGATGCAGACGGCGAACCACTCGATGGTGACCCGTTGTCGGAGACCATTCGCCTGCTTGCCGCGGGCAGCGTCGTTGCAATCAAGGGAATCGGAGGATTTCATCTCGCGTGCGATGCGCTCAACGAAGATGCGGTTGGCCGGCTTCGCGAACGCAAAGGCCGTGAAGAAAAGCCGTTTGCAGTCATGATGCCCGACACGGAGACCATCCGGCGATTCTGTGAGGTAGATAGGACTGAACAGGACCTGCTGACGTCGCCGATTTCGCCGATCGTCTTGCTGCGTACGCGTGGAGACCGTGTCGCTGCCAACGTCGCGCCGTACGTGCAAACGCTCGGCGTGATGCTGCCTTATTCTCCCCTGCACCACCTGCTCTTTCGGCATCCTTCGATTCCGTCGCAGGATCAGCTTCGCGTGCTCGTCATGACGTCTGGCAACAGGTCTGAAGAACCGATCGCACGCGACAATACCGAGGCGTTGGAACGGCTTGGCAACCTCGCGGATGCGTTTCTTTTTCACAATCGAGACATCGTGCTCAGGGCCGATGATTCCATCTTTCGGGTTATTGACGGACAGCCGACGGTTTTTCGGCGTTCGCGAGGGGTCGTGCCGGCCGGATTCAGCCTTGCGAGCGGGGCAAACGAAAATCACGTGATCCTCGCTGCGGGTGGAGATCTCAAGAACGTACCAGCGATTGTCAAGGGGAACCACGCGGTTTCGGGACCTCACGTGGGCGACCTGGCAACGCCCGTGGCGCAAGAATACTTCGCTCAGTCCGTGTCGGTGCTCAAGGGATACCTCGAAGCCGAACCGACGCTCGTCGCGGTGGACCCACACCCCGAATATTTCAGCAACGCACTCGGTCGCGGCATGGGCCTGGAAGTGGAAGAAGTCTTCCACCACCACGCGCACGCGGTGAGCCTCCTCTTCGAGCATGGGATTGACGGGCCCGCGGTCTTCGCGGTCTTCGATGGCACCGGTTACGGCGACGACGGCACGATTTGGGGCGGGGAGTTCCTGTATGCGGATCGTGCGACCTTCAGCAGAGTTGGCCACATCGGTCTCTTTCCGCTACCCGGTGGCGAGGCGGCTATCCGGGAGCCCATCCGCATCCTCGTGGGCCTGCTCGCTGAAGACGGGGTGCTGCCGAACGAATTCGTAGATTTGCTTGGCCCGTATGCGCAGGCAGCCGCATTATGGCTGGAGGCCGCCCGAAGAGGCATCAATGCACCGCTCACGTCGTCAGCGGGAAGGCTTTTCGATGCAGCGGCAGCGGCGGCAGGATTCAGGCGCCGGGTGACATTTGAAGGCGAGGCCGCGATGTGGTTGGAGGGGATCGCTGACCCCACGGAGACCGGCGAGTATCCGGTAAAGTTCAGCGGCTCCAATCCAATAGTGGTTGACCCTACATCACTCGTTCGGCCAGCGGTAGAGAATTTCCTCGGTGGCGTGGAGCCTTCGCGTATTGCCGCTCGTTTCCACAACAGCGTTGCGAGAATGATCGTTGAGGTTGCCGGGCAAGCTGCATGCTCCCGCGATGTGCACGTGATCGGGTTGACCGGCGGCTGCTTCCAGAACAAGCTCCTGACCGAAAAGACCGCTTTCCTCCTTCGACAAGCCGGATTCGAGGTGCTTCTGCACGCTGCGGTCCCGCCCAACGACGGCGGCATAGCGCTCGGTCAGGCCGCGGCAGCACTGGCGCGGGTGGCAAACCGATAGAACGATATCCCAGGTCTGATCGTGCGAAGCCCTTGTGGAGCGCTCTCCAATGCCTTGCGCTTGTCATTGTGACGCAGGGATTCCACCTCTGTAGTTCCTTTGGTTCTGGACCGAGCCATGATTACTGTTCCTCCGGCGGTATAATCGCTTCGAGGTTCGCTATGAGTGAGGGAATGTGGCGCATAGCCACTTCCCAGAGGATGTCGTAGTCCACTCCCATGTAGTCATGGACAATGCGGTGACGGATGCCGGTGATGTTCTTCCACGGGATTTCCGGGTGCTTCTCCTGCGTGGGCATGGAGACCCGGGCTGCGGCCTCACCGATGGTCTGAACAAGATGAGCGATAACAAAGCGAAGGTCCTCGTCTGAGTCGTAATCGGCCCTTGAGACTCCTGCAACCCGAACCGATATTTTGCGTGCCATGTCCAGCATATGGCCGAGATATACGATGTCATCCTTCTGCATAGAGCACCTCCGCCTCGGCCAGCACCCGATCCTTTAACCGGCGGTTGAGGTACTTGGGGTTGATGACATCCACCTTCCTACCGCCAAGCAGGGTGGATAGATCCTCTTCAATGTCCACGATTTCCCATCCAGGGGTATGGTCCGGTGCAAACTCCACGAGAACGTCTACGTCGCTGTCCGGCCCGAAATCGTCCCGCACTGCTGACCCGAAGCAAGCCATCCACCGAATATGACGCCTGCGGCAAAACGCCGTGAGCTTCTCTTCGGGCACGTCAATGTGTATCACGATCAAACCTCGTCGGTTTTCAAGAAATTGCGGATCGAAGTCGCTGCGTTCCACGGATCAGTGCGTCCTCGTGATTCCGCGCCGGGTCTTACATCACCAAGGTAGGCTTTTCCACCTTAACCTCTTGTCCAGTTTTCGTCGTCCATTATAGAGAGTGCGAGCGAGGCGGTGTGTTGCCACACTTTGTTGTTACGGTCTGAGTGTCGTCTGTTCACGCACGTGGTTGAAATTCACGGCGGGAACACCACGCATCTGTGCTGATAGATAAAGGTCCAAGTCCGTTGTGAGGAGTGTTCGGGATTCGGTAGTAATCTCAATGAGTGCAGATTTGCGTCTATGATTAGGCTGTTGCCGCCCACGTCTGCAACTCACGATTTTTGACGGACTTAACCTCGCCAGAAAAGTCGTCAATTGTAACGACCTTATAGGAGCGGGATGTCGTGATACCGGCAAGCGCGTTGGTCTTAATATCCCAAGGACGAGAGAAGCCAATCGTGACCGTCCAGACTTTGGTGTCGTCGTTGAACTCAACCTCTTCGAGCCCGACATTGGTGAGGTCTTCATTCTCGAAAAGGTCTAAGACATAGGCTTTTGCCTTTGCCACAGCCTCCTTGACATTCATGGCGTGCTCCTTTCGCCTTCCCTTAGAGCATAACGCAGCACTTAGAGTCCGGTCAACTCGGATTTCACTCCAGGCTCTCATTACCGATGTTCATTTCGATTTTCCTTGCCGGTCCCACGGTCGGCTCAGCCGATAGCGTTAAGCAATCGTTATGAGGTAGGGGCGGAGCTTTGTCCAGGACTGCGAGTCAGGTCATAATACATGATTCTAGTCTCGTTATCCTTGTCGGTATCAGTCATAAAGGCAAAGTAATTCTTTGTGTACGTGCCGATGGCTTCTTCTGTGTTGTAGGCGTCTACTGTGATAAACCTACACCCAGTCCGATTATTGGTTAAGAACAAGAGCTTGGTCAGGTTCAAAAGAGCCGACCCGATCCCTCTTCTCTTGTATCCTTTTTGGACACCCAGCCGAGCGATCTTGACAGCAGGCAGAGAACTGTACCGTTTTCGGAATGGAACTTCCTTCACGACCTTCTTCCATTCCCCTCTGGTGAAGCGGGCCTTGAGCACGGCGTCATTGCAGTAACTAATAAAAGCTGCGGGGGGCTCGGCGTCTCTGACGGTTGCACCTTCGGGACAAAAGATGTAGGACTTGGTTATCAGCTCTTCTTCGTGCTGCCAGAGTTCATCTTTGTAAAAACTGTTCAGGTCATCATTGCCGCAGTCAAAATCCAGGAGAAGAGCTTCAGGCGTGATCGGTTCCAACACCCAGGCGTTGTACAGTATTCTATTTCTGTCGGCGCTTAGCATTGATGAGTATTTCCTGGCGGAGTTCTTCCAGTTTAGGAGTCGGAACGAGTTCGAGTTTGTGATTCTTCTCCGATTCGACCTTGTCCCAGAACTTTTCCGCCTCTTCGCCTTCAAGGACCGGCGTCGGCGTGATAGGTATAGCCATGCTAGGTCTCCTTTCGGGGGGAGTCATAATCCTTATGACGACACTATCGCAAAAAGGGTTCCCGCTCAAGATTATCCTGGAATCCTGTCCAGGTATCTGCTGTTGGAGAGTGACATCCTCGTATAAGAGGCGGCGGCTTGCTTTCCCTGGATCAAATGGTGTCGTGATTAGGGCACGGCTGGTCTTGTGTTCAACCATCCACCTCGCTCTCCCCGGTTAACGGAATGGACGCGTTTCGTTTCAAAGAACAAAGACGACGCTCAAAATCTGCCCTGCTCCCGCCCGTTCCCTCACGCTCCCCTTCTCAAGAACACTTTCCTGAAACCCTTTGGCCTTCCCAGGTTACTTAAGAGTTACAGGTGACGAAAAGGAGGAAGCGCCATGAAGTGCCAGTCTGATTACGACACCAAGAAAGATGCCCTCCTGAGACAAGCGGATGAGTGCGTGGAAGAATGGTGGGAGGGTGAGCCCCCGAAGGCCGATGAGCCGGCGAAGATGACGCCAGAAGTGGACGAACCAGCGCAAATCGTGAAGAATGAAGTCCGTAAGCGTGGCCTCGTCGAAGTCGACGAAGAGGCTCGCGGGTGACGTCCGCTTCCCAGGCCGATTTCCGACGAGCGAGCCTTTGCGACGTAACGCGCACGCTTCGCCATTTTTGAACCTGTGGGGGAGATCGTCTCTTTACAATTTTCAGCCAAGTGACGATCGTTTGATAGGATGAAGGGCCTGTAAAGATGAGGTCCTTTTCAAGGAGTAGGTTTGTGCCGGAGTCGCGTGGGAGCGCACGGCACGATCTGCAAGGGAACAGGTGTTTATATCAACAAAAGGAGCGCTGCCATGAGAATGCTGAATCGCATGGTTGCCGTCTCATTGCTTCTCGCCTGCCTGTTCTTCCCCGCGACGGCTCTAACCCGGGCGGCCGAAGCGCCGGGGGCTCCGAAAGATCCCGGCAGACTAGCCGCAGTCGGCGAAGGGGTTGTTATCAGCGTGGACAGGCCCGAAAACTGCCTGAGAATTCGGCGAGGGCCTTCCGTTGCGTATGAGATCATCGGATGCGCGGGATTCGGCGAGAGACTCCGTCTCACAGGAGTCTTTTCAAGTGATAACCGGTGGGCGCAACTGGACAATAACGGCTGGGTGCTTTTGTCGCAAATCCGTACCGATTTGAAACCGCCGCGCCCGGTGGTTACCTATCAGAAACCCGAAGTGATCGAGCAAAAGACCGTGGTCATCGAGCGGAGTGTACCGGTCAGGAGACCCTTGTTCAGGCGTCCCTTACGATATTACTAACTCCCATGGCGAGAATCGCCACAACGAACCACGACAACGCCGTGAAGACCACCGGCAAGATGCCGGCGCTACCGGCGTTTTCATAGAACGCTGAGGAAACAAAAGACCTTTTGGTCCATCCTGTCATACTGTTGCGCAATCGAGCCTGTGAGCCGGCCGGTTCCTTCCTACGGTTCGGACAGCAGGTTTATAGGGATTCTCGAAAGTTTTCGCGGAATGGGATCACACTGCTGGACGAGCCAGCAGTGGCACCCAGAAGTCAACCCGTGATAACTTGCGCGATCCGATATAACTGTGCTTCGGAGGCATCCCGGCGGCTCAACAAAATCACTTCGGGCTAATCCTGTATACCGCGTTCTCCAGGTCGCTGGTGATATATATGGCTCCGGAGTCGGAAACCGCAACGCCGGTGAGCATATACGCGGGCATGAATCCCGGCGGCACGGGCAATCCGACGGCCAAGTTGGCGACAAGAGGTTTCTTCTCTCCTGAGGCCGGGTCGATTTGGAGCAACTCCCGCGTGCCTGTATCGACAACCAGGAGCTTTCCGTCCGGTTTCACCGCGATTCCCTTGGGGGCCTTCAACCCTGACGCGACTACGATCTTGTCGCCGGTCTTGAGGTCCACTTTCGTAACCTTGCCAGCCGCGAATTCCGTCACATAGATAGCGTCAAGCCCGGCTTTGGCAAGATACGTCGGAACCGCCAGATCTTTGGCGATTGTCGAGCGTTGTTTGCCTACCTTGTCAGCGATTTTCACGATGCTCCCGGTGCCTACTTCAGCCACAAGAATGCTCCCATCGTCAAGCATTAAGGTACCGGTCGGTGTCTTGAAATCTCGAATGACGTATTGGAGCTTGTCCGTCTTTCGGTCGAAAACCTGGACAGCGTTAGTGAACCATCCCGACATCAACACCGTGTCGCCGCAAATGCACGCGGAGTTTGGGAATAGTGCGCCATTATGCGGATCTTGCACGCTTCCGGTGGCCGCATCAATCTTCTTGTAAGCGAAGTTGTCCGCCACGTACAGAACGTCACCGGCAGAACCGCTCGCGACTGCAATCCCTTGTGGACAGGCCATCTTTCCTTCTATGACGGTCCGGACTTTGCCGGTTTTTACATCGATCTCGTAGATTCCATTCCACGCCATGTTGCTGACAAATAGGCGATCCTTGGAATCGATGGCGAGGTTATCGAGGTGGGGCTCCATTTTGGCGACGACCTTCTTCTGGCCCGTCTTTATATCGACTTGGATCACCTCACCCGTCTTTGTGTCGAGGACGAACAGGTTTCCCTTGGAATCGAACTTCGCAGCGGCCGGCACGCCGAAGCCGTCCGCGACCACTTCCACTTGGCCCGTCTGCACATCGACTTTGGCTACCTGCCCTTTGAACCAAAGCGGCCCGTAGATGTAGCCGTCCGCACCCACCCGGAAGGCATTGAGACCACCGAGGTTCTCGGCGATCTTTCGGTTCATTTGTTGGCCGGAAAGATCGATCTCCCACAGGGCGTCTCCCATAAACACTTGTGTCACAAAGAGGCGTCCATCTTTGCTGAGCGCTATGGAGTTTGCTCCAGGCAAGTTTTCGGCCAGCGTGACGATCTTGCCGTCCACACCTCTCATGAAGACTTTGCCGAGAAAGAATGCGTTCCAGATGACCTTTCCATCCGGAGTGAAAGCCAGGTCATCGGCTCCCCCTTCGGGCGGCGGGATGAACACGCTTACGTCACCGGTTTCCTTGTCGATACGGAAAGTCGCTGATCCGGCGACACTGCCTCCATAGAGATTGTCCTGGTTGTCGAAGGCAATGCCGTGGATACCGCTGAAGTGCGATCCCGGGACGACTATCTCGATCTTGTAAGACGGATCTACAGCGGTCGGCATCGTGGTTTTGAACGATCCAGCCACAGCAGCGTGCGGGATGGCACAACAGAAACAAAGGAAAATGAGCGCTAATGTCAACGGAGCAGTCAATTTCATCGAGCGTGCTTCTTGTCTCATAACGGCCTCCTTTTGTTGATGTAGAGTTATGCCATGTTGGCCTGATCGACCGTTGTTCACCATGCCTTGCGCACTTACGGCAGATGCCAAAATCCTTGCCGATTCGCGAGAAGGAAACCGTCACCCCGGACTCGATCCGGGGTCCAGAAGCTGGATTCCCGCCTTCGCGGGAATGACGGAGAAAGCGTCCCTCTCGCCGAGACTTCTCGAATCTTCCTGGCGGGTGCCAATTGGACACCATTTTCATCAACAGCTCTCACCTGGAACTGCCTGTCTCGCTTCAGGAAACTCTCAGTAGCGACTAGTAGATCGATTCAGAAACACACTTACGTTGTCGTCAGCGGCTAACTCGGGTAGGGGCGGGTCTGAGACCCGCCCCTACGAGGCATGTCGCGATGTTCAAGACATCATCCTCCCAAGATGTTGGTGGCACGGTACTTACGAATCGATCTACTAGGTGACCGCATTCGCTCCACAAAACACTACAACTTGGGCGGAAAGGCTGGGAGTCCGTCAAACAGAGGATGCCCGTTCCTATTCTTCACCCCGGCTGCCCGTTTGGCTGCTGCTTTGTATCGCTCGAAGTCGCCCATGGCCAGAATGGAAAGCTTTTGAGCCTCCAGCGATCCTTCGGCGTGGATCGTGAGCACGTCTTCGTACGTAGATGACATGTCCCAGGCAAGCTTGATCATGCGGAGTCTGTCTTCCGTAGGAATTCCGGCCTTTCCGGCAAGGTATTTCTCGATCAATGCATGGGTCTCGGGATTGTAATAGTCCTTGGCGGATGGGGCCGTGGCAACAATTCCACCCGCAATGTCTTGGAGGTATTTCGTGGCTTGATGCCAATTATCCGCAAACTGATACTTGCAGATGTTGGCGATCATCGGATTGGGATACACCAGGTCCGTATCCTCTTCCTTGCTGCAATGTTCCACAGCGGCCAGGCCGAGTGTCTCTATCATCTCGGTATACATTGTTAGCCAGGTGAGCTTTTCGCGAACGTGTGCCTTCTTTTCGATGCCGTTATACTCGGCCATGAGGGCTGCCGCTCCGGTCAGAATCTCCAGCTCCATGGCCTTATACGTCTCGGCGCTCAAGCGATGGAAGTTGGCGAACATGTAGGCGGTGTCCCCCGCAAACTCCCACTCGCCCTTCAGGAAGATCCTGTCTTTCGGAACAAACACATTCTCGAAGATGATGAGGGCATCGTTGATGTACACGCTACCCGCAATCGGATGGTCGAAGAGGCTGAATCCCTCGTGCACTTCCGGTTCCGCGGAGATCATGGTGATCCCTTTGGCATTGACGGGTATGGCGAAGGCGACAGCGTAGGCCTTGTCTTCCTCCCTCATCGCATGGCAAGGAGCAATCAGCACTTCGTTACACGCAGGCACCTGGCTGATGTGCGTCTTGGCGCCGGTCACGATAATTCCGTCGTTTCTCTCCTCCACGATGCGGACATAGAAGTCCTTGTGCTGCACCTGCTGGGAGGGACGGAGACTCCTGTCACCCTTCACGTCGGTCAGGCCCATCGCGAAGCTGAGGTCGTTTTTCTGGAGATATTTGCGATAGGCTGCCACGTTTTTGGCATAATTGGTGCCGTATTTCTTGTCGACACGGCGACTTACCACGGTCACAGCGTTCAGTCCGTCCTTTGCTCGAATTTCGCCCCGGACGGCTTCCCGAAAGTGGCCCGCGCCCAGAGTTTAACCACCTCGCGGAGCCTCATGAGGTCCTCTTTCGTTCGCTGGGGCTGCAACGCAAAGGCGACTCTCTCGCCGTCCTCGTCGATATCCGTCAAAAGATCCTGATACCGAGGATCGTTACTCATGACATAGTCCATCGCGACCCAGTCATTCGTAATCCTCATGATGGGATGCTGTGTTACATCGGGTACCCGTTTGCCGTCACAATAGACAACTCTGCCATCCTTGAGGCTTTCGATGAATTGTTGCGGCGTCTTCAGTGCCATTCTCATGCTCCCTTAAAGTGTATTGATAGGTTGACCTTTCAGTTCTGTGTCTACCTGTGTTCCGCGCGTGTGGGCAAAAATCCCCCCTGCCCCCCTTTACGAAAGGGGGGAATAGGCGGGTCTCCTCCTTTGATAAAGGAGAAGCACAAGCCAGTCCCCCCCTTTGATAAAGGGGGGTTATGGGGGATTTTTGCCCTCAAAGTCCAGTCGAAACCGGAGAAGTGTAACGCTCTGTTCATCCCAACCCGTGCCATAGGCATAGTTCCTCATCCGTCGCCACGGTCCCGGTGACGCCCGATGCGTCCTGCGCCGCGAGAAAAACCGCGCACTTCACCATCTTGTCCGCTGCAACCCAGCCCTTTCGGTCCTCTTCTTTGCTCCAAAAGCGCATCCCTTCGGTGTCTACAGGCTCTTTCGGTTTGACGCAGTTCACCGCGATGTTGTGTTTCCCCGCTTCTACCGCCAGGCCCCAAGTGAAGCGATCCAGGCCTGCCTTGGCGACCGCATAGGCGACGCCGGTCGGAACGTTGCCCCCGTCTCTCTCGTTCGCTGCAAGCGAAGAAATGTTGATGATGCTTCCGGATTTCTGGTTCACCATGAGTGGCAGTACCGCTTTCGCGCACAAAAACGCACCGGTGAGATTCACCTTCAAAACCATCTCCCAGCGCTTAAGAGGCGTTTCGGCAATGGGATAGAAAAAGGCCACTCCGGCGTTGTTCACCAGGACATCGACGCGGCCGAACTTTGCGACGGCCGTTTCGACCATCGCGTTTACGCTCGCTTCATCGGTCACGTCACACTTCACGGGAAGCGCCTGCCGTCCCAGCGTCTCGATGGCTTTCGCCGTCTCGTGGATCGTTCCCTCGAGTCCGCCGACCCTTGCCACTTCGGAGCGTGCTGCGAGGACTACATGTGTTCCCGCGCGTGCGAGTCCCAATGCCATGGCCTTGCCGATTCCCCGGCTGGCGCCAGTGACAATAGCTACTTTCCCGTCAAGCTTCATCCATTCCTCCCGTCTCGACGCCCGAGTTACGATGCGCCCGAAGTGAGTGGCTCGGGTTGCCGCGATTTCCCTATTCCCTTCAGGGTCGGAAGCGTTCATCTTTGTCGATCGAGCGCTCGCTCTACTGCCACCTCGCCATTCACTGTCTCGCGCACATCACTCCTTGGAGGCGCATTCCTATGAAAGTTGTCCCCCATGGGCACCTGCCATCGGAGGTGCGTATGGGGAGGCGCGGAGGGGAGATGGCGTCCCCCCTCGGCAGGATTGCGCAGCGTGCGCTCTTGCTACCCAACTCCGAGGCGGAGCCACGGAGTGTTGACCGAAGCCGAGGACTTTCATGGTTCGTTGTGCCCGAAAACCGGCGCATGAAAGTTGGTATCAAGCCCAGCGTTGCGAGACGATAGCAGGCGCCGAAATTTCCGACCGACTGGAGCCGCCGATCAGGGGGCTCTCGAACGGAGGTTCAACGGCTCTGCGTTGTCCGAAGTGAGGGAGTCCCCTGATCGGCGACCATCCACTCATTGCTTTGCTACCACTATAAACGGCTTCCGAGAATTTCTTGTCCGTTGAACATAATGTGGTCCCGCCTGTCCTCGTCACTTTCCTAACATTAGATCCGGTAAAAACGTCGCCAATTGGGGAAATGTGAAGAGCAGTGCGCCAACCACGACAAACCTCGCGAGAAACGGAACAACACCCGAGTAAATGACGCTAAACGGCTCGCCTGTGATGTTTTTCACGACAAACACGCTGATGGCAACAGGAGGGATTATTGTTCCGACCATCAACGTCACTCCGATCATGACACCAAACCATATGGGATCGTACCCAAGCTTTTGCACCGCGGGAAACAGGATCGGTGTGACCAGAATCATGAACGCCAAATCGTCGATAAACGATCCGCCCAAGAGATAGAAGAGGAAGATGATCACCAACACGGCCACTCTATGAATGGGTAGCGAAACGAGCCAATCGCCTGCAATCTGCGGGATTTCGGTGACCGCCAGGAAATGGCCGAGCACGGCCGAACAGGCGATAAGGATGAGGACCATTACCGCGGATCTGAGGGATTCATCGATGGATTTCACAAACGCCTGGAAAGTCAGACTCCTTCGTTGCAGCGCCAGCACGAGGACGGCAACGGTCCCGATGGTGCCGGACTCGGTTGGAGTAAACATTCCTGCCATCAATCCACCAATAACAACGCCGAAAATGAGGGCAACCGGCACAAATTCGGGAAGCGTAGCCAATTTCTCCCGCGTGGAAAATTTCTCAGTACTTCCGGGACCGAGGCTGGGATCGATTTTGCACCACACATAAATAATGCCGATGAAAAAGGCACAAATGAGCAAACCCGGCACCAGGCCACCGAGAAACAGCCTGCCGATAGACTGCTCGGTCATGATCCCATATATGATCATGGTGATGCTGGGAGGAATAAGTATGCCAATGGTGCCGACGCTGGCGACTATCCCGGTTGACAGTTTCTTGCTGTATTTGTACCTGGTCATTTCCGGAATGGCCACGCTGGAAAACGTTGCCGCCGTTGCCAGAGTCGATCCGCACATGGCCTTGAACAGGGTGGCGGCAACCACAGTAGCCATCGCCAGGCCGCCGGGCACGCGACCAACCAGCTTGTATGCGGCATCGTACAGACGTTTAGCGATTCCCGCGTTGAAGGCGATCTGCCCCATAAGCATAAAAAGCGGGATGACGGTCAAGCTGTACGAGGACAATACATCAAAGAAATCCTGGACCATCAAGGCGTAGGCAGCGTCGAACCCAAAGAGCAGCCCGTATCCTACGAGACCCACCACCACAATGCCGAAGGCTATCTCGATGCCCGTCAGGAGAAAGACTAGAAGGAAAATACACGCGCCGACGCCCAATGCTATTTCATTCATTGGTGCCTCCAGCGCGATCGAATATTTCGCAAAGCGAGACGAGGCATTGAAAAATGCAGCTGGCGGCCAGCGCGAATACCACCGGGTAGAATGGCACTTTGAGGCTCATAGTGACAGTCTTGGTGGCGATGAAATCCATGCCCATCAGGATGAAGTACCAGGCAGCTATCAGAAACACGCAGAAGACTAGAATTCTGGTGAAAATCCTCATGACCCTTCGCACACTTGCGGGAAGGCCGTCAATCAACAAATCCACATACACATGCGTCTTCAGGATAGCCGCGCGCGGCAGGGCAAAGGCTGTGACAGCCACCCCCAGAAACGCGACGATTTCATATGCTCCCACGATAGGCCTTCCCAGGTATCGCAGGACAATATCCGCAAAGGTAATGCCGGTCATAATAAGAAGAACGATTCCTGCTATGACCGACATGAAATTGCATAACCATGTGACCAGTGCCCGCATCCTCATCCTCACTGAGTTTCAACTCGCAAAGTAAGTTTCTCACCTGTCTTGTAGATCGTTTCACAAATACCTTAGCACCTCAGCCCCGGCATGATGAGGCCGTGAACAACGCGATATGCTTTCTGGGGGCGGGTCTCAGACCCGCCCCTACCCAAGGCTGGCGCTGACGACCACGTAAATGTATTTCTGAATCGCTCTACTACGGAGGGACATGCGGTCAGGGCCATCCTGATCCGACCTTGACCGCAAGTCGCAGACTCGGGACTATCTCAAGGATTGGCCTTCAGGTACTCGACCGCGAACTTCAGGGTTTCGTCTCCCGGCAATCCTTGTTTCTTCATGCCTTCTACAAACGCATCGAGAAGCGGCTTCACTTTCTCGGCGGTTACCGCCTCTTCTTCCTTGGAAATCTTTACTATCTTCAAGCCCTTCGACTCGCCGTATTGTATCGCCTCCCGGTCGATTTCATCCCAACCCTTGCCGGTTTTGTCGATCCATTCCTGGCTCACCTCCTCGAGGACTTTCTGAATATCCGGAGGCAGGGCAGCCCACTTTTTCTTGTTCATCACCACGCACAAGGCGTTCGTGGCGCCGATGCCATCGTTCATCTGAAGGCCGTGAAGCAGATCTCCCCACCGAAAGGATTTCAAGGTCTCTGCCGACAACAACACCCCTTCGCAGATGCCCCGCTGGTAGGCCTCGTAAGCGTCCGCGATGGGGACCGACACCGGCACCGCGCCCATTACTGTGACAATCTTGCTCGTGTCACCTGCGGCCCGGATTTTCATGCCTTTCAAGTCGTTGATGGACGAAAGAGGCTTCAAAGTCATGAAGTGGCTCGGTCCGGAGGCAAATAGATAGAGTACTTTTACGTCGTCAAACTCCTTGGGCTTGAACTTCTTGTACCAGGCGTTGATCATCTTCGTGCCCTGCTCCGCACTTTTCACGCCGAGAGGAAGGTGGATTAGCTCCGACAAGGGAAATCTGCCCGCCGTCCATTGCGTGGCTGTCATGGAGATGTCGGTAATACCGCGGACAGCAGCCTCGTAAGACTGGGGAGCCGGTGATAGCGAGCCGCCGGGATGAAAGCTGAACTTCACCTTCCCGTTGCTTCGCTTTTCCACTTCCTTGCCCCACCCTTCGGCAATGCCGGCCATTCCGGCCATCGGTGGGAAGAAGGTTGCATACCTCAGCCGAACGACCTTTTCGTCTGCACGAACCGGACCGGCCATAAGCACGAGGCAAAATGCTGCGAC
>Ga0172371_10004267_pt1 | contig 21750 bp, 22 predicted proteins | sample Lak12m_FD_114543 | JGI IMG/M metagenome (GOLD analysis project Ga0172371, IMG submission 114543) | Freshwater microbial communities from Kabuno Bay, South-Kivu, Congo - kab_022012_12m | ecosystem: Environmental > Aquatic > Freshwater > Lake | place: Democratic Republic of the Congo: South-Kivu...
AAGGTCGGCATCTGGCGCGAGAAGGGCGCGCTAGCAGAGGCCGTGGACGAGGTGCGCGCGCTCAAGGAGCGGTATGCGAGGGTCCGGCTGGGACACGCAGGCGCGGTGTTCAACACCGAGCTGCCGCAGGTGCTCGAGACTGGCAACCTGCTCGACCTGGCCGAGTGCGTGGCCCTGGGCGCGCTCAATCGTGAGGAGAGCCGCGGCAGCCACGCGCGCACCGACTTCCCGGAGCGCGACGACGAGGTCTGGATGAAGCACAGCGTGTTCACGCGCGGCGACGACGGCCCCGTCTGCGGCTCTGCGCCGGTCACCATCACCCGGTTCGAGCCGGAAGTGAGGACCTACTGATGCCGGCCGCCGACGACCCCGGCATCCAGCCTGTGACGGCGGCGCTGGCCATCCGCCGCTACGATCCGGAGCTCGGCGACGAGGCTCGCTGGCAGCGCTACGAGATCGAGATGCCGGCCGGCTCCACGGTGCTGGAGGCGCTCATGTACGTGCAGGAGCACGTCGATGGATCGCTCGCCTTCCGCCGCAGCTGCCGGCACGCCATCTGTGGCTCGTGCGGCATGCGCATCAACGGGTGTGCCCGCCTGGCCTGCAACACGCAGCTCACGGCGGTCGTCGCCGAGGCCGAGCGGCGCGCGGCGCGCCGGAGCGCGCCGTCGGTGACCGGCGATGACGATGCGGCGCTCGCCGGCGCCGCCGTCCGCATCGAGCCGCTCGGCAACATGCCGGTCATCAAGGACCTGGTCACCGACATGACCGTCTTCTGGGAGAAGCTGCGCAGCGTGCAGCCGTGGCTGCAGTCGCTCGACGAGCGCGCCGGCGCCGACGGCGAACGGCTGATGACACCGCACCAGTATGCGGTCGTCGCCCAGGGCCTGCTGTGCGTTGAGTGCGGCGCCTGCTACTCGGACTGCATCGCCATGGAGGCGGCGCCCGAGTTCATCGGCCCCACGTCGCTGGTGAAGGCTTTCCGGTACACCTACGACGTGCGGGACGACCAGGCGCATCGTCGTCTTCACGACCTCGCCGGTGAGCACGGCATGTGGGAGTGCACGCACTGCTATGTCTGCACGCAGCGCTGTCCCAAGCATCTGCGGGTCCGCGAGCTCATCGGACGCCTGTCCGAGCTGGCGCAGGTCGAGGGATTGTGCAGCGATGCCGCCGTGAAGCGGGCTCAGGCTTTCGTGGCCGGCATCGAGCTCAGCGGCCGGGTCGACGAGCGCACGCTCGCCGACGAGTCGGGGGCAGCGCGCACCGGAGTATCGGCGGCGCTCCCGGCGCCGGTCTCCGAGATGCTGCGTGGCGGCGCCCGCGAGCCGGTCTCTGATGTGGACCTGGTGCGGCGCGTCGCCGGCCGGCTGCGCGGACCGGGGAGCACCGGCGCCGAGGGCGCGCCATGAGGTACGCCTACTATCCCGGCTGCTATGCCAAAGGCACCGCGCCCGAGCTCGACGACAGCACGCGGATCGTCTGCGAGCGCCTCGGGATCGAGCTGGAAGAGCTGACCGCGGCGCCGTGCTGCGGCGCCGGCGACGTGCAGCAGGTCGACGGTCCCCTGGCGCAGGGCCTCAACGAGCTGACGCTGGCGCAGGCCCAGCACCTCGGTCTGGACATCCTCACGGTCTGCAACGTCTGCACACTGAGCCTGCGACAGGCGAACGTCGCCTTCGAGGAGGGGCGCCACCTCGACGAGGGGTCGGCGTGCCTGGCGGTGGCCGACCCCGGCTGCGCGGCGTCCGCCGATCCGGGGATCGATGCAGCGCCACAGGTGAACGGCCCCGTGCCGCCGGGCTTCGGACAGCGCTGGCCGCTGTCGGCTGCCGAAGCGGCGTCCGCCGCCGCGGCGGCGCTGGCACCGGAAGGCCTGGCCTATGCCGGCGGCGTCGGTGTCACCCACCTGCTCTGGGCGCTCTGGAAGGATGTCGGCGTCGAGCGGCTGGCGGAACAGGTGCAGCAGCGTCTCGGCGGTCTCACGCTGGCGCCCTTCTACGGCTGTCAGATCCTGCGGCCGGCCGATGTGAACGGCGACGACGTGGCCGACGATCCGACCGCTCTTGAGGAGTTGATCGCGGCGTGCGGCGCTGCCGCCGTCGACTACGACGGGCGCCTGAAGTGCTGCGGCTGGCCGGTCATGTACGTGCGTCAGGCGGCGGCCGCCGCCATGGCGGCGCGGACCGTCCGCAATGCCGCGGCGGCCGGCGCCGACGCCATCGTCACGCCCTGCCCTCTCTGTCACGCGGCTCTGGAGGGGTGCCAGTCGTCGTCCGCCGCCGCCGGTTCCGAGCGGCTGCGACTGCCGGTCCTTCATCTGCCGCAGGTGATCGGCCTCGCGCTGGGATGCTCTCCGCGTCGTCTGGGTCTCATCGACCACGCCGTCGACGCCAGGCCGCTTCTCGCGCGCCTCGGCCTCACGCTCACCTGAGGGGCGGTCGCGCCGGCCTTCCGGCGGCCGATCCGGTCGTGGGTGATGAACCGCGGCCCAGGGGGCATATCCTTAGCTCATGAACAAAGTCGTCGCGATGGCCCCCCCTCTTCTCACGAGACCGGTGCTCGGCCGGTCTTCGCGCGGGTCGCGCGTGTCTGAGCAGGCGCACGGGCACGGCTCATGATCGGCTGGCTGTTCGCGGTCGGGCGCATGGTCGGCTTCGGGAGTGCCGCCGGGGTACGGCCGGCGCTGACCCTGGCGGTGATCGGCGCCATGTCGCTCGTCGGCATCGGCCCCGACGTCCAGCCGCCGTTCGTCTTCCTCGAGCGCTGGTGGGTGATCCTCATCTTCGCCGTGCTGGCGATCCTGGAGGGGAAGTTCGACAACGTGCCCAAGCTCGACCGCATCCAGGACCGCATCCTCGTGCCGTGGCGCATCGCGATCGGTGGTGTGGCGGCGGCGGCGACGGTGCCCCACGGCGTCACGGGGCTGGTCGTCGGGCTGGCCGTAGGTGCCGCGTTCGGCTGGCTGAGCCAGTCGGTCAAGCACGGCAGCCGGCCGATCCAGCCGCCGAGCGGCCTGGCGGTGGCGCTGATCAGCCTCTCGGAGGACCTCTACGCGCTCGGCGGTGTGGTGGCGACGGCCATCTTCTCGCCTCTGGGCTATGCCTTTGCGGCGGTCAACATCTGGCTGTTCGTGCGGCTCCGCCGGCGGCGTCGCCGGCGGTACCGTACCAAGCGCGGGCTCGCGGACGGGTCGCAGTGAGGTACGGTCGGCGATGAACGTGAGAGGCGGCGACGAGGTGGCCGGCGCAGCCGATACCGTCACGGCGGTCCGCGCGCGCATCGAGGGGCGCGTCCAGGGGGTGTTCTTCCGCGTCTCGACGCGGCAGGTGGCGCGGTCGCTCGGGCTGACGGGGTGGGTCCGCAACCTGTCGGACGGCGCTGTGGAAGTGTTCCTCCAGGGAGCACCGGACGCCGTCGAAAGGGCGCTGGATTGGTGCCGAGAGGGGCCGCCCGGCGCGCGGGTCGATCGCGTGGGTGTACGACCGGCCGATCCGGACAAGCGCTGGACCGACTTCAGCATCAGGGGATGAGGGCGGCCCGACGGCCGGCGCCACAACACGCCACGACACGACACGATGAGCGAGGCAGCATGAACGAGAGCCAGCGCGTGACTCTGGACACCATACGCGAGGACTACGAGACGCAGATGTACATCGCGCGCGCCGATGACAATCTGGCCGTGCTCGGCTTCACCGAGCACGGCGACCGGCACTGCAGCGCCGTGGCCATGACCGCGCAGACCATCCTCCTGGAGCTCGGGTGGCCGCGACGCCGGGCCGAGCTGGCGGCGATCGCCGGGTACATGCACGACATGGGCAACATGATCACCCGCGAGCAGCACGGCATCGCCGCGGCGCTGCTCGCCCGTCACATCCTGGACCGCCTGGGCATGCCGCTGGCGGAGACCATCGATGTCATGTGTGCCATCGGCAATCACGAGGAGGAGTACGGCGAGCCGGTCAGCGAGGTGGCGGCCGCCGTGATCCTCGGCGACAAGAGCGACGTGCGGTCCGACCGTGTGCGCGAGACCGGCGATGTCGTCGGCGACATCCACGACCGCGTCAACGCCGCGGCCGAACGGGCCTCGGTCTCGGTCGACCCCGACAGCAAGACGATCACGCTGGCCCTGCAGATCGATACCGACGTCTCGCCGGTGATGGAGTATTTCGAGATCTTCCTCAGTCGCATGGTGCTCTGCCGGCGGGCGGCGGAGTTCCTGGGCTGCGACTTCCACCTGGTCATCAACGACGTGCGGCTGCACTGATCCGGGCGGTGGCCTTGGTAGGATGCGACGATCACGGGATGGGAGGTCTCACGTGGCGGAGAACGGACGCAGAGGGGTGTTCCTGGTCGGCCTGGCGGCCGGTGCGGCGGCGACGTGGCTGCTGGCGACCGGCAAGGGCCGCGCGCTCTGCAGCCGGCTGACGGCCGGCAGGCGCGGTCCCGAGCCGGACCAGCTCGTCGACGTCGAATCGTCCGCCTGGCAGGATGCGGCGGATGCCGATGAGCGCTCTGAGGCGCTGCGTCGCAAGATCGACGAGACGCGACGCCGGCTGCGCGAGCAGGTCGGCCTGCCGCCGGAGGCATGAGCCACGGGACGCGGAGGGCGGCGGTCGCGCTGGGCACGACCGCCGCCCTCGGTCTCTCGTATCTCCTCTTCGAGTCGCAGTGGGTGCGGCGCATCGAGCGCATCGTCGCGGTCCCGGGCCTGCCGGCCGGTCTCGACGGCCTGACGATCGCTCACCTGTCGGACATGCACGCCGGCTTCCGCCTGAGCCTCAACATGCGGGCCACGCGCCGCGCCTTCGCGCTGGCGCTCGCGGCGCAGCCCGACCTCATCGCCATCACCGGCGACTTCGCCGGCGGTCCGGCCAATCTGGAGGCGCTCGAGCGGGAGCTTGCGACGCTGCAGGCGCCGCTCGGGGTCTTCGGCGTCCTCGGCAACCACGATCACGGTGAGAGCAAGGTGCCGTTCACCGTCCCCGTCGATCTGAGCTGCCTGACCGAGCACGGGGTCCGCCTGCTCGACGGCGAGTGTGTGATGCTCGAGCGGGGCGACGCTCGTATCCAGGTGTGCGGCATCGACGACTGGCGGCACGGCTACGGCGACCTGGATCCGGTGCGGCGGGCGCTCGACCGGCGGCCCGGCACGGTGCGGTTGCTGCTCAGCCACTATGCCGGGGCGGCGCTCGAGCTGGCGCCGGGCGACGTGCACCTCACGCTCAGCGGCGACACGCACGGCGGACAGCTCTGCCTGCCGTGGCCGGGCGGTCCGGTGATGCTCAGCGATCCGTCGGCCGAGTTCAAGGACGGGCTCTACGATCGCGGCGGCCGGCTGATCCACGTCACCCGCGGCATCGGGACCAGTCTGCTGCCGTTCCGCTTTCTCTGTCGGCCGGAGGTGGTGATCCTGACGCTGCGGGGCGCATGACCCGTGCCGCCCGGGCGGCGGGTCTGCGGCGCCCCCGCCCGTGCGGCGACGGCGGTCCGTGCGGCGCGCACCGCCCGTGCGGTGGCCGTCGCCGCGCACGTCAGCTCTCGGCGGGCTGCCGCTGGAAGCGTTCCGCCAGCCGCACCAGCGGCGGGTTGACGGCGTCGATGGCGCCGGTGGGGCACACTTCGACGCAGGCGTAGCAGCGGACGCAGCGGTCGTCGTCGTAGACCGGCACGCGGGCCAGCGTGCAGGCGCCGTTGCCGCAGATGCCGGCGCACTCCCCGCAGCGGATGCACAGCGAAGGGGCCACCACCCGCGGCCGGGCGGTCAGCAGACGGCGGCCGGCGGCCCGCAGGCGGCGCGGTATGCGGGCATCGAGATCACGGCCGGCGTGGATGAACCCGGGTTCGGCCGCGATCTGCTCGCCGGCGGCCTCGTACGGTGTCTGGAGGTCGATGACGCCGCGGCGTTCGGCGGCGGCCAGCGTGTAGACCTCGGCCCGGTCGTGACCGGTGCGGTCGGCCAGGGCCGCGTCCAGAGCCACGGCATCATGGGCGGCGAAGAGCGAGCCCAGGGCGCAGGGCGTGCCGCCACCGGGACCCTGGCCCTGCATGGCGACGATGCCGTCGATGATCGTGAACCGCGGCGCCAGCCCAAGGTGGAGGTCGAGCAGCATGTCGGCGAAGTCGGCCCGCTCGGGCAGGTTGATGTGCAGGCGCGCCTTGGTGAGCCCGGGGATGCAGCCGAAGGTGAGCTTGACGCCACCGGTCAGGCGCATGAGCTGGTGTGTCTTGAGCGGCCCGAGCTGCACCATGCCGTGCGCCTCCACGAACGATCGCGCCACGGTGAAAGAGCGGAAGCGCAGGCCGTCGGGACAGGGGAAGGGCAGGCCCTCGTTCTCGACGTCGCGCAGCTCCACGTGCTCCTGCATGCAGACGTCGGCGATGCCGCCGAGCTTCCAGATACGGGCGATCTTCTGCGGCGGATTGCGCCCGCCGGGGCTGTCGGCGACGAACGGCTCGGCGCCGGCCGCCTTGATCGCCCGCAGCACCGCACGCAGCGTCTCGGGGTGGGTGCAGACGGCGCGCTCGGGCTCGGCGCCGCGCAGCAGGTTGATCTTGACGGCGATGCGTTCGCCGGGCCGCACGATGCGCGTCCAACCGCCGAACGGGGCCACCAGCCGCTCCAGGTGCCCGGGCAGGCCGGTACCGTGCTCGGCGCGGACGTGGCTGACGAGCGCCGGCACGGCGTCCCTCAGGTGCCGGCCGGTTTCTCGGCCACCACCGCGATGTGGTGCTGGAGAAGCTCGCCGGGCTCGTACACGGCGATCTCGCGGACGCCCATGTCACGTATCAGCTCGCGCAGGCGGTCGTGTGGCAGCACGTGATCCCGGGGCGGACCGATGGGCCGGTCGATGTCGCCGAAGTCGATGACCACCAGCCGCCCGCCGGGCCGCAGCAGTCGCGCCATGGCGTCGAGCGCGTGCGGCTCGTCGTGGACGTGGTGGGCGACGTTGATGGTCAGGACGCGGTCGGCGATGCCGTCGTCGAGCGGCACGTGACCGCCTTCGGTCAGGACCGGCTCGATGCGCGCGGCCAGCAGCGGGTCGATGGTCGCCAGCTTGTCGCGCAGCCGTCCGATCAGCTCCGGCGACTCGTCGACGGCCAGGACCAGCCCGCAGGTGAGATGCTCGGCGAGCGGGATGGTGAACGCTCCGGTGCCGGCGCCGAAGTCGACGACCGTCTCGTGGCCGTGGACATCGAGCAGCTCGGCGATGACGGCTGGTGGCAGCTCGACGAGGCGCTGCGGGTCTTCGAGCCGCTCCCAGTGCGCGGGGTCGAACTTCTCAGCCACTGCCCGCGACCTCAGCGAGCGCTCTGCGCATACTTCAGGAAGGCCTCGAGCGCCGCCTCGACGGCCTCTTCCGTGCCCAGCTCGGCGCCCTGCTCGGCGAGGCACTCCCGCATCTTGTGGGAGATGAGAAGGATGCCGACCCTGTCGAGCGCCGCCTTGACGGCGGCGAGCTGTGTGAACACCTCTTCACAGCTGCGCTCTTCCTCGATCATGCGCTGCAGGCCGCGGGTCTGACCCTCGACCCGGCGCAGACGGTTGAGGATGCGGGCGGTCTCGTCGGCTGTGGGCGTATCGGTCACGCAGGCAGTATACCTCCCTGGGTACTCGACGAACCACCTGACCGATGGACACAACGTAGGGGACGATGTCGTCGAGCGTGACCGCCCGGACGGGCGTGCCGAGCCGGCGAGACGGCCGCGTCGTCGGACCGTAGCCGGTCGGCGCGGGGATCCGGGCGGCGTGCGTCAGTCCGATGTGGGAGTCCGGGAACGGCAGCGGGCTCGCAGCTCGTCGAGGACACGATCGGGTACCGGCTGTCCCGCGGCGCCGACGCCGAGCTTGACCGTGGGCTTCATCTCGCCGTGGAAGTCCGAGCCGCCGGTGGCGACCAGGTCGTACTCGGCGGCCAGTGCGAGGCACTGCTCCACCGTGGCTTCGTCGTGTCGCGGATAGAAGCACTCGATGCCGACCACGCCATACCGACTCGCCTCGCGCGCCAGCCGGCGCAGGCCGGCCGCGTCGGTGTGGATGATGCCGGGGTGGGCGATCACCGCGAGTCCCTCGTCGGCGCGGATGAGGTCGACCGCTTCAGCAAGGCCGAGCCGGCGACGGTCGACGAAGGCCGGCGCGCCACGGCGCAGGAAGCGCTCGAACGCGTCGCTGATGGAATCGACGTAGCCACGCCGGCGCAGTGCCTCGCCGATGTGCGGCCGCCCGACGGCCTCGCCGTCGGCGACCGCCGCCAGGTCTTCGGCGTCGAGCGGGTAGCCGAGGTCGGCCAACTTGGCCAGGATCCGCGCGTTGCGGTCGTCGCGCTCGCGGCGCAGGCGTGCCAGCCGGGCGCGGAACCGGTCCCCCGGCGGCCCGCAGAGGAAGTAGCCGAGCATGTCGAGCGTGAAGCGCTCGAACTCGAGTGGGATCTCGACGCCGGGCACGACCTCGACGCCCAGGGCCTTGCCGGCCGCCAGCGCCTCGTCGACGCCCTCGACGCTGTCGTGATCGGTGATGGCGACCGCCGAGAGGCCGATGCGATGGGCCAGCGCGACCAGCTCGCTGGGGGTGAACGAGCCGTCGGACATGGTGGTGTGCGTGTGCAGGTCGATCATCGTCGCTCTCGTGGGCATGCCGGTCGGCCTACCCTAGCATGAGGCGGCGAAGGGTCAGCGCGCACCCCGGCCCGTGCGGCCGTGCGGTCACGCTGCGCGCGCGGGATCCCGCCCGACGCGCTCAGGCTGTGCGCGCCCCGGACCGCCTCTCTGCCGCGCTCGTCCAGGAACGTTGCTCGATCAGCGTCACGAACGCTTCCACCACGACCGGGTCGAACTGCGTGCCCGACCCGCCGAGCAACTCCGAGCGTGCCTCTTCGTGAGGCATCGCCGCCCGATAGCGTCTGTCGGATGTCATGGCGTCGTAGGCGTCGCAGACGAACAGGATGCGGGAGAGCAGCGGGATCTCCTCCCCGGCCAGCCCGTCCGGATAGCCGCTGCCGTCCCAGCGCTCGTGTGCCGCTCGCACGATGCGCGCCACGGGCTTGAGGTAGTCGACCCGCGAGACGATGCGCTCGCCGATGGTGGTGTGCTGGGTCATGCGCGTGTATTCGAGCGCTGTGAGGCGGTCGGGCTTGTTGAGTATGTGGCCGGGCACGCCGATCTTGCCGACGTCGTGCAGCACCGCCGCGTACTCGAGCTCGCGCAGCTGTCCATCGTCGAGGCCCATGTGGTGACCGACCGCGACCGCCATGGTGGCGATGTTCTCAGCATGTGTGGCCGTGTACTGGTCCTTGGCCTCCATCGCGGTCGCCAGAGCCTGCACCATCTCGAGGTTGGTGGTCTCCAGCCGGCGGACGATCGCGGCGCTGCGCAGGGCTATCACGAGCTGTCCGGCGATGGTCGTGAGCAAGGCGGCGTTCTCTTCGTCGAAGCCTCCGCCGGGGACACCCCCGACCGCCAGGAAGCCGAGGATGCTGCCCTCTATCTCCATCGGTGCAGCCATGCGGACATGGACCGTCGCCGGGCGGGCGGCGACACACAGATCCCCGGCTGCCTCCGCCGCCGGCGCATCGCCCGCCGAGTCCCCGGCCATGTGGACGGCGGCTGCTCCGCGCGTGGGCGCGGCACGGTCGGCAGGGTCGTCCTGGAGCACCTGGATACCGTGCTCGCGCAACGCTGCAGTGCCCAGCCGGCGTAGCGCGCCGGCGCGCCGGCGGCTGCCGCTGAATGCCTCGCGGCCGGCGTTTCCGGATCCTTGGAGCGTGCCGGCCAGGACCGGGGCCACCGCCGGCCCACCGTGGGCGCGCGCCGCCACGCCTCCGGCGTCGGACGTGGGCGCCAGGGAGAGCATCACCGCGTCGGCGTCGAACGCCTCTCGTACCAGCTCCGCGACGTCCTGCAGGGCGTCGGTGACGTCGCGGCTCTGCGCCAGCGTGTCACCGAGCACGTTGAGCCTGGCGATGGCCAGGGACAGCGTGCCGAGACGGTCGCTCAGCAGTTCCACCCGTGTGGCCACGCTGGCAGACATCGCGTTGAAGGCGTGGCTGAGCTTGTCTATCTCGTCCTGGCTGGCCACATCGAGCTGCTGGCGCAGGTCGCCCTCGGCCATCGCCGTCGATGCCGCCTCCAGCCGGCCCAGCCGGCGGCTCACACGTCGTGAGAGCGGCACGCCGACGGCCAGACCCAGGAGCAGGACCACGGCGGTCCCGGCGAGCAGGGAGGTCCGGGTACCGCTGTCGATGGCCTGCTGCAGGTCACTGCTCGAGGAAGAAGGGGCGCCGCCACTCTCGTCGCCGGCGCCGGCCGCTGCGACCGGGATGGCTGGCAGGCTTTGCGGGCCGGGGTCGGCCGAGCGGACGTGCAGCGTCACGATCAGGTAGTCGAGCGCCATGGCACAGACCACGGCCAGCAGGCCGGCCACCATCACGGCGACCAGCAGCTGTGTAGAGATGCCCCAGAAGGGCCTGTTCGGGCGACCGGACAGGGCGACTCCTTCCTATGAGATACGTATATCAGCGTATCCCAGACACGGTATCGGCAGAGACGGCCAAGACATGAGCGTCCCGCCCATGTGGATCGTCCCGCCCATGTGGAGCGTCCCGTCTGTCTGCCGGCTTTTGACGTTGACAGGGGAGTGGCTGCGCACTAAGGTGTTGACTGACCGTCCGGTCAGTAACATGGTCGTGGCCGCCTCGCCGGCCACACGACAGGGGGGATACGCTCATGAGCACCACGTCAGCGCGGACCGATCCCGAGCTGCACGCCGAGATCGAGAAGCGGCTCGCCGAGGTGACGGCACCGGACTACGAGGATCCGGCCCGCAGGAACTTCACGGCGCTCGACTGGGTGGCCTTCATCGGCTTCTTCGTCGCCTGCGCCGTCGGCTTCACCATCTGGGGGTACTGATCATGCCCGAAGAACACCAGGTGGAGGAGTTCGCGCAGACGTCGACCAAGGATGCGCTCTTCGGTACGGTGCCCGTCAACAGGACGGAGCGCCAGTGGGGCTTCCTCGATTTCAGCTGGGTGATGACCGGCCTCGGCATCGCCACCTGGGCCTTCCTGATCGGCGGCGACGTCGTCTACTTCCTCGGCCTCAAGGCCGGCATCGCCGCCATGGTCGTCGGCAATGCCATCGGTCTCTTCTTCGTCATCACCAGCGTCCTCGGCAACACCAAGTACGGCCTCGAGCACTTCACGCTCGTTCGTGCCGCCTTCGGCCGGCACGGCGTCAAGCCGCTCATCTACATCATCAACTTCCTGGTCGCCGTCGGCTGGTCCGGCATCCTGGCCGTCATGTTCGGGCGTGCCGCGGTCAACGTCATCAACGCCCTGGCCGGCACCGAGTACGGCGGCGACCACGCCTTCGTGGCCCTGTTCGGCGTCATCGCGCTGATCCTCACGTGGGTGGTGGTGGTCCGCGGACCGGTGGCCCTGAAGTGGTTCAACCGCATCATCGCCCCGGGTCTGACGATCGTCATCATCGTCATGCTGATCTTCCTGTTCACCGAGAATTCCTGGAGCGATTTCACTTCCGTGAAGCCGCTGGAGCCGTTCGGCAACAAGATCGTCGACTTCATGATGGTGGTCGAGTTCAGCCTTGCCGGCGCCCTCTCGTGGTGGCCGTCGCAGGGCAACCTGACACGCCTTGCCAGGACGCAGCGCGGCGGCGCCTGGGCCTGTGTGATCGGTCTGTTCGTGGTCACCATCATCGCCCAGACGGTCGGTCTCATGGCCGCTCTGTGGTACGGCGAAGCCGACCCGACGAGCTGGATGATCCCGCTCACCGGCGCCGGTGTCGGCGTGCTGATCCTGGTCTGGATCGCCTTCGCCAACATCACGACCATGTCGGTGCAGGCCTATCAGGTCTGCATCGCCATGCGGCAGGAGGGCGTCAAGTACCTCTCGACCATGCCCTGGGGGCTGCTGATCGGGATCTTCCTCGGCCTCTCGTCCCTGCTGCTGATCCGGCCCAGCGCCATCTACGACAACTTCTTCACCTTCCTGTACTGGATCGGCGTCAGCTACGCGCCGCTGCTGGGCATCATGTTCATCGACTACTTCGTCCTGAGACGACAGAACGTGGATCTGTACGCGCTCTTCGACCATCGCGACGCCGGTCCGTACGGCTACTGGAAGGGCTGGAACATCGCTGCCTACATCGCCTTCGCGGCCGGCTTCGGCACCTACCTGGCGCTGCTCAACCCGGTCTCGCTGTGGTACTCGGCGCCGTTCCCGTACACGTCGGCGACGGTGCCGTCACTGGCGGCCGGGGCGGTCGTCTACTACCTTCTGGCCAGGCTCTGGGTGCAGAGGGTCGGCAAGGGCGGCTACACGTCCTGAGGCCGACGATGCTGAAGGCTGGGCGGGGCCGCGGTCGTCGACCGCGGCCCCGCCCCCCGCTGCCTTCTGTCCGCCCCGCCGACTGCGGTCTCTGCCGGCCCGATGATCCGCCCTTGAGCGGGTGCGGATCGCAACGTAGGGTTGGTGATCATGAGACTCCCCTACGACGACGTGCACCTGATCTCCGACCCGCTCTACGGCTACCTGCGCATCACCACGCCGCGTGACGACGGCGAGACGGCCGAGTCGGACCTGCTCGACGACCCCTGGGTCCAGCGCCTCAAGCGCATCCACCAGCTCCAGAGCTCCTGGTGGGTCTTCCCGACGGCCGAGCACAGCCGCTTCGCTCACAGCCTCGGCGTCATGCATCTGGCGGGTATGCTCGCGGCGCATGTCTACCCGACGCTCTGCGCCGTCCTGCTGGGCGAAGGCGCGGACGACGGTGATGTGACCGCCCCCGCTGCTGGGGCGGCATCGTCCGGGACCGCGGATCAGGAGGCGGTGTCGCCGGCAGAGGCCGGCGCCATCCCCGCCGCGACCGCGGTCGATGGCCCGATGCCGTCCCGTGCGCTGATCGAAGAGACGCTGCGCATCGCCGGCCTGCTGCACGACGTGGGCCACGGCCCCTTCAGCCACTTCTGCGACGAGGAGTACCTGCATCCGCGCTGGGGACTCGATCACGAGCAGATCTCGCAGCGTCTGATCACGCACGAGCTGGCGCCGGACATCGGGGCGCTGCGCCGCAGTCCCGGCGGCGAGTTCGCGGCCGGCGAGGCGGTCGACCCCGCCCATGTCGCCTGGCTGGTGCGCGGTGAGCGCGCGGAGGGTGGGTCAGAGACCGGCGCGGGGTCTCCGCCGCGCTGGGTACGCCTGCTGGCGCGCGCCCTGAGCGGCGCCGCGACCGTCGACAACATGGACTACGTGCGCCGCGACTCGTACATGTGCGGGGTGTCTCTCGGTGCCGTCGACGTGGAGCGGCTCATCTACTACTCGTTCTGCACCGACGAGGGCCTCACTCTGCATAAACGTGCTCTGGGGGCGTTGCGCGCCTTCCTCAACGCGCGCCTGTACATGTACGAGAACGTCTACTTCCATCGCATCGGCGGCGCCATTGACATGCATCTGAGGGAGATCTTCGCCGACACTCTGGCGCTGATCCTGCCGGAGAGCCCGCTCGACGACCTGGCGGCGTACCGGCGGGTCACCGAGTGGTCGCTGTTCGAGGAGGTCGAGGGGTGGCTCGCCGAGCCGCCCGGCACGCGCCGCCGCCGGCTCGGCGACGAGTGGCGGCGGATCATCCATCGCGACGTCAAGTACCACGCCGTGTTCGAGCAGCAGATCGAGCACGGGCAGCCGGCGCCGGGCACGCGCGAGCTGTCGCGGCACGAGTTCGAGGCGGCGATCCGCCGGGCGCTGCCGGCGGAGCTCGCCGACCTGGAATTCCGGGTCGATGTGGCGTCGCAGGATCCGCGGCCGGTGAACCCCTTGCGTGGTCCGAAGCGCATCCCCGTCTACGATCCGGTGACCGGCACGGTCGCCGACGAACTGCTTGGCGCCATGCTTGCCTTCGTGCCGGCCAGGGCGCATCTGTACCGCGTGTACTCGGTGGACAGGGAGCACGAGCGCGACCTGGCGGAGGCGGCGCGGACGGCGCTCGGCGAAGTGGCGCCGTCGAGTCTGACGAACCTGTAGCCGGAGGCCCAGAGACCGGGCCCAGGACGGGAAGGGCCATCGTCGTGAGCCAGTGGCCTGAGACGCCCGCAGAGCTCATCGAGCGGCAGTTGGAGCTCGCCGCCCGTGCCGATGAGGTCGAGCCGTGGTCACCGCCGCCCCGCCCGCTGCGCGTCGCGGCCGCGTTCTGTGCGTTCCCGACCGGTCTCCGCGGACCGGGCTCGGCCGGCGACCCGGCATGGACCGCCGCCGTCGTGTGGACGGGGCACTCGAGGGTCGAGGCCGGCGAGCGGCAGCGTTCTGCGTCCCAGACCGGCGACGCCCGGCGCTGCGAAGCTAAGACCGGCGACCGTCCGGTCTCCCGGGCCGGGACAGGGCGGAGCTGCGTCGCGGGGCCGGGTCGCGTGCTGGCCGAGGCCGTTCAGTCGGGAGTCGCCGGAGCCCCGTACATCGCCGGCCTCCTGGGCCTGCGGGCGGGGGAGTCGCTGGAGGATGCGCTGCGATCGGTCGGTGCCGCCGAGCCGGACGTGCTGCTGCTGGACGCCACCGGCCGTGACCATCCTCGTGGGGCCGGTCTGGCGCTCCACCTGGGGGCGGCTCTCGGGGTGCCGAGCGTCGGGGTGACGAACCGCGTGCTGGTCGCCGCCTTCGAGCAACCGGAAGACCGGACCGGCGCGGTGAGCGGACTACGCTTCGGCGGCCGACTCGTCGGCTACGCGCTGCGCGCGCGAGCCGGCGCCAATCCGCTGCTGATCCATGCCGCGTGGCGCACCGACCCGGCGACGGCACTGGCTGTGGTGCAGCCGCTCATCGGGCGCTGGCGGACGCCGGAGCCTTTGCGGCTGGCGCGTCATGCGGCGCGGGTGGCGCGGGCGCGTGCGGAAGGCCGCTACCCCGGCTGAAGGGCTACGCTCTCCGGCGGCACGGCTGCCGGCCGACGGTCGACGGCCGCCGGTCAGCCGGGGACGGCGGCTCCGCCTGCCGCTCGTCGTTGCACCAGCGCCAGTCCGGGACGGCGGCTCCGCCGGCCGCTCGTCGTTGCACCAGCGCCAGTCCGGCGAACAGCAGCGAGCCGGCGACTCCCACGGCGGCCACGACGAGATACGCGCCCTGTGGACCGAGCGTGTCGAGAGCCCGGCCTCCCAGCAGCGGTCCCAGGCCGTAGCCGGCCACATAGACGATGGTCCACACGCCCATGTAACGCCCGCGCAGGTGGACCGGCGCCATGTGCGAGACGACGGTGGGCACCAGCGCCATGAAGAGCACCACACCGAGAGCGGTGACCACCATGAGGATCACCGTCGGCCAGCCCCAGCCGGCGAAGGCGATGCCGCCCAGAGCCGAACCGATCAGCAGGCTGCCGATGCCGATCAACCCGACGGAGTCGCGCCGTCGCAGGGCCCGTACGACGGGGAACTGGATGACGGCCGAGGTCAGTGAGTAGACGGAGAGAAGAAGTGCCCAGCTCGACGGTCGGACGTCGTAGAGGTCGTTGAGCAGCACCGGAAGCGTGACCCAGATCTGTGCGAAGCAGTAGGAGGGCGCCAGAGTGGCCAGCATGAGAAGCAGGAAACGGCGGTCGCGCAGCACCTGGCGGTAGCCGCCGCGTCTCGCCGGGCGGTCGTCCGGTCGTGCCGGGCACTCGAGTGGTGGGGCCGGCTGCGGCGGGGCCGACAAGCCGGGCTCCTCGCACTCACTGAAGAAGCGCTCGTGTGGATCCGCCGGGGCGAGCGGTCCGCCGTCCGCGGCCCTGTTGTCGGCGGCCTCTGCGGCCGCCGTCCCACTTCGTGAGCCCGGATCCGGCTTCGTCTCTTTGAACAGCACGATGACCATGAGCGCGAAGAGGCCGCAGACACCGGTCCCGATGATGAACGAGAGCCGGAACGATCCGCTCGACGCCAGGATCCACGCAGCAAACAGGGGACCGATGGTGGCGCCGGCGCTCACCGCCGTGCGTGTGAGGCTGTACGCCTCGGCGCGCCGCTCAAAGGGCACCAGGTCGGCGATCATCGCGTTGCTGGCCGTGAGGAACATCGACCAGCCGAAGGCCGCCTCGATGCCGAACACGAGGACGATGACCCAGAGGGCCGGCGCGAACGCCACGCCGAGGTAGAGCAGCATGGTGCCGACGATGCCGACGACGATCATCGGGCGGCGTCCGATGCGGTCGGTCAGGGCGCCCCCCGGTATCTGGAAGGGCAGCCCGATGAACGACATGCTCCCGATGATGAGGCCGATGGTACTCATCGAGATGCCGAGGCGCTTGTTCAGGTAGAGCGTCTCGAACGGGAAGCACATGTCGATCCCGATGAGGAAGATGAAGATGCCGGCGGTGAGCAGCCAGAACTGCCGGGGCAGGCTGTGGACGCCGGCGCGCAGCCGGGTGACGGACAAAGGCGCCATGTCAGGCCGGCGTGGGGTCGGTCAACCGGGCGGCGCGGTGACGCAGCGCCGGCCGCAGCAGCAGGAGGAGCGCGGCGGCCGCGACACCGGTGGCGGCGACGATGAGGTAGGCCGGCTGTGGGCCGAGCGCCGTGACCACGAGGCCGCCCAGCAGCGGTCCCAGGCTGTACCCGGCGAGGAACACGAAGGTCCAGACGCCGAGGTAGCGGCCGCGGATGCGCAGCGGTGCCAGGCTCGAGACGACGCCGGTCCCGATCGGCAGCAGGAGCACGTAGCCGACGCTGGCCGTGATCATGAACAGGAACGTCGTCCAACCACCGGGTGCAAAGACCATCGCGCAGACGCTGCTGCTGACGACCAGCGTGGCGACGGCTTCCACCAGCACCGGGTCGGTCGAGCGCAAGGCTCGGACCAGCGGATACTGCAGGACGGCGGCGGTGACGGCGAAGACGGTGAGCAGGACACCCCAGTCGCTCGCGGTGAGGTCCTGTGTCGATCCCAGGACCACCGGCAGCGTCACCCAGATCTGCCCCAGGCCGTACAGGGCGAGGATCATGACGGCACAGAAGGCGAGGAAGTACTTGTCCCTGAGCACGACGCCGTAGCCGAGAGTCTCCTCCCGGGTGCGTGCGGGCGGCGTGTCCGGCTCGAGCGGTCCGGAGGCCGGATGGGCGACGATGACGTCCGTCGCCGGCTCGAGACCGGCTGCCACGGGATCGACGCGGGCCACGGCCGGCTCTGTGCCTGCGGCGACCGGCCCCGTCGCCAGACCGGCTGCGGGCGGCGCCATCCGGCGCCGGTCCGGTCGTGTCTCCTTGATCACGGTGATCGTCATGACGAGGAACACGGAGCAGACCCCGGCGCCGATGAGGAACGACAGACGGTAGCGACCACCGGTCAGCAGCGCGGCTGCCAGCAGCGGCCCGATCGCGGCGCCGATGTTGATGACCGTGCGGATGATGCTCAGCGCCTCGGCGCGGCGCTCCACCGGCACCAGGTCGGCGATCATCGTGTGGGTGCTCGTGAGGAACATCGGCCAGCCGAAGGCGGCGTCGACGAAGAGCACCAGGGCGACCTGCCACGGGCTGTGCGCGAACGAGAAGCCGACGCAGAAGGTGATGGACCCCAGCACGCCGAGGACCAGCACCGGACGCCGGCCCAGGCGGTCGACTGCCGTCCCGCCGGGGAACTGCAGCGGCAGGCCCACAAGAGTCATGAGGCCTATGAGTATCCCAGTGGTGGCGACCGAGATGTCCAGAGGGCCGGTCATGTAGAGCGCCTGGAAGGGGACCGCCATGTGCACGCCGACGACGTAGAAGAGCGTCCCGGCGATGAGGATCCAGAACTGGCGCGGCAGATCGCGCAGCTCGTGGGCGACGGCGGAGTGCAGGCGAGCCAGATCCATAGCGGTCTCCTGATGCTATCCAACCGGGCGGTCGCCGCGCACGCCGGTCGGCGTGAGGCTGCTCGCGTCCGCGACCGTGAGTGCGCTCGCGACCGTGGTGCCCCCGGCGCTGCGGCGCGCGGCCCCGGCGCCGCGGCGCGCCGTCCCTTGTGCTCTGCGGCGGGGGTTGGCGGCGGCGAGGCGGGGAAAGAACGGGTCTCAGACCGTCGCCCGGCCGCAAGGAGAAGCCGCATGAGCACACCCGTCCCGGAATGGCCCACCCTGGCCTATGCGGATTGGGCGCCCACGCGCCGCACGCTGCATCTGGTGACGCAGATCGCCGCCAAGCTGCGCGCCAGGCTGGTACCGTCGGCCCCGCGGCACCTCGAGCTGGCGCTGGCGCTCACCTCGAGAGGCATCACGACCGGCCCCCTGCCGCTGGGCGACCGCTCGCTCGAGATGCGTCTCGATCTGATCGGTCACCGGGTGGTGCTGGAACGCAGCGACGGCCCTCGCGTCGCGGTGGAGTTGCCGGCGGCCCCCTGTGTGGCCGACATCTGGGCGCAGACCGTGGCTGGCCTCGCGGCGCTGGACGTCCCGGACCCGATCCGGACCCTCTCACCGCAGCCGTTCGAGGGCGTCTCGGATATCCCCATGGATCGCGACCGGGCCGCGTGTGCGTACGATCCGCAGGCGGCGACGCGCTTCTTCAGCGTGCTCACGGCGGTCCACAATGTGTTCCTCGACTACAGGGCTCCATGGATGACCACGACGACGCTGAGCTTCTGGTCGGGCTCCTTTGACCTGTCACTCGAGCGCTGGCGTGAGGCGCCGCCGGAGCCGGTCTGGGACGCCGACGTGGGGTCTGCCGGCAATATCGACCTGGAGTATGTGGTCGCCGGCTTCTGGCCGGGCGACGAGCGCTTCCCGGAGCCCGCCTTCTACTCCTTCACCGAACCGGCGCCGGCAGGGTACGCGGCTGCCCAGGTGGAGCCTGAGGCCGCCGGCTGGAGCGAGGAGCTCGGCGAGTTCCTGCTGCGGTACGATGACGTGCGCGCGGCTCCGGACGCGCGCACGGCGCTGCTGGATTTCCTGAGAAGCACCTGCGAAGCCGGCCGTTCGGAGGAGTGGTGAGGCCGGTCGCTGGAGCCCGGACGCTGGAGTCGGATGATGACTGATGGGCGGCGCGACCGTGACCTGCGGCGGCGTACCGGTGTGGACCCGCGCCGTGTCGAGCAGCTGCGGCGGCGCGAGGACGAGCGCTTCCGTGAGCTGCATCCGCGCTGTGCGGCGTTGAGCGGCGCGGCCGAGCGCTCCATGCCGCGCGGCGTGCCGATGTCGTGGATGACCGACTACTTCGATCACCCTCCGGTCTGGGTCGAGAGCGGCCACGGCGCTCACTTCACATGCGCCGACGGCGTGCGCTTCCTCGATACCAACATCGGCGACAAGAGTACGTTCTGCGGACTCGATCCGCAGCCGGTGGTCCGCGCCGTACAGCGGCGGCTGGCCGACGGCTGGCAGTTCATGCAGCCGCTTGAGGACGCCATCCCGGTCGCGGAAGAGCTGGCCCGGCGCTGGCGGCGGCCGTTCTGGCAGTTCACCCTGTCGGCGACGCAGGCCAACGTCGAGGCGGTGCGTCTGGCCCGCCTTGCTACCGGCCGTGACAAGGTCTTGCTGTTCTTCGGCAACTACGCCGGTCACGCCGACGAGCTGCTCGTGAGCTACAGCGGCGGCGAGCTGCGGTCCCACGCCCTCGGTCTGGCGTCGCGAGCGTTCGGCGCCGCCGGCATCGTGTCCTTCAACGACCTCGACGCACTGACGGCGGCGCTCGCGACCGGTGAGCATGCCTGCGTGCTCACGGAGCCGGCGCTGACGAACGTCGGCGTGGTGCTGCCCGACCCGGGCTTCCACGACGAGCTGCGCCGGCTGACCAGCGAGACCGGCACGCTCCTGGTGCTCGACGAGACCCACACCCTCATCTGTGGACCCGCCGGCCTGGCCGGCCGCTGGGGCCTGGAGCCGGACATCGTCACCATGGGCAAGGCCATCGGCGGCGGCGTGCCGCTGGGCGCCTACGGCATGACCGCGGAGCTGGCTGAGGTCCACCTGCGGGAGCGGGGTCCGGACGGCTCGCCGGGTGAGCTGGCGACCGGCGGCACGCTGTTCGCCAACGGCTTGAGCATGGCCGCCGCCCGGGCGGCGCTCACCGAGGTTCTCACCGAAGAGGCGTACGGCCGGACCGCCGAACTTGGAGCGCAGCTGGCCGACGGCTTGGAGGACCTCTTCAGCGACGCGGGCCTCGACTGGCCGGTGCATCGGCTGTACGCGCGCTCCGGCTGGTCACTGTGCGGCCGTCTGCCGAGGAACGCTGTCGAGGCCGATCACGACGCCTGGCCGGAGCTCTCGGCGCTGCAGCACACCTACCTGGCCGATCGAGGCGTCTGGGAGGCGATCAGCTCGGCCGGTCCGGCGGTCTCGGTGGCGGCCTCTTCCGCAGACGTCGACGACTATCTGGCCGTGGTCGACGATCTGGTGGCCGAGCTGACTGCCTGAGTCGCGTTCCCGCTCGCCGGCCTGGGCCGGCACGCCGACCACGCCCGTGTCTGCGTGGGGTGAAGGCCGCGTTCCCTCATCCTGCGCGCGTAGCGACGTTTCGTCTTGCCGCTCATGGGGCAGGTCTGCGTCGTCTTCGTACGAACGCCACGCTGGATGCCGGTGAGACCGGCGTCCGTGGCGGAGCGACGGTAGGAGGGTACACATGGAGCACTCGTTGCCGCGGCGCATGGCCGCAGAGTTCCTCGGGACGCTCTGGCTCGTTCTGGGGGGTACCGGCGCCGCCGTGCTGGCTGCCGGCTTCCCCGACCTCGGGATCGGCTTCCTGGGCGTCGCGTTCGCGTTCGGTCTCACAGTGCTCACCGGCGCCTATGCGCTGGCGCATGTCTCCGGTGCCCACTTCAATCCGGCGGTCTCCATAGGTCTCTGGGCCGGCGGTCGCTTTCCGGCCCGCGAACTGCCGGCCTACATCGTGGCCCAGCTCGCCGGCGGCATCGCCGGCTCGGCCATCCTGCTGGCCATCGCCAGCGGCAAGGCCGGCTTCAGCCTCAGCGACGGCTTCGCTGCCAACGGCTACGGCGACCACTCGCCCGGCGGCTACACGCTGGCCGCCGTGATCGTCGCCGAGATCGTCATGACGGCGTTCTTCGTCTTCGTCATCCAGGGAGCCACCGACAAGCGGGCACCGGCCGCGATCGGGCCGCTCGCCATCGGCTTCGCTCTCACCCTCATCCACCTGATCAGCATCCCGGTGAGCAACACCTCGGTGAACCCGGCGCGCAGCCTGGCGCCGGCCGTCTTCGTCGGCGACTGGGCGCTGGCGCAGCTGTGGGTCTTCTTCGTGTTCCCGATCATCGGCGGCACGATCGGCGGCCTCATCTACCGCTTCGTGATGGAGCGGCCGGGCGGCGCACCGGGCACCGAACGGCTGACCAAAGAAGCGCTGAAGCTGGAGGACGTGGAGCGCGCGTAGACGCGCAGCTACACGACCGGCGTCGAGTGGCATGACCGGCCGTCCTTGTGGCGGCCGGTCTGCGTTCACAGCCGGTCGGTGCTCACGATCGATGGCGGTCGACGCTCCGGCCCGGCGGCGGCCGGTCTGCGTTCACGAGCAATGGCGGCCGGCGCTCGCGCCCGGTGGCGGCCGCTCGACGCTCCCGGTACCCTCTGGACAGGGTCCGAAAGGAGCGCGTGGACGTCACCCGCACACACCGCACTCGCGGCTACGCCATGGTGTCCGTCTCGTACGTCATCATGGGGTCGATCGGCGCCCTCGTCACCTGGGTCGAGGCGCCGGAGAGCATGCTCGTGGTGCTGCGCATGGCTATCGCCGCCGCGGCCCTCTCCGTGTTCTTCGCGCGTCCCCGGCTGTGGCGCGAGATCCGGCAGCCCGGC
>Ga0172371_10004271_pt1 | contig 21729 bp, 19 predicted proteins | sample Lak12m_FD_114543 | JGI IMG/M metagenome (GOLD analysis project Ga0172371, IMG submission 114543) | Freshwater microbial communities from Kabuno Bay, South-Kivu, Congo - kab_022012_12m | ecosystem: Environmental > Aquatic > Freshwater > Lake | place: Democratic Republic of the Congo: South-Kivu...
CCAGACCCCTCCTCCGCGCGGGCGAGTCCGTCGCCCCGCCTCCATATCCCCAGAAAAATTGTGGCGGGGCGCATCAGGAGTTCCGTTCAAAAAAAGTTCGCGCAAATGTTAGAATAACACCACTAAACGATATCCCCCGCGTAGTATTTTTTGTTATATAAAAATTTGAGCAAGAAAAAAATCCAATCTGAATGCATTGAATTTTTTATTTGTGCAATTTCTTCGCAGATTATTTAAGATGCGCTTTGATAAAATTGTAGCGCAATCCAAAGGTAAGCGCGGGTTGCACTACTTTTGAATCTACAAGGGAAACTTCCTCGGCAGGTTCTTCTGTAGAGCTTGTATGCTGACCATACAAGTCTTCAAGATCAACCCCACAAGCAACCCAAGTGGTAATATGTTTTCCAATATGGAAGTTCAAACGACCACCGCTTGTGCTGTTCCTCTGCAACTGAATCCCTACAGCGAACCACATGGTCTTACGAAATGGGTGATAATTAAGATTGGTCATATACCAGAAATCAGAACCGATTCCATATTCAAAGGTAGAGAGTGCAGTGAAGCGTTCATTATAGCTTTCATATGTCATGATTGAAGAAATTCTGAAAACAGGTTTACTTCCTTCCCTTGCTTCAATACCAGTCCCTAAACCAACCTCCATAATACCTTTATGGAGATCAATCCTTCTTAAAATTCCTACAAGTCCTTGAGCCCAAACAGGTTCAGCTTCAACCCAGAATGTTGCCCATACACCATAGCGTGAACATGGTTGTGCGTAGTGATAATAATAACCATTCAACAAATGTTCAATGATCACAGTATCGGGACGGAACAACAACAATGACTGATATTCAGTAAAGTTGTTATCGTTAATTTCGTGAAATACTGGTGTGCATGCTGCAGTATCTTTAGTCATTTCTGTTTCATTCGTTGCAAAAAGCACCGTTGCCATAAAGCAAAGTGCGATAAGAAAGTAAATTTTTTTCTTCATAATTTCTCAATATTCGTTTTTAAAAGTTTTTATTGATGACTTTATACACTATTTACGACATTCTATCAAGTGTGTCCTCGTAAAAATGACCAATATTTCATAATTGAAATATGCTGAGAATTTTTTGATATCTAATATAAAAAAAGAAACACATTTACTTTTTAATAATTATGTGGTATTATCACATGAAAATAACCTTACAACATTCACAACTATGGCAACTTTCGCATTGTCTATTACAAAAATTGCTCTTGCTTTTACAACAATTTTTTCAGAAAAAGAAAAAACTTCCGTATCTAAAATTGAACTTCCTGTGACGCAACAACCAAAAGATTTTCTCTCTGAAACTCAGCAAAAAAAACTTTTGATTCGAAGCACTGTGAAACCCGAACCTCCCGAACCTGAAAAGAAGATCTCTTCAGCAACTTTTGGACAAACTCCAAACAGACTAAATTATTACAATACAAGAGACACTACGGCATTCAAAAAAAAGCTGGAGGAAAAACGTGATGCATTATATGCATATATATGTCACATGGAACTTCAAAGTTTGTCTTACCAGGCAAAAAAACCAGTTCCAAGCGAAATCATGCATAATAAACATATGACACATGTAAAAATTTCGCATGCGATCGATAGATGCAACAATCAAGCATTCGGAGTTGACTCGGAAACAAAAAAAAGGATACCTTTAAAATTGCTCATCGAATTACCCGAAGCAACATCAGTGGGAGAGATAAAAAAACATTTAACTGAATCAACATATGCCAAAAACGAGCGCAAACACCTCGTTATGAAAAATGTTGAGTTAGACTTTGTTATATTGAATCCCAGAGAACAAAATGCTATTCGTGACTGCATCATGCTCTCGATGCATCCTGATATGAACAGTTAAACTAAAAAAGACACGGCATCCTTATAAAAAGGGTGCTTGTTTTTTATATCAAGAATATTATGTGCAAGATTCGACCTTGCACGTTGTTGACAAAATGTAAAATTATTGTAATATAAGCAAAACTCTAAACCTTGGAAAATATATTATATATCATTGCGCTGGTGCTTACGCCCATAGCAGGTTTCATTTATATTCAATCTGTTCGCAAAAATGAACAGAAACCCCATTTGGGTTCTTGGATACTCTATCCAACACTCGAAATTGCGACCGGTATCGCAGTAATTTTTAATGGAACACCAAAAATTGCGCTGATTCCTTTCATGTTCGCTTTCTGCAGTATTATTACACTTTCTTATATGATTACTCGTAAACAATACACAACAGGTCCTCTTGAAGAATTATGGATATCCGTTGCACTAGGTATTGCGGGAGCATTCATCGGAATTTTTATCAAAGATTACATCTGGTCACAAGTTGCATTTTTGTCAGGGACATTCATCGCTTCATACCTTACCTTAAAAAATGTCCTGAAAGATCCAGAGAGTGAGGACGGCATAGCTTGGACAATGTGGTGTGTTATTAGCAGTCTTTTCTTTATCATTTTCCTCATAGGAGATGAACACACATTAGCCCAAGGGTTAACGCCCATTGGATATCTTTTCATCAATTTGGTGGTAACTATTCCCATGTTTATAAAAAGGATGTTCAATTTTATCGAACGCGAGCTCATTGGATAAAAAAATATAAAAAGAACAAAAAAGAGACGCTCAGCCTATAAAACAAGGTTGGGCGTTTTCAATTGCACAAATACCCTATTTCACATATAATGCTCTCCATGACTACAGAACAAAACTTATCTTCAGAAGGACCATCGGAACAGATTCCACCCCAAATCAAAAGTACTAAAAATGAAGGTGGTTTTTGGGAAATCGTTAAATTTACTCTTATAGCGCTTGCCATTGTTATTCCTATACGTATTTTTATTGCACAACCTTTTGTAGTTTCAGGCGAATCTATGTATCCAACATTCGAAAATGGTGATTATCTTATTATCGATGAAATCTCTTATCGCCTTGGTGAACCAGAACGTGGCGATGTGATTGTCTTTCGATATCCATTACAACCTGATCGATTTTTTATAAAACGAGTTATAGCACTTCCTGGTGAAACCATGACATTTAAAAATGGTGTCATCACTATAAGCGATGACGATACATCAACTGATGATATCACGCTCGATGAACCTTATATTAAGGAAAATTCTAAAGGTAAGTTTAAGATAACTTTGAATAATGACGAATATTTCGTCATGGGAGATAATCGCAATGCAAGTTCTGATTCGCGTGTCTGGGGAGCGCTTCCTCGTAAAGACATTACTGGTAGAGTACTCGTGCGTTTACTTCCTGTCAAAGAAATAAGTATCCTCCCTGGTGATTACAAGCAATCTAGCGAACAATAATTATGTCAGCGAAAGCAAAAAATAAAAATATGGATGATCTCTTGCAAGTACCTAAAGGCATGCGTGACATCATCGGCGATACGTACTACGAGATGCAAGGATTCTTTGAGAAAGCTCAAGAGATTGCTATGTATTATGGTTTTACTCCTATTGAAACACCTCTCCTTGAACACGAAGAAATTTTTCTCAAGAGTTCTGGCGAAGGAACCGATATTGTAGACAAAGAAATGTATACTTTAAAAACCAAAGGTGGTGACAAGCTTGCTATGCGTCCCGAAGGAACTGCTGCCGTTATGCGTGCGTATATTGAACACGGTATGCGCGCATTACCACAACCTGTGATGCTCTATTACATGAGTTCCATGTTTCGTCATGACAATCCGCAAAAAGGCCGTTACCGACAACACCACCAGTTTGGACTTGAAATGCTGGGAAGTGAAAAACCTGTTGCCGATGCACTCATTATTAAAACAACGTTGACGATTCTCGAATCAGCAGGAGCAAAAGATTTATTTGTTGATATCAATAGTATTGGTGATGCAGAATCTCGAAAGATGTACGAAAAAGAACTACGAAATTATTATAAAAAACATATCAATGATCTTAGTGCAATCGATCGTGAACGTTTGAAAATAAATCCTCTACGTATTCTTGATTCCAAAGATCCAAAAACTATCATCATAAATGAAAACGCTCCCGAATCGGTCACATATCTTTCAACCAATGCAAAAGATCATTTTAAACGAGTTCTCGAATTTTTGGATGAATGTAAAATTCCTTATCGCATCAATAAAAGTCTTGTGCGGGGTATGGATTACTATACACATACGGTTTTTGAAATTATGGAAACACTCACCGACGAAGATGGCACCACGCGCGAAGTTGCCATTTGTGGTGGTGGACGTTATGACTATCTTGCAAAAGCAATCGGTCACAAAAAAGAAATTCCCGGTGTTGGTGTAGGTATCGGTGTAGAACGTGTTACTGAATCATCATGGTGGAAAAAACTTACTCCACGTGTCATTAAAGATCCAAAAATTTATTTCATTCAACTTGGTTTTGAAGCTCGTCTCAAAAGTCTTAATATTCTCGAAATGCTTCGCAAAGCACATGTGCCTATCCAACAAGCCATTTCAAAAGATAATTTGGGAAGTCAATTAGGCCAAGCCGAGAAACTGGGACTTCCTTATGTGGTAATTTTTGGACAAAAAGAAGCTCTTGATGGAACCGTTATTGTTCGTAATATGACTAATCGATCACAAAAAATTGTAAAAATTGACGCTTTGTGTGATTATCTCAAGAAACTTAAATAACTCTATGTGCGCAATTGTTCAAAAAGGAAATGTCGTCCTCCGAGTGCAGGCACAGCCTGTTGATGTAGCATCTATTATTACAAAAACTATCCAGAATGATATAAAAAAAATGCATACGGCGCTTGCTGGAGAACACGATGGCGTTGCACTAGCGGCACCTCAAATAGGTATTTCAAAAAGAATTTTTGTTATATCGCCCAAAGCTTTCAAAGAATACGCTCAACAACCTCTGGTATTTATTAATCCTGTCATTATTAAAAAATCAAAAGAAAAAAAAATACTCGATGAAGGATGTCTGTCGGTCAGGTGGTGGTATGGAAAAACACAACGGCACAAACAGGCAACGGTGCAAGCATACAATGAACGCGGAGAAAAATTTGTCTTAGGCGGTTCGGGATTGCTTGCACAAATTTTTCAACATGAAACAGATCATCTCGATGGTATTTTATTTGATGATCATGCGACAGATTTACGAGAAATTTCACAAGAAGAAAAAGCTCAATATATAAAAAAACAAGCAGACAAAAAAGAATAATTTTCTATGAATACAAAACCCACAATTGCATTTTTTGGTACACCTGAACTTTGTATTCCTATACTTGATGCGCTTGACCAAGCTGGTTATTCGCCTTCAGTAATAATTACCAATCCTGACCGACCGATAGGAAGAAAACACATACTTACTTCTCCGCCAGTGAAACTATGGGCGCAAAAAAAGAACATTCCCGTACTGCAACCAGAAAAACTTGGCGAGGATTTTAAATTAGAGTTGCAAAAATATACAATTGATCTTGCAATTGTTGTTGCTTATGGAAAAATCATGCCCGAATGGCTCATTAAACTTCCAAAATATCAGACACTCAACATTCATTATTCACTGCTTCCAAAATATCGTGGGGCAAGCCCTGTTGAATCAGCACTACTCCACGGTGATAATATAACTGGCGTTTGTATACAACAAATGGCATACGCGATGGACGAGGGTCCGATTCTTGTCTGTCACGAGATTGATATTCTCCCTGATGAAGTCGCAAGTGAACTCCGCGATCGTTTAAATGGTATCGGAGCATCGCTCCTCGTCGAAATTCTTCCACCATATCTCGCAGACGAACTCGTGGCACATGAACAAGCTGGCGAACCGAGTTATTGTTATAAAACAGAAAAAGAAGATGGGGAAATACATCGCGAAACTATGTCCGACCAAGAATTATGGAATCGTTACCGAGCCTATCACGGCTGGCCGGGAATTTTCTTTTTTGATACAGAAGGAAAACGCATCAAGATTACCAAGGCACGGTTTGAAAACGGATCATTTATCATCGAAAAAGTAATCCCCGAAGGCAAAAGCGAGACGAACTGGCAACAGTAGTTTTTATTCAAAGTTCGACCTTGCACAAAAAAAGAGCGGTTTTTGTTTCCGCTCTTTTTTTCACCGATTTTTTTCGGTTTTATTATTTAACTACCATCAACTTTTGTGGTCGTAGACCACTTTTGTTGATGATATACACCCCTGGTATTATCGGGGCATTTTCTGATGACGGAAGTAATCTTCCATCAATACTCAAAACTTCAGCTCCGATGAGTTGGGGCATCCTTGACCCGGCTTTTGCAGGGTTAGGGAAAATCCATAACTCACCATCTTTATCTCCCTCATCATTTTTCCCTGTTATAATTCCGCCATCAGCAGAAGTATATTGGGAAAAAATGGTGAGGGTGTCGTCTCCTGACACTTCTATATTCATTCCTTCCCACCATTGGTAGTAATGTGGGTTAAAATAAACAGTGAATGTCACATTGGTTCCTGCTGGAATGATTCCATCGTCTAAATAGTTAACCATATTATTGGTCACTATCGGACCAGAGTCGGGGTGTGGCGGAATAGTATCATAAAGATAAAATTGAGTAACACCTGCTCCAAGCACGGTATCCCCCAAGATAATTTCCCCATCTGATACCACTTTTCGCACAACAAACGGAAAGCATAAATCTTGACCAAGATTAATTGGAGATTGTCGAGCTGGAACTTTTATTTCCAGATACGGCATTGACCTCAAAACATTATTCATATAAGGGTAAAAATGTTCCCCATCATACGAAGCAATGGTTCCATTTTGAAGTAACGCCTCCGCTTCAGAATATGAGATATTCAACCCTAGAGCAATGCTATTGATAATGCTATCAATTTGCCCTGTTAGCCACCACCCAACTATCTGCTGGGAATACCCGGTCGAGTCAACAAGCTTCTCACAAACAGGATACGTCCATGAGATACCCACCCCGGGAGGAATTTTCCATTCTCCAGAAACATCCCTCGGTATCGCTTCGCCAAAATAACCGTATGATGTGTTATTTTGACTTTGGAAAACCTGTGCCCGATAGCGTTCCATGTTAGAAAACGGAGCTAAGTCCGTGAGTTCGTCATTGTTTGGATTCTGCCAAAAATAGCGAGCAGAATCAACAATCAATGTTGGGTTTTGGAATAGTTCCTCCGCTGAAGCAAACCCACTTGGATTTACTGGATTCCTTTGCATGAATCCGGGCATGCCATTATCATAATCAATCAACATCCAAGACCCATCCCAATATCTCTCAAAAACAGAGTGGACACCTTGGATGCTAAAATTTCTAAACTTGTACCAATTCGGAAACAGGCCAGTTAGAAATAAATCGTGAGCACCTTCTTCTGCAGAGTCTCCACAGTTCCAATCATAGAAAGAAAGTTTACTTCCTATGTATGAAAATTTTTTTGATCTTAGTGCTTGATTCCCCCATGCATTAAAGGGAACATTCCGGTTCTTATACAGTGGCGATTTCATTATTGTTGCTACTGCATTGATGATGGATAACTGTTGCTCAAGAGGGCTGATTCCACTCATCCTTGAAAGATAATAATCTTTCAAGGACTCCTCATCGCGGAGGATGGTCTCACAACCAAACCGATTCCACATTGGGAATACAGTTATGGTGTAGTTGTGATCATTGGTAAATGACACACGAAATGTATCATTTTGAGATGGAATTTCAATGGGCGATCCAGTGAAATGTTGTAATGTTTGTGCATCACTACTAATAGTGACGACTGTAATACTACAAAGAGAGATTAATATTTTTTTCATTTTTCAAAGATTTGACAAAAGTTTATGTTTCATGTCGTACTGTAACAGACCAACAAAAAAATGGCAATATATGCCATTTTTTAACTCTTTGTTTTTATTAGAATTATAGAGTTTCTCCACCACCAACATCACCTGTATCTCCTTCATCACCAGAAGAAATTTCCTCGACTGATTCTTCAACAACAGGAATTTCTTCAACGACTACTTCTCCCATATCTTGATCACCTTCATCAATAATTGTTCCTGTATCACCTCCATTATTTTCTAATCCTTCATCTACAAGATTTTCACCGTCAACTATCAAACCTTCATCGTCTATATCACCATCTTGAGTATCATCTTCTAGTAGAATTTCATCAGTATCATCCGTTATATTGGAACTACTACCACTGATACTATTTGTATCAAGAAGTTGTATAAATTCTGCTTCGGTTATACAACGTGATCCAACACACAACTCATTGGTTTCAATTCTATTTGAGAAAATATTCTGTATTCCATTAGTAGCACTTGCAAGCCAGTCACGCACATAAGATATAATTGTTTGATTATCAATCTCCTGAAGATCCTTAATCTTCATATCAAGCTCCTGTATTGATTTAATAATAAGTGGTGTAAATTTCTTGTAATCAACCATATAATATCCATCAGATCGAGTTGAAACAACTTCTGGGTAAATAGGTAAGACTTGTTGAGCGAGTACTCCACTGTGCTGCTCATTATTATCATTAATGATTGATTGATCATAGGTGAAATCTACAACATTAATTTGATTGAGGTCTGAGAGTCCATACATAGTGGAACTAATGTTTTGTTTTGTTCGTTCATCAGACGGTGGAGTAACATCAATTTGACTTGTCCCAATATATAGAGGATTCGTTCCTACCATAGGCACTGCCGATGCACTTAATTTACGAGTCATATCAATGTCACTTGCGGAAATAATAACACCATTTGAAAACCAGTTTTCTGCATCAGTATCACCAATATACAGGGCATATTCATCATCAGACCCCTGGAGAGAATATTGATCATTAAAATATATTCCGTATACATTTGTTCCCACTAGCGAACCAACATTTGGACCAGGAAGATTAGGATAACTGGTAAATGAAATCCCAGTAACATTCCCTGTTGCTTCTATTCCAGGCTCAATTTCCGTCTCTCCTTGCAAACTTGCACTCATATCAATACCAATTGCACTTGTAATCGTACCAGAAAACGCATTTTCCATAAATTCACCTAGTTTTATTCCAACAGCAGAACCAATAGTTCCATCCTTTGCGATGACTCTAAAATTACTTGCATACGCGTTTGAGATGGTACCTGTAATACCAGTGTCCCCACTATTTACCGATCCTGTAACACCATATGCATTTGTTGTTGTCGCAGAAGAATTATAATTAGTATATCCAAAACTTAGACCGACGCCGTTAGTAACAGTGCCAGTTCCAAAATTAACCGTATTTGAATTTACCCCCTTGAGATTAAGTACGTCGCCACTGTTCGCTCCTGCAATAACAGAAATACCATTGACATTGTTGGCTGTTCCTGTACCAGATTGATACGCCTGAAATAAACCTCCGATAACACCGTTGTAGTTCCCTAAAATATCTCCGTTTCCGCTATTTGTCGCAGAACCATATACACCAACAATCGGCGCTTGAGATGAAGTCCCGGAAATATCATTATCACTTGTATAGTTAATCGTACTTGAGAAACCTTTATAGCTCGCATTAGTAACAGCACCGGACGAGGTTAGTGTCGTTATAAAATCATTTGCATTTTCTGATGTGCTATCAACTGCTAAAAGAGAGCCGGTGACACTCGTTTTACCAATCATGTTGATAGATTGAGAGTTATCATTGAGAGTAAGCATAGTACCATTTGCATTTCCTTCAACATCTCCGAATTGTACTTGGTAAATTGCTGGTTCTACAGTAAATGCAGTGGTATTACCAGGCCCCACAACAAAAGGTGTTGCAGTTATAACAAATTGCCCACCGTTTGTACTTGTAGAAATATATTGAGTTACATCATCGAGGGAAAAAAGTGTGCTATTTCCAACACCACCAATATCACCAATGTTAAATATTTTATTTGTATCATCCCATGTAAAATCAGAAGAGGCACCAAACAGCCCCCCATCATTAAATTGCACATACGTATCAAATCCGCTTGGACCAGATGAAACTGAACAATTCGCACTTCCCGGAGTACACCCCGGGTTTCCAAATCCTGGATCAAGGGTTTCACCCGGCGAGAATTGTGTCAGTGGATATACCGCTTGCGCAACAAAAAATCCATATCCGAAAAGAAGTGCAATCGCGATAAAGAGTAAAGAAATTTTTCTTATACTATACATACTATGTGTATAGTATAGCAGAGAAATAATACACAAGTGATTATATCTGTTGACAAAAAATTAACAGAACTATTTTTCCTTTTTTGGACATTGATGTATCATCAAACACACGCATGGTGAGAGGTCGTACCTTGAGGAGTCCATCTTTGATGGGCGGGAAAAGGTCCGACCTCTATCTCACGAGCACACTCCTTGACATTCAATGACCTCCGCCCAAGGCTTATGACATATGAATGTCGATAACTTAAAGTTCGATATATCGCTCAATACCCCCTCGCCCCACGGGCACCCCGCCTTGACTCGGCGAGGCATGTCCCCCTAAAAGGGGGAGAAAAAAATCAAGGTCGAATCTCGATATTATTTAATAGTAACACTTTCAATAATCACATCGTCTAAAGGACGATCTCGCCCGTCGGTGTTTACTTTACTAATTGCTGTCACAATATCCATACCTTCGGTGACTTCACCAAATACGGTATGTTTTCCATCAAGAAAATTATTGTTTGCAACATTGATAAAGAATTGTGAACCATTTGTATTAGGACCTGCATTTGCCATAGCAATAGTACCAATATTATTTTTATTTTCTGCCGTGATTTCATCATTAAAAGTATATCCTGGTCCACCGGTACCCCAACGATCTTTCAAATTAACGTCTACTGATTGTGGATCACCTCCTTGGACCATAAACCCTTCAATCACGCGATGAAATCGAGTGCCGTTGTAAAATCCTTCACTAGCAAGTTTAGTGAAATTGGCAACAGTGTTTGGTGCTTGCTCGGGTTTAAAAGTGATAACAATAGTTCCTTTATTAGTAACAAATGTTGCTTGCATATTTTTTTTATTTTCAGTTATGGGTAATGTATTTTGAGTAATTTCTGCACTATCCTCTGGAATAATAATATCTTGTAATGGTAATGTTTCTTCAGTAAAGGTATCTTGTGGAGCATCTTTTTTTGAAAAAAGAAAACCAATACCTATGGCAATAATAATTAAAATGATAATACTTATTATTGAAGTTGTTTTCATTCTGTGAGAGGCAGATCCCGATCCAAAATAACTTTAGAAATTTCTCTACCCAACATAATCATTCTGATAAACTATATTATTTTCTGATCCCTAAGAGAGTACCGCGCCTGCCCGTCCGAAGTTTTTGACGTAGGCGGGGTTTCTAACGGGACTGGTTTGGTTTTTCTTACTTACTTAATCGAAGCATACTCTTAATTTTTGTCATACCTCGACGAAAAATATCACGCTTTTTGCTTCGAGTTCGATTTATTTTCCTCAAAATTTCATCTTTCACTACGTCAAGAGCAGCATACACATCAGAAGCTGCTGCATCAGCATAGATAACTTCTCCTACATTATCTACGGTAATTTCAGCACGATACAGATCATCATCATGATGTTCATTCGGGCGTGTTTTCTCAAGTTCAACATATATGAAAACTTGTGAGTTTGATATATCTAGTAATTTTCCAAAGGCTTCTACTTTCGTACGTACATAAGCATCAATTGCAGGAGTAAGATCAATATTACTTGTTTTGATATTTATATTCATACTGGTTATTGTTTCATCTGATAATAATTTCATTATAACAGATTTACGAGAAGTATAGGTGCACAAGAAAAAAGACAATATTTTTCATTTCAAGTAAATGATCGTATGTAAACAAAAAGACATTACAAAAACCACGCGGGAGCGTGGCTTTTGTGTTTATAAAACTTATTAATTCTTGGCAAGAGCACGTGGAGCTTCAAATTCCTTGATCTCCTGCATAATGCGAAGAGCATTTCCATGATAGTTCTTGGAAATTCCTTGAACATATCGAGGATTATACGTATGAAGTATCTCTTCAGGTGTTTTATTCTCGTAATATTTTTTCGTAGCCTCATTCTTTCCCGCAAGGTTCATAGAAACCACACGAATAGATTCTTCAAAGCTAGAAAAATTAATTTTACAAGAACCCCATCCAAGACCGCTGTATGATACTTTATCACATGGATTTTGAAATCCTGTTGATTCAAGATATGCAATAGTAGCAACAAGTGTCCAATCAATACCATACTGGTCAGCATACGTAACGAATGCACGAGCATAGTCTGCTGCTGGCATATTGTATGATTTGAAATAGTTTTCTAGTTTTTCAATACGTTCTTGTTGTGAAAATCCATCTATCATAGGACTTTCCTCAACTATTTGAATCTCTTCTTGATTAAGAATAGAGTTAAAGATTGGTGAGTTTGGTGCGAAAGCTTCAGAAGTAACACCCGTTGCTCCAATCGTAAGAGCAGAAATGGTACCTACTGCAAGCATCACTGAACTGACAAATCCTTTATTTTTTTTACAATGCATAATGTGACGGTTGAGCTCCGTCGAACTGTATCCCTAACTTCTTTAACTTACATCGGATGATTTATCACAGAATCCTGTGGTCATCCCTTTCTATTACAATGTTGCCCTTTGCTTGTTGTAATAAAAATGTCCTTTATCTAAGGACTCCGTCCATTGTAGCATATTCATCTGCCTTTGTCAATAATCTGCAACATATCTTAAAATGTGTCAAAAACCCTTATTTTTCAACATTATATTGCTTGTATCAGGCATATTATCTTGATATAATGCACTTATATGAATCAATTTAAACGTGTTTTTTTGTACTTTTGGCCACTTGTTAAAAGATATCCATGGACCTGTACATGGTCTTTTTTAGGTTTTGGTATAGGTTCTGTCCTTTCTCAGATCATAAAACCACTTTTTGTAAAAGATATTGTAGATATTATCACTGAATTTGGCATTCCTGATGCGTCTCTTGCAAAACCTCTTCTTGTGTTAGTAGGAGCTATTTTTGTTATAGAAATAGTGTATAACCTATTCTTTCGAACAGGCGATTATGCCCTCTCGTACTTTCAAAGTAATATGATGCGCGACATTCATATGAATGTTTTTCAAAAACTTGCTGCACATTCATATAAATTTTTTAGTAATACTTTTGGTGGAAGTCTTGTTGCAAAAGAAAAACGACTCAAAAATTCATTCGAGGCCATTCACGACACGATGGTGTGGCGTTTCTGGGGATTTATAGTATCAACCATTGGCGTTTTTGTTGTGTTGTTTATAGAAAATACAACGCTTGGACTTATTTTTCTTGCATGGGTCATCGTCTATGTTGCAATGACATTGTGGCTGACACAGAAAAAAATGAAATATGATCTTGTTGATGCTGCAGCAGATTCAAAAGTCATTGCACGTCTTGCCGATATTATTACCAATATTATGACGGTAAAAATATTCAGTCGTGAAAAAGATGAGGAGAAAAATTATAGAACTATTACCGATTTCGAAGAACAAAAAAGAATCCAGATGTGGTATTTCGGAAATTTTGTCGTCATTGTACAAGCTCTTCTCATTATTGTTCTTGAAGTTGGCGGCATCTATGTCGCCGTCAAATTATGGCTCGCGGGTACTATTTCAGCTGGAATGGTTGTCCTCATCCAACTCTATCTTTCAACAATATTCCATCGTCTTTGGGAATTAGGAAGCAGTATTACTCGATTCGTGAAAGCAGTATCAGACTGTGTTGAAATGATTGACATTATCGAGCAACCCATTGATATACGAGACCCCGCACAACCAAAACAATGTCATATTTCCCAAGGTAATATCACATTTAATAATGTTACTTTTAGCTATCAAGATGATGATGCGGTGCTTCGTGATTTTTCTCTCACTATTCCTGCAGGACAAAAAGTCGGTCTCGTAGGTATTTCGGGGTCAGGAAAATCAACGCTGGTAAAACTTATTTTACGTTTTGCTGATATCAATCGTGGTGCTATTACGATTGATAATCAACTTATTACTGATATTACACAACATGATTTGAGATCACGCATCGCTTTTGTTCCCCAAGAACCACTTCTTTTCCACCGAAGTATTTTTGAAAATATCAAATATGGAAAACTTGATGCAACAAAAGATGATGTGTATCTCGCTGCACATCAAGCGTACGCTCATGATTTTATCACTCATCTATCTCACGGATATGAATCACTTGTCGGGGAACGTGGTATTAAACTTTCCGGTGGTGAACGCCAACGTGTAGCTATCGCACGCGCAATATTAAAAGATGCTCCTATTGTTATTTTAGACGAAGCAACTAGTTCTCTTGATAGTATCAGCGAACAATATATTCAAGATGCGCTTGATAAACTGATCGAGCATAAAACAACCATCATTATTGCGCATCGTCTTTCGACTATCCAACGCATGGATCGTATTTTAGTTATGAAGAACGGCGCTATCGTTGAAGATGGAACGCATAGTGAATTGCTTGCAAAAAAAGGAGAATATTTCAATCTCTGGAGCCATCAAAAAGCCGGATTTATTGAGTAAAAAAAATTATTTAAAATTTTAAGATACATTACTCACATGAATCGTTACTGCACCTACCTGATCAAAACTAAATCCAACTAAAGTATATTTCGCATGAAATGATTTCAAAGTAACTAAAAATTCTTCTCCCGTACATTTCACAATATTCGTACTGAAATCCGGGTTAGTAATAATAACTTGCGTACCCTCAAAAAGTTCGGTAAGTCTTGCAAAATCTTTTTCGGGATGAGCCATGAGATCTTGAAATTCCTGAGTAAGCTGTAACTGTTCTTCTGATATTTCTGGTACATCTTCCAAAGTTTCTAATTTCCGTTCTAAATCCACTACATTATTTTCTGAAGTGCTTTCTATAGGCACTATGGTCTGTTTTTCTATGTTTGCTTCGCTCATATATTTAAATAGTATTCCCTCTTTCTTTATGAGTCAAGAATGAACAAACTCTACACCACGATATGAAAAATAGTTTTTACTAAAAAGCCAACCCCATACGAAATTGTTGCTGCCATACCTCCTAGCAATAGCATTTGAAGACCACTTTTCCACCACCATTTTTTATTGGTAAGTAACGATTGTAGGGCTCCGGTGACAAAAAGTGCAATACCCGTTGCAATGATTGAAACTAAAAATTGATGTTCAATTTTCACACCAAAAATATAAGGTATAAGGGGAAGTGTTCCTACAATAACAAACGCAGTAAACGTTGCAACGCCATGATGCACAGGATTTTTTGTGTCTTCTTCAGTAATATTATATTCTTCACGAAGTACAAAATCTGACCAACGTTGTTTACTACGCGTAATCGCAAGTATCATAGATTCAAGTACTTCTCGCGGAGTATCCCAACGACGAAGCACGTCACGAACTTCTTCTTGAGCAACTTCAGGATTATTATCAATATCATATTCTTGTTCGATACGCAGACTTTTATGAAAATTACGCTGTGATAGTGTTGAAAGAATACTCGATGCACCCATAGAAAATCCATCCGCAAGCAAATTAGCAACCCCAAGAATAATAACAACGCCTGGGGAAAGTGATGCACCGACAGCACCAGAAACTACGGCAAATGTCGTAACAATGCCATCATTTGCTCCATAGACAAAATTAGCAAGATATTCTCCTTTATTAAAACGTTTCTGTTTTTCTGCAATACGATTTGCAAAAAGTACTTCAAAATCATCTTGAGCAACAACTTTTTTATGAAGAATGCTTGTATGTAAGATTTCCGGAAAATGTGATTGTAACATCATAATATCAAACGGTGTTATTGAATTTTCTTGATAGAGCACCAGAGCATCTTTCAATTCTTTTTGATCATATCCCACAGCAATCATATCAGGTTCATAACGCTTGATAGCACTCCAACTGTACTGCATCAAATCACCTGCAACAATGATATCGGCAAGATTTGCATCTCTGATGGCAGAGATACGATGTTCCAATGAGTGTTGGGGACGTTTTTGTTTAATAGTTTCCACGGTTGCATCTTGAGCAACAACCACGATTAATTCTCCAAGTTTTTTTGCTTGTTGTAGGAAATCTTTGTGCCCATCATGAAGTCCATCAAAAACACCAAAGACCATTATTTTTTTACTTTGTACGGTCATGCGGGTATTGTAACAATCATACGATTAAAAATATATAGCTCTCACCCATAAAACAACATGGTACAATGGATTGTCTATGGATATACAATTTTATGGAAAAGTTATTCACGGTGATCATGTGGGACGCACTCTTGGTTTTCCCACCGCGAATCTTGATATTGATTCAAAAGAAATTACTCTTCCCCATGGTATCTATGCTGGCACGGTAACCATTCAAAATAAAAATATCTCAAAACATCCCGCTGCTATTGTCATTCGTCCTTGGAAAAAAACATCACGCCTCGAAGTTCATCTTCTTGATTTTGATCAAGCTATTTATGGAGAAAACCTTGTCATAACAATTTCCAAACATATTCGCGATTGGAAAGATTTTAAAGATACTGAATCATTAAAAAAACAAATTGTACAAGACATTGCATCACTACGTGATCACCTATTACTCACGAACAATGGAAAGTTGTTCTCCTAATGTAAACTGATAGAAATACGCACATCCTGCAGTACATTCAATAATATTTTGAGCTGGAACTTTTGATACAAAAGTCTCGGGGTAGGTTTCTGGCGTGATATTTTTTGTAATATCAACAATAGTCATAGCCGCGTCAAGCCATATAATATCAATAGGAAATTGCATATCTTTCATCCAAAACGGATAGAGATCAGACCTTTCAAACACAAAAAGCATTCCCGTATTTTGAGGTAACTCTTGTATATTCGATAATCCACGTGTACGCGCAACAACAGTATCAACAATCACAAGATGCATCGTATTATTATGAATGGTCATGGTCGCCTGTGGTAATGATGCGAAATATTCTTCATCGTGGAGAGGTAGTATTTTAGAAACCATCAGTAACAGCATAGCACCGAGTAATGCAAATACGAGAACTCCTATAAAAAATTTTGTAGAAAATATTGAAAACATAATAAGATAATAGAATGTACATAATGAGATGCTGTTCGAGACACAAGTGAGGCTTACGACCAAACTGTAGTAAACCTACAGCGCGGGAACAAACGAGCGAAGTAACAAAAAAGTGTACCGAATAATCATGTCTCTTATACTAATCAAGTTTCCAGCCTGTAGTAAGATAGGGATCAACTTTTTTATATTTTACTGTTTTTACTTCACCATCTTTCCGCAGGGTCACTTGATCATTAGGATGATAATCTTTTTTTTCTCGCGACGATGTTGCTTCTTGAGGTGCTTCTGGCTGTTTCAAACCGCGTTCTAATAACATATCCGTATTCAAATGCGCCATAATCGTTGCTGTTTCATGTTTAAATACATATTCCATCTCACGGAAAAGTCGGAGACCCTCTTTTTTATACTCAACGATCGGTTCACGCTGTCCATAGGCACGCAAATTTACTGATTGGCGTGTGTAATCCATCACCTGCAAATGTTCCATCCATAATTTGTCAGTAATCGACAAAACAACTTGGCGAAATACTCCAAAAAATAATTCGTCATTTGCTAATATTTTTCTTTTCTCGGTGATCGATACCGCCATGTCAGGAACAGACACAAAAATATCTTGGAAAAGACTTTGGATGAATTCTTGATCGCTCAACAAAATTTTTCTTCGACGTTCATAAATCGTTGTTCTATGATGTGACAACACATCATCATACGAAAGAATATGTTTGCGCGCATCAAAATTGAAACCTTCTATTTTTTCTTGAGCTTTTTCAATGGCATTAGAGATAAATTTATTTTTAATGGGTTGGTCTTCGGTCATGCCCAGTGCTCCAATCATACCTTTAATACGATCTGAACCGAAAATACGCATCAACGGATCTTCCAAAGATACATAGAACTGTGTTTCTCCGGGATCACCTTGGCGACCAGAACGTCCCCTGAGCTGATTATCAATACGACGCGCATCATGACGTTCAGTACCTACAACGTACAAACCCCCAAGATCTTTAATGTTTTGTTCAATGTCATGGGTTGTTGGATTGCCTCCTAATTTAATATCAACTCCGCGACCTGCCATGTTGGTCGCAATCGTAACAGCGCCAAGGCGCCCTGCCTGCGCAATAATTTCTCCTTCTTTTTCATGATTCTTTGCATTAAGTACTTGGTGCGGAATACCTTCAGCAGTTAAATACGCGGACAATAATTCATTTTTTTCAATAGCAACAGTACCCACGAGCACTGGTTGTCCTTTTTCATGAAGTGTTTTTACTTGTTTTGCAATAGCTGTGAATTTTCCTTTCTCTGTTTGAAAAATAAGATCAGCATGATCAGCGCGTGATACTTGTCTATGAGTTGGAATATCAATAACATTAAGACCATACACTTTATAGAATTCTTCACTTGATGTCATAGCCGTACCTGTCATTCCTGATAGTTTCTTATAGAATTTAAAATAATTTTGATACGTGATCGATGCCATCGTTTTAGTTTCAGCACCAATAGGAACATGCTCTTTAGCTTCGACGGCTTGATGAAGTCCTTCTGACCAACGACGTCCTTCTTGCATACGTCCCGTAAATGGATCAACGATAATAACTTGATTATCTTTAATGACATAATCTCGATCACGTAAAAAAAGTGACTGCGCCTTGAGAGCTGCTTCGAGATAATGCACCATCGTAATTCCTTCGTTTGTATATAAATTTTCAATATTCAATAGTTTTTCAGCTTTCGTAATACCGGAATCATTCAAACTGATAGCTCGTAATTTTTCATCAATTTCATAATCAGTCCCGGGTTCAAGTTGTGCTGCAATTTGAGCAAATTTTGGATAGAGTTCAGCACCTTCTGTTGATCGTGTCGAAAGAATAAGTGGAACTCTCGCTTCATCGATAAGAATCGAGTCGACTTCGTCCACAATCGCAAAGTTATGTGGTACATCTGGGCGTTGCACAATACCATACACAGAATGTTGCGTATTATCACGCAAATAATCAAATCCAAATTGATTGTTCGTTCCATAGGTTACGTCAGCAAGATATGCTTCTCTGCGTGTACAAGGTCTGAGATATCGATCAAACACTTTGAATGACCCTTGTTCATCACGCTCGGTATCGGCTGGAGTTTCTTGTTCTATTTCTTCATGAGCTTCATCATATATAAAGGAATGCATACCATCATTAATGGCTGCAACTGAAATACCCAAGAAATTGTAAACTTCTCCAACCCAACCTGCATCACGTTTTGCAAGATAATCGTTTGGTGCAACCACATGCACACCTTGCCCCGAAAGCGCATTCAAATATGCTGGTAATACCGACGTAAACGTCTTACCTTCTCCCGTTTTCATTTCGGCAATAGCTCCTTGATGAATTACAATACCTCCTACTAATTGCACGTCGTGAAGGGAAATTTCCATAGTACGCACAAATGCCTCATATACGAGTGCAAATGCCTCGGGTAGAATATCATCAAGTGATTCCCCTTTTTGTATACGCTCTTTAAGTGCCTGTGTTTTTTGAGGAAATTCTTCATTGCCAAGAAGCGCCACAGGAGCCTTTAATGCATTGATTTTTGCAACTACTGGCTCTATTTTTTTGATGGCTTCACGTGACTCATTTCCAAATAAATTCTTGAGAAATTCTAACATAGCGAAGTGTAGTGTAACATAAAAATAAGATATAACCAGATGCTCCAAAATCAAGATCTATCATGATTTTTCTCATCACCCCCCCCGATGTTCAACCTCGGGTGGTTCAAGATTTTTCAAAATACTCAACATTTTTTCAAAAGAAAATACCCTTTTCCATGTTTCAATAACCCCCTATATGATTGTTTTGTCTCTTCCTTTGTATTTTCATTAAGGTTCCTCATCATTCTCCGTTTTGTACTCGTCCGAAGTACTCTATGATATGCAAAATGCACCCAACCAAGAAAATCAACACCGGATACATACGTTTTGATAAATACTTTGTCAGGATGGAGTGAAAGTTTGAGTTTTGTTTCGAGAAATTGGGAAATCTGCGGGAGCAGATTTTCAAGATATTGTTTGTCATGCGAAAGTATCACAAAATCATCTGCATACCGGATATAGTATTTTACTTTGAGTGTATGTTTTACGTAGTGATCAAACTCATTCATATAGATGTTGACCAAAAGTTGTGAGGTAAGATTTCCGAGGGGAAGACCAATTTTCGGGAAAAGGTCGTTCCTCAAGGAGGAGCTTTGCGACGGGAAGAGGTGCGACCTTGAGGAGAAAATTGGTGTGCAGAAACTATCTACAACCTGTCCAATTAGCCACAAGATATCTCTATCGAGAATATGTTTTTTAAGAATCTCTTTCAATGTTCCATGATCAATACTCGCAAAGAATTTCCGTATATCACATTTCAAAACCCAACATATTCGTGTGTCATTTTTAGAAACCTTCCGAAAGAAATCTCTGAACCGATTGATTGCTCGGTGTGTTCCCTTACCCATTCTGCATGAGTATGAATCGTAGATAAATTTCTTGTCGAAGTATGGGTACAAAATTCTATAGATCGCGTGATGGAGTAATCTATCCCGAACACTTGCCTTATGAATATCTCTTGGTTTGGGGTCGTTTATTTTAAATGCTTCATATGATCCATGCGCATAGGTTTTTGTCTTCAGTTCTTCATGGAGTGCATATATGTTATCCATGAGATGCACTGAAAATTCGGCAACGTCTTTGCGTTTTCGCTTCCCTCGGAGGAACTCCTGCCATGAGATGAGCAGGTTTTCGAGCGATATGATATGATCATATGTATTATGAAAAGCTCCAATTCCTCTCTCTCTCTCTCTCGATAATGCGAGTATTCTCCAGCGCATCAAAGAGGGATATTTGTTGTGGATAACTATCGTTCCGCATATACCAAAAGGCTCTCGATACACGATCGGGTCGCGAATAGAAAATAAATTTTTGGATTTGCTTGAGCTTGCATATAGGGCTTATTTTACCGAAAAGGAAAAGAAACTGGAATACATTACGCGATGCATCCTGACGCTCGACACACTGAAATTTTTACTCAATATCTCATGGGAAGGCAAACTTGTATCACATGCGCATTATGGCACACTTAGTGAAAAATTGGCCGAAATTGGCAAGATGTTCGGCGGGTGGAAGAAAGGTATTGAACAAAAAACTCCCACAAAGTAGTGGGAGAATATACATACTTCGGAAACCACGAAACGAAACTCGTTCTCACCATTCCACACATTGGAGTTACCAAGCTCGTTCACGTTCAGGTTGAGACCATCGGAATTCAAGTTCGCATTCACCACAAAGAATTGTACCAATATCCATCTGTGCCACTGCCGACCCAAGCATATTTGATATCAGGGATCGTGCTGTATTTTATTTGGAACCTAGAAGTTCACCAGATATTGATACCAGAAAGTATATTTTTATTTGAAGCGTTCAACATAACTCATGTGTCAGCCGTAGCCAACACCATTTCTCTATATTGAAACACCCTCATATGTTCATGAAGCCATGACCGCATGATAATCATTATGCAATGTTAGTATAAAATAAAAACACTTCGTATCAAAATCTCAAAGGATCAAAGATACGAAGTGCTTAAAATAAATTAAAATTCCAAATTCAAAGTTTCTTTTCTGCGGAAACCACGAAACGAAACTCGC
>Ga0172371_10004277_pt1 | contig 21708 bp, 17 predicted proteins | sample Lak12m_FD_114543 | JGI IMG/M metagenome (GOLD analysis project Ga0172371, IMG submission 114543) | Freshwater microbial communities from Kabuno Bay, South-Kivu, Congo - kab_022012_12m | ecosystem: Environmental > Aquatic > Freshwater > Lake | place: Democratic Republic of the Congo: South-Kivu...
CCAAGCTGACCATAAGAATTATCACCCCACATAGAAATCATTCCACCAGAGGCTAATGCCATGGAGTGGGAATATCCTGCAACAACTTGAGTTATTATTTTTCCACTTAGCACACCGTTTGTAATTACTGCAACCGGCATGTTTCTATTAGTATAGGTTGCATTCCCAAGCTGACCATAGTCATCATTTCCCCACGTATAAACCGTTCCATCTGAAGCTAATGCTATGGAGTGGTATGCTCCAGCAGCAATATGAGTTATTGTTTTTCCACTTAACACGCCGCTTGTATTTACTGCAACCGGCACGTTGCTATCAGTATTGTTTACAGTCCCCAGCTGACCCCAAATATTTCTTCCCCACGTATAAACCGTTCCATCTGAGGCTAATGCTATGGAGTGTTCTACTCCTGCAGCAACTTGAATTATTGTTTTTCCACTTAACACACCGCTCATGTTTACTGCAACTGGCACGTTGCTATCAGTTCCAGTATTTCCATTTCCGAGCTCACCATAATCATTTAGTCCCCATGTATAAACATTTCCATCTGAGGCTAATGCTATGGAGTGGTATTTTCCTGCAGCAACTTGAGTTATTGTTTTTCCATTTAACACACCGCTTGTATTTACTGCAACCGGTGCATTGCTATCAGTATTACTTCCATTTCCAAGCGGACCAGATGCATTATGTCCCCATGTATAAACCGTTCCATCTGAGGCTAATGCTATGGAGTAGTAATATCCAGCGGCAACTTGAGTTACTGTTTTTCCACTTAACACACCGCTTACATTTACCGCAACTGGTAGGCTGCTATTAGTATTACTTCCATTCCCCAGCTGACCCACCGCATTAAACCCCCACGTATAAACCGTTCCATCTGAGGCTAATGCTAGTGAGTGGTAACCTCCAGCGGCAACTTGAGTTATTGTTTTTCCATTTAGCACTCCGCTTGTATTTACTAAAACCGGCACATTGTTAGTAGTATTACTTCCATTCCCAAGCTGACCATAATTATTACGCCCCCAAGTATAAACTGTGTTATGTGCATTAACTACTATCGAATGATAACCTAATCCCGTCCCAATATTTTGGGAGAAAGTGAATATCGGAATCAGTAATAAACTGATAAGCAAAACGTAGGGCGTTTTCATCATAATTTTCCTAATAAGGTTTTTGAATTATTTTTGCTACAATTTAGGGGAGATAGTTTTAAATTGCAAATTGTAATACATAGCAATTTTGCGCTAGTATATTCTCGCTGCCAAGTCGTTACTACCTATGTCTAAAACCATTGCAGCCTAACACTGTTTCCGCTCTGAATCCGCTCTGATTTCGCTATGGTTCCGCTGCCGCTATGTATGTACGTTATGCATAATAATGGTACAGAATCGTTCAGCCATCGAGAAACCTCCGGTAACGATATGAGAGACTCACCAATTGCTCTCTCCGGGCGAGTTTTACTTTGCGGCTTTGCGGCTTCGCGAGAAATTATCAGCCGAAGATAACAACTACTATTCCCCGGAAATTTCTCTTAACAAGTTTACTGTTTATGATAATTTTCCGGAAGGTACCATACTTTATTTTTCTAACCCTAAAGGAACCTTCTCTTCATTTCTAATGTTGTCTTTCTAAAAGGAACAAATTGAAAATCTTGAGGTGCTTATGAGTGAAATACAAATAGAGACTGAAATAACCATCACAGAGAAAGCTTCCGCTGAAGTAAAAAAAATTATGAAAGAAAATAACATTGCGGACTCTTTCGGTTTGCGGGTTGGCGTTAAAGGAGGCGGCTGTTCGGGTTTATCTTATTCGTTAGGGTTTGATAGCGAACCGCACGAGGGCGATTCGGTTATAGAAATTAACGGCGTAAAACTTTTTGTTGACGGGAAAAGTCTTTTCTATCTTTCGGGTACAGAATTAGATTTTTCTAACGGTCTCAACGGAAAAGGTTTTGTGTTCAATAATCCCAACGCAACAAAAACCTGCGGCTGCGGAAATTCTTTTGGTGTGTAATGGAACGTAGAAGTTTTCTCAAGGCTGCCGCTTTTTCAACAATTTCACTTTATGGAAAATCAATTATCAATAGCAATATTACAAACAATACTAAATTAAGGAGTACAACTACTATGTCTAAATTTGAATTGCCTAAACTTCCCTACGCTTACGACGCGCTTGAACCGCATATTGATAAATTAACAATGGAAATTCACCATTCAAAACATCATCAGGCTTATGTTAACAATTTAAATAATGCCGTAGCCGGAACGCCGTTTGAAGGAAAATCGCTTGAAGAACTTTTTGCTTCAATTTCTTCCGCGCCCGTTGCAGTTAAAAATAACGGAGGCGGCGTTTATAATCATAATCTTTTCTGGAAAATGATGAAGCCAAACGGCGGCGGCGCACCAACCGGCGCTGTTGCAGATGCTATCAACGGGGCATTTGGTTCATTCGATGAATTAAAAAAACAATTTTCCAACACTGCTGCAACCCGCTTTGGTTCCGGCTGGGCATGGCTTGTTTCTTCAAACGGAAAATTGGTTGTTACTTCAAGCGCTAACCAAGATAATCCGTTAATGGATACATCTGAAGTTAAAGGCACGCCGCTTCTTACGCTTGATGTTTGGGAACATGCTTACTATTTACATTATCAAAACAGAAGACCTGATTATATCGCTTCTTGGTGGAATGTTGTAAATTGGGATGAAGTTGCCGCAAGATTAGCAAACGCAAAATAATTTTCTGTCTCTCCGGAATAAAAAACGCAGTCGTTCGGCTGCGTTTTTTTTATCAATTAGTTTGTAAAAAAGGTAGAAGATTGGGTCTTATCGGAATCTGCCAGACATTTTGCCAATACTTTATCAACTCTAATTCCATCCATATCAACAATTTCAAAGTGATAATTTTCCAAGAATAACTTATCCCCAACTTTCGGAATTCTATTCATTCTTTGATGAAAATACGACCCAAGCGTTATGTTTTTCTCAACGTGCAACTCAAGGGCAAGTAACTCTTTTGTTTCGTTTAATGAAAGTCCGGCATCAAGCAATATTGTTCCATCATCTCTTTTGAAAAATCTATCTTCTTCAGTCTCATAAAAATCGGGGAGTTTTCCGACGATGGTTTCAACTACATTGTGCATCGTTACAATGCCGAGCGTTTCGCCATCCTCGTTCATAACCATGGCAAAGTAACTTCGTACATCTCTAAACTTTTCCAAAAGTTTCAAAGCGTCTATTTCTTTTGTAACTATCAGAGGATCATATAATATTTCTTCAAGCTGAAAAGTTCGATCGGCATGATATTTTGCAAAGAATTCTCTGTTAGTAATTACTCCCACAATATTATTATAATCACCATCGTAAACAGGAAACCGAGAGTAACTCGAATTTAATAGTTCATCGTGAATTTTCTCGAACGGATCAGAGTAATTAATCCACTTTATTTGGTCAACCGGCTTCATCATGGTTTGCGCCGTAACGCAGTTAAGCTGCAACATACTTTGCAGAAGTTCTGATTCTCTTACTTGCAACACGCCATGTTCGTACGCTTCGTAGATAAGATATTTCAATTCATCCGCTGTAACCGGAGGACCGTTTTTACTTCGAATCAAAAATAATCGGAGTATCAATTTTGTAGAATTACTAAGCACAGATACAATCGGAAAACACAATTTATTTGCGATACGCACTAAGGGAGAAAAAAGTATTGCAAAGCGTTCGGGATTTCTTAAGCCAATTGTTTTAGGAACAAGATCGCCGATGATAACAGCTAAATAAGTAATAAATGAAACTACCAGAACAAAAGAAATTTGTGGCGCATACGGAGCTAACAGTGGAACCGCTGCAAAAACCGGAGTAATCTTATCGGCAAAACTTGCGCCGCCGAAAACCCCTGCTATAATTTCCGTAAAGGTGATGCCAAACTGCATAGTAGATAACAATTCTTCCGGTTTCTCAAGAAGCCGCAGTGCAAGACCGGCGCCTTTATCTCCTTTTTGATATTTTTCCTGTAGTCTAAAATGCTTTGAAGAGACAAATGCCATTTCGCTCAACGCAATAAGCCCATGCAAAAGCAATAGACAAAAAATAATTACCAGATCAATCATCGCTGATGCCTTAGTCCACTATTGCAGCGAACCAAAAAGTTGGTACGAAGTTTTTTAGTAAATCCATTATGTAAATCAAAAATTCGGGAATAATAGTTTCAGATAGTGTTATTATCGAAGAATTTCGGAGAACCTTAAGAGGTCTCAAAAAAGTAATAAAGGAATATCTTTTTATCGCAAACCTATTTTAAATAAAGCATTTTCTTGGTTTGCACAAATTCGCCAAAGCTCATTTGATAAAGATATATGCCGCTCGACCAATGTTGATTCTGCAGATGTAATTCGTATGTATGCCGACCTTTTTGCTGTTCTTCCTGTAACAAAGTCTCTAACTCATTCCCCAGCAAATCGAATACTTTTAATGTTACGACACCACTTTTCGGAAGACTATAAGTAATACGTGAAGTTGGGTTAAATGGATTCGGGTAATTCTGTTCAAGAGAAAAACCCTTTACCGTAAGCTCAACATCTTCTAAAAAAGATGGAGAAAGAGAAGGACGCCCGGCATTGACCCATGCGGTGTAGATAACCGAAGCAAGCGCTTCAGAAGCATTGGAAATCAAACTACCTGTAAAATTCTTCGTTAAATTCCATAACGAAGTATAGTAAGCGGTAGAATAACTTTTTGCCGAAGCAAAAGAAATAGAATCTGCTTTTAGCAGCGAGTCAACATAAAGATAATTTCGATAAACCATCGGGAAGATATAATCCGGTACGCTTGGCAAGAAGACCGCTTCTTTCTGTAGAATTACAAGCGATGAAGCGTACTGATTAATCATATTAGATTCATACCTTGAGTGAATTCCTGTTTGAGAAGAAAATTGCCCATTATAGTTAGCCGTCAAATGCAAAGGCATATTTCCGTCTCCAATGTAATGACCTAAATCAGCAGATAAAAGCACTGCCCGATGCCAATCTTTTTGCAAAAACGCTTGAACCAAAGCCTCGTAGTTTTTTACAATGGTCCATGGTAAAGAACCCGCATTAGTTATCGCTGTTATTCCATATTTTGCAACTGCGGAATCATAATTTTGAATTACGCTTCCTTTAGTAAGGAAATCTTGGTAATCTTCAAAATCAATGTAGTGCTTAGGTCCTTCGGTTTGGTCAGTGTTTTTTCGATTGTCTGCATCGGAACCATGGTTTGCTAAAGAATCTTTCCAAAAGCTAAATTGTTTAAATTCTTGCGGGAATGAATTAACCGAATTTGAGTTAATGATTCTGTGCCCAACGTTTCCCCACCCACCAAAAATGAACCAACAAAGTAATAATGGAATTGTGGTGCGAGATAGTTTTAGTTTATTTAGCAAAGTGATTCTTTCGTTAAATGGTTGTTTGTGGTATCGTTTCACTCGTGAGTATTTCAATTATTTTTTTTGCAACTTCTTCCCTCTCAACATCTTCTAAAATATTATGCCCAGATTTTTCAAATTCATATTTATGGAATAAAATATTTTTTTCTGATAAGATTTTTTTATTCAATCTCATGTTGGTTGTATTATCCAAACTTCCGGATAATAAGAATATCTCGTTTTTTATTTTTCCATAATCTAAAAAATCTTGCAATTCCCACAGAGCCTTAATTGATTGAAGCGGAACTGCGTGATAAACAAAACGATCTGAGTTTAGTTCAATTGAAGATTTTTTAATGACAGGTAAAAAAAGTTTCATAAGAGATAAGAAACCGGGAGTTGTTAAAATCTTTTTTTTCAAAGAATGGTTTTCATTCTCAACCAAATAAGGCGCACTCAAAACAAGTTTGTGTACGCTTCTTTGTTGCGAAAGAAGCGCTGCGAGCAGTCCCCCCATAGAATGCCCAAGTACACTAATTTCTTCAACATGCTGTTTTAAAAAATCAAATGCGTCAAGCGAATCTTTTACCCATTGCACCGCTTGTACCGATTGAAGGGTAACAACATCCGCAATTCCAAAGCCGGTTAAGCGCGGCGCGTAAAATGGAATATTATTTTCTCGTAACAAAGGAATAATGAAACGGAACTCCTGTGGCGAAGCTGAGAAACCATGCAGCAACAGCACGCCATGTTTTTTATCTTTGGGGAAAAATTCTACCGGCTTAGCTACTTCAAATACACGGGACACTTCATCGTAGTGAAATTTCTTAAAATGAATTAGATTGATTCGTAGGTTGCTCTTCCCTTTTATGTTGCCTGCTATGATAACTAGCAATAACCCAAAGAAGGCAGAAAGGAGATACAGATTAAACCATAGCGAAATGAGAAATAAAAGGGTTGCAAATATTCCCAACATCCTCAACACAACTGTTTCTTTTTTTATCTTCGCTTCGCTATTTTTCATAAATCACAAAACAACTTAATTTCTTTTCACTAAATAAAAATAAATATGAATGAAAACCAAAATAATCCGATTATTGTTTCTCATCGTTTACGGGGTTTTGATAAACATGATGCTTCTCGGCTTGGAGCGCTGAACGCACTCGATAAAAAAATCCGTCATTTTGAAGTTGACTGCCGCGTAACTAAAGATGGCGAGATTGTAATTAATCACAACGCAAGGCTTGGGAATGAATTTCAATCTCAAAACTACATTTCTGAAACAACTCTTTCTGCTTTAAAAAAGATTTCCTATAACGGCTCATCCGAAACAATTTTAACGTTAGACGAATTGTTCCAGATTATAGCCCAACACAAAGAAGTAAAACTGTACCTTGATATTAAGGAGAATGGTAAAGAAGAGTCCATAATAAAAAAAGCGGCGAGCTATAATTTGCTAAACAATCTTGTAATTGTTTCTTGGCTGCCCGAAGTTTTGTTGAAATTTCATACTCTTTTGCCAACTCAACAATTATGTTTTAGCTTTTACCCTGTATGCAATACCATAACTTCAACAGCGCATAGTATGTACGCTAAAATTTTATCCAAACTACTCGCTAATAAAGAACATTCACTAACTTTTCTATTCGATAGCTACAACAATGAAGCCGAAGTTTCAGAGAAATACGGATTTGATTTTGAACATTTTGTTTCGCTTCCTTTTACCGGAAAACTCTTAGATGTTCTTCAGAGTGTAAACGGGATTGTCTGCGTTAATTATAAATATCCTTCTATTTTTTACATTCAGAATTTGAAAAAACAAAAATTGAATATTTGCCTCTATTCCATAAATACCAAAACTGAATTAAAAAAGTACACAAATAAATTCCAGCCCGACATGATCCTAACCGATAATGCTTCGCTTGTGCTTTGATGCTCATCTCGGAGCAATTATTTTTTCTTTGCGTCCCAAACCGCTTTTGCAACATCGGCAATTACTTTGGCGCAAGTTTGTTCGTCGGCAGCGGCATCAGAAACAAAAACTGCGATAACCGCATGATTTCCATTCGGGAGTGTTATAATACCAACATCATTTGAGGCGGCAATTATTCCTTTGTCATTGCTTCCGGATAACCCACTTTTATGCGCGACAATTGTTCCTTTCGGCAATAAGCTTTTTATTTTATCTGAACCAGCGCCGCTTTTAATCATTATTTCATAAAGATATTTTGTACTTGCTTTCGAAACTATTTCACCTTGATAAAACTTCAGCAAAAGTTTCGCCATTGCTTCAGGTGAACACCAATTGAAATACTGCGCTTCCCAACTCTTGTGCATTGCCGCTTCAGTAGTTGCAATATCAATTTCATTTATCCCGATAGCATGTATAAACTTATTCACTTTCTTAGGACCACCTACTAAGCGAAAAAGTAAGTCACAGCCATTATTATCGCTTTGCCCCACGGTTGCCGATATTAGCTCGTCTAACGTAATTTTTACATTTGCTAGGGGATATTTTTCCCGTAACGGGCTCCATGTATCAGGGGCTAAATCTTTTTTCTTCAGAAATATTTCTTTGTCTAAAGATAAATTTCCTACGTCAACCTGATGCAAAACTGCCAAGGCAAGTGGAAATTTGTAAACACTTTGCATCGGAAATTTTTTAGCTCCGTTAAAAGTTAGCGTGTCATTATCCTCTTGAAAAATAATTGCTACTCCAACATTTCCTTTTGCAGCAGAAATGATTTTCTCGATTTTTGTTCTTAGAGAATCATTTCGAGCAAATAGATTTACCGATATAAAAAGAATCAGAAAGCTCAACAGAAGATTTGTTTTGTTCAAGTTCATAATCATTTGTTGCTAAATATTTCTCACGTTAGCATTTGCAAGTTTAGCTATGTCGGCGTTTTCCAAAACATTTTTTGAATATCCGTACAAAGAAGCATTGATCATCGCTTTACCTAAATCCGATAACGTAGAAACACCCGTGGGAAACAAGATTTTCCACAAGGGAAAAGGAAAGGCAATTATCTTGAAAATTCTCTTAACATTTTTTTGCCCCGCCACAGGCTTCAAAAGCCCCGGGCGAAAAGAGTAAACAGATTTAAACGGAAGTTTTGCTAAATCATTTTCAGTTTTTCCTTTTACTCTTGCCCACATGAGCCGCCCTTTCTCCGTGCTGTCTGTTCCGGTTCCAGATATGTAGCAAAAAGTCATGGAAGGATTATACTTTAAAAGCACAGTTGCGGAATGTATCGTTAATTCGTAAGTTGTTTTGGTGTAGGCTTGTTCATTCATGCCAACGGAAGAAACGCCGAGGCAGAAAAAGCAAGCGTTATATCCTCGCAGTTGTTCCTCTATTGCAGAATAGTCGAAAAAGTCATGATGGATAAGTTCTTTCAACTTGCTGTGTACAATATTGCAAGGTCTTCTTCCGATAACAAGTACTGATTCAACTTCTTGAGCTTCTAGTGTTTTGAGAAGCACTCCTTCGCCAACCATTCCCGTTGCCCCAAATAATACAACATGTAATTTCATTGTTTTGCGCGGTCTATTCTGAGTATTTTATTTATTGAGTGATTCAGTTTCAATTCCGAACAATTTATATAACCGGTAATTCATACTATCGTTTAACGCTTGAAAACTTGCTTCAATAATATTTTCCGAAACGCCAACAGTTGACCAGCTTTCATCTCCATCGCGTGAAGTAATCATTACTCTCACTTTTGCCGCGGTTCCGTGTTTTTCATTAAGCACGCGGACTTTATAATCAATAAGTTTTATGGTTTTAATCTCTGGATAAAATCTTTTTAAAGCTTTTCGTAACGCATTATCAAGGGCGTTAACCGGACCATTGCCTTCGGCTGCGGTATGTTCTTCTTCACCGTTTACTTCAACTTTTAGCACCGCTTCAGTTCTATCTTTTCCTATATGATCATTGGTTACATTTACTTTTGAGTAGAGAACTTTATAGAAAGGAGAAAACTCTTGAAGCTCATTTCTTAAAAGAAGTTCGAAAGAGGCTTCAGCGCCATCATATTGATAACCATCGTACTCTAAATTTTTTATACTTGCTACAACTTTTTTGCTAATCTCTTTTTCGTTAAACAAATCAATCCCCAACTCTTTTGCTTTGTATTTTACATTGCTTTGCCCTGATAAATCGGAAACCAAAACGCGCTGAGTATTGCCGACAATTTTAGGGTCAATATGTTCATACATCCGGCTGTCTTTAATAACGGCGCTAACATGTACGCCTCCTTTGTGCGCAAAAGCAGATTTACCAACATAAGCGGCGCGCATGTTTGGATTTAGGTTCATCACTTCATAAACAAAATTTGAAAGCGACGTAAGATGATCTAAACTGATTTCTTGTTTTGTCTTGCATTTTAATTTTAACAAAAGATTTGGAATAATGCTCGATAAGTTTGCGTTGCCGCAGCGTTCGCCAACGCCGTTGATTGTTCCCTGCACATGCACAGCGCCCGCTTCAATAGCCGCTAAAGCATTAGCCACTGCAAGTTCGCCATCATTGTGCGTATGAATGCCAAATGGAATTTTGATAACTTTTTTAAGAGCTTTAATGATCGCCGAAACTTCTGTCGGAAGCGTTCCGCCATTTGTATCGCAAAGAACTAAAACTGATGCGCCCCCTTTTTCAGCGGCGAGCAGCATCTTTTGCGCAAACTCCGCATCATCTTTGTAACCGTCAAAAAAATGTTCGGCATCGTAAACAACTTTTCTTCCGGCGTTTTTAAGAAATTCAACCGATCGAAAAATAAGTTCTTCATTTTCATCATCAGTTAAACCTAAACCAACTTTGGAATGAAGTCTCCATGATTTCCCAAAGATCGAAACCGCTTCTGTTTCCGTTTTTAGCAGTGCATTTAAATTAGCGTCTCCTTTAAGATTAGTTAACGACCTCGCAGTTGAGCCAAACGCACAGATAACCGCGTTCTTCAACGGAAGAGATTTTACTTTTTCAAAAAACTCTTCATCTCGCGGATTACTGCCAGGCCAGCCTCCTTCAATGTAGTCAATCCCAAACTCATCTAATCGCTGAGCAATAACAAGTTTGTCTTGTATCGAAAGATTAACTCCTTCTCCTTGCGTGCCGTCCCGTAATGTTGTATCGAATAATTCTATCGTCTGTTTCATTTAAATTTCCTCAAATTAATCTTACGCATAACAAATACTTTAAGCTATCATCTTTGATTGACGCGCATATTCAAAAAGGTTCCCCGCCTCAAGTATCGGCAAAATATCTCCCAATGGTTTCAAGTGGTATTCTTTGTTTGTTGTTAGATTTTTAAGAATATTTTTTTCAAGGTTTATACTAACTTGGTCGCCTGTAGTAATTATATCATTCAATTTGTCAACTGATTCATAAGGAATTACAAAGCCGCCGTCAACAGCATTTCTGAAAAAGATTCGCGCATAAGATTCCGCAACAATAACTTTTGTTCCGGCAACTTGCAAAGCGAAAGGGGCATGCTCACGAGATGAGCCACAACCGAAATTTGCGCCGCCGATAATGATTGGATATGCCGTTTCATATTTTTCTTCTTCAACATACTTTATTCCGCCATTTGGCAAACCTGATTTTTCTGGTGGTACAGATGAGAGCGCGTATTTTCCATACATCCTCTTCTCTGCCGGATCAGATAAACTGTACACTAAATGTTCCGCAGGTATAATCTGATCTGTATCAACATTATTCCCAAGCACAAACGCATTACCGGTTATTGTTTTTTCCATCTGTCTCTCACTCTTCAATTTTTGATTTACTTATAAAAAATCTCTCGGATCAGTAATAACTCCGCTAATTGCTGAAGCAGCGACGGTTAACGGTGAAGCTAAATAAACTTCTGATTGCCTGCTTCCCATTCTTCCCGGAAAATTTCGATTTGTAGTTGATATAACAACTTCGTTATCCTTTGCTCTACCAACTGTATCAGCAGGACCGCCAAGACACGCGGCACAGCTTGATTCTGCAATTGTGCAACCGGCTTTTTCAAAAATATCTTTTAATGAAATTCCACTGATCGTTTCTGTCTCTAAGGCTCTTTGAACTTCAGTTGAAGCAGGCACAATAAAAGTAGAAGTTTTAACGTGATTACCTAAAAGAATTTTTGCAGCCGCTTGAAAATCAGAAAGTTTTCCGCCGGTGCAGGAGCCGATATAACATTTAGTAAGTTTTGTTCCAGCAACACTTCTAACCGTTGCCATGTTATCCGGGCTGTGAGGTTTTGCCACGACAGGTTCTAACTCTGCACACTTGTATTTTCTGATTGAATGATACTTCGCCTCGTTGTCGCTATGGAATATTTCATAATCTCTGCCGGTATGTTCTTTAACATAAGATTCAGTAACCGCATCAGCAGCGATGATTCCGTTCATCCCGCCCGCTTCAATAGCCATGTTTGTTAAAGTCATTCTTTCGGTCATAGATAAAGAAAACACTCCTTCGCCGTCAAATTCCATCGCGCGGTAGGTTGCGCCATCGGTTGTAATATCTCCAAGAATGCGAAGGATTAAATCCTTTGCCATTACATATGGGGGAAGTTCGCCTTCAAAAATAAATTTCATTGATTCAGGAACTTTCTCCCAAATTTTTCCGGTACCAAGAATAAATGCCGCATCGCTGTTTCCAACGCCGGTTGCAAACATCCCAAATGCGCCTGAAGTACAAGTGTGCGAATCCGTTCCAAATAAAACTGTTCCCGGTACATTGTATCCTTCTTCTGCTAACGCAAGATGACAAACGCCTTTGTATCTCTCGGTTCCAACATCGTAATAATTATCAATACCGTATTCATTCGCAAATTCGCGAAGCAAAGAAACGTTCCGGTTTGCCTGCGGATTCTTTGTAAAAATATAATGATCGGGAAAGATTACAAGTTTATTCTTATTCCAAACTTTTGCTGCTTCGCCGAATTCTCTTTTCCAAATTTCAATTGTTGGCGGACCGCAAACATCGTGCGTCATCAGTACATCTACGTTAAGCCAAATGTTTTGTCCGGGTTCAACAAAAGTTTTTCCGGCAGATTTAGCCAATATTTTTTCTGTTATTGTCATCTTCATTGATACTTCCCTTATACAGCTTGCGATACTTCGGATAAATAAGAACTTGCCAATTCTTCTTTTGATTTAAAATATTGTTCTTGATTATTTAATGCCTGTAAAAATCCTTTTGCGCTGGCTTCAATAACGTCAGTAGAAATTCCTCTTCCGGTAAAGACGCGGTCATCTTTTTTGATTTTAACAATCACTTCACCGAGCGCCTGGCGCCCGCTTGTAACCGATCGGACAAAGTAGGATTCCATATTTACTTTTGTATTTAAAGCGCGTTCGATAGCGTTAAAGGTAGCATCAACAGCGCCATCGCCGGTTGCAGATTCTTGCACCATTTCTTTTTCTGTTTTAATCCGAACAGTTGCAGTGGGGATTGCATTAGTACCGGAATGAATTTGTAAATAATCAAGTTCATAAAATGCTGGGGCAAGTTTGATTGAACTTACTTCCATCAAAATGCGCAGATCATCATCATAAATCTCTTTCTTTTTATCGGCAAGAAGTAAAAACTTTTCATAGATTTCTTGAAGTTCTTTTACTTGCAGATGAAAGCCGAGTTCAATTAATCGTGATTTTAATCCGTGTTTACCCGAATGACGCCCAAGAACAATTTTTGTTTTAGGCACTCCAACCGTTTCCGGCTGCATTATTTCATAAGTCTGGCGGTTTTTTAACATTCCATCTTGATGAATACCCGACTCGTGCGCGAATGCATTATCGCCAACAATTGCTTTATTCGGCTGCACAACAATTCCACTGTATGATGAAACCATTCGGCTTGAATTAAAAATTTCTTCTGTTTTAATTTTGGTGAAGTACTTAAACAAATCTTTCCTCACCTTTAAAGCCATCACCACTTCTTCAAGAGAAGCATTCCCCGCACGCTCGCCAATTCCGTTAATAGTGCATTCAACTTGCCGAGCGCCATTTTCTATTCCGGCAAGTGAATTAGCAACCGCTAAACCTAAATCGTTATGGCAATGAACACTAATGATAGCTTTATCAATATTCTTCACGCGTCTTTTCAGTTCAGCAATCTTTGCGCCAAATTCCGAAGGGAAAGTATAACCGGTTGTGTCGGGAATATTAATTGTAGTGGCGCCTGCTTCAATAGCGGTTTCAACGATATCAACCAAATATCCCAAATCAGTCCTTCCGGCATCTTCAGCGGAATATTCAATATCTTTCACAAATGATTTTGCATACGCAACAGAATCATACGTCATTTTCAAAATAGTTTTTCTTTTTTCAGCCAAAGATTTGCCGTAACGGTCATCTCCAAACTTTCCGAGAATATGAATATCAGAAGTGCTGGTAAAGGTGTGGATTCTGGGTTTCTTCCCGTGTTTAAGAGCTTCGTAAGCTGATTTAATATCTTTTTCCATTGCGCGAGAAAGCCCTGCAACAACAACATTTACTTCGTTTGCAATAAGCTGAACGGCTTCAAATTGAGCCGGAGAAGAAACCGGAAACCCGGCTTCGATAATATCAACATTTAATTTTTCGAGCTGTTTTGCAATTTCAACTTTTTCAAAAATGCTTAACGAAGCTCCCGGCGATTGTTCGCCGTCTCTTAATGTCGTGTCAAAAATGAAAATTCTATTTTTGTCCATCGTCTTCCCTTTCAAAAAAAATAGTTACTGAACTGCTATGACAGATTTTTTTTCTTCAAAAATTTCTTCTAATGATTTTAAAACTTCATCGCGCATAAGTGTAGTAGAGACAAGAGTCATTCCCTCCGAATAAATATCAGCAGTTCTAAAACCTTTTTCAAGAGTTTGCGCGATAGCGTTTTCGATAACCAGCCCAATTTCAGAAAGATTAAAAGAATAACTGAACATCAAAGCGATAGAGGCAATTGAAGCAAGCGGATTAGCTATGTTTTTCCCGGCAATATCCGGCGCGCTTCCGTGTACCGGCTCATACAATGCATACTTTTCACCAAGACTTGCGGACGGAAGCATTCCCAAACTACCGGTAATCATAGCGGCTACATCGCTCAAAATATCGCCGAATAAATTTTGCGTTAGAATAACGTCAAACTGTTTAGGATTGCGTACCAATTGCATTGCAGCATTATCAACATACATGTCACTCAGCTTAACATCAGAAAAGTCTTCGTGTACTTGATGGACAACTTTACGCCAGAATTGCGAACTATCCAACACATTTGCTTTATCAACCGAAGTAACCATTTTATTTCGCTGTCTTGCAACAGTGAAAGCTTTACGAGCAATACGTTCAACTTCTTCTTTAGAATAAACTAACGTATTCCACCCTTTAGTTTCATCATAACCGCGAGGCTCGCCAAAATAAATACCACCGGTTAATTCTCTGAAAATAACAATGTCGGTACCGGATAATACTTCTGGGCGAAGCGATGAGGCATCAAGTAACGCGTCATAAACTTTGGCGGGGCGAATGTTAGAAAATAATCCAAGTGATTTTCTAATTTTCAATAAAGCCGCTTCTGGTTTTAAATGATGCGGCAACGATTCCCATTTAACTCCGCCGACAGCGCCAAGAAAAACTGCATCAGCATCGTAACAAGCATTTAAAGTCCCATCAGTTAAAGGAGTTCCATTGGCATCATACGAACAGCCGCCCATTAAATGATAACTGCATGAAACATCAATCCCGATTTTCTCTGCGACAAATTGCAGAACTTTAACCGCCGCGTCGGTAACTTCAGGACCAATTCCATCGCCTGGCAAAAGAGCAATTTTATATTTCATTTTCATTCCTAATTCTCAATTCCTAATTATTTAAGCGTCAACTTCTTCTTTTTTATTTTGACTGAACAACCAACTCATCATACCGCGAAGTTTAGCTCCCACGGTTTCGATTGCGTGTTCGGTGTTGGTTTTTCTCAACTTAGCGAATGCAGGTCCGCCGCTTCTGTATTCAGCAAGCCACTCGTTTGCAAACTGACCGGATTGAATTTCGGTGAGAATTTTTTTCATTTCTTTTTTAGAGTCTTGGTTAATAATTCTTGGACCGCGTGTCATTCCGCCATATTCAGCCGTATCGCTAACAGAGTAATTCATTCTTGATAAACCTCCTTCATAATAGAGGTCAACGATAAGTTTCATTTCGTGCATACACTCAAAGTAAGCAAGTTCAGGGGGATAACCGGCTTCGGTTAACGTTTCAAATCCGGCTTTAATTAATTCGGCAGAACCGCCGCAAAGCACAGCTTGCTCGCCAAATAAATCGGTTTCAGTTTCATTCTTAAAATTAGTTTCGATAACTCCCGCTCTTGTGCCGCCGATTCCTTTTGCCCATGCAAGTGCTAAATCTTTTGTGTTACCTGAAGGGTCTTGATAAACAGCAATAAGACACGGAACGCCGGAGCCTTCAGTGAAAGTTCTGCGCACCAAATGCCCTGGACTTTTTGGCGCAATCATCATCACGTTAACATCTGCAGGCGGAATAATTTGTTTGTAATGAATATTAAATCCATGCCCAAAAGCCAAAGTTTTTCCGGAAGTAACATGCTGCGCAATATCGTTATCATAAATTTCTTTTTGCGTTTGATCCGGTAAAAGCAACATAATAACATCAGCCCAAGCAGAAGCATCTGAAACAGTTTTTACAGTCAGCCCAAGCGCTTCGGCTTTTTCCCAACGTGCGCTGTTTTTACGAAGCCCAACGCAAACGTTCATTCCGCTCTCTTTTAAATTTAGTGCATGCGCATGCCCTTGGCTTCCGAAGCCAAGCACAGCAATTTTTTTATCTTTCAGAAAATCTAACGATGCATCATTTTCATAATAAACTTTCATAACATTTTTTCCTTTTCTTTTGAAGTTGAAGAAATTTTTGGTTGAATTTTTGATTGTTCGCCGCGTTTTAAGGCAACCGTACCAGAACGCGCAATTTCTTTTATTCCGTATTGGGTAACCACATTAATTACCGCATCAATTTTTTCCGGAGGACCGGTAATTTCGAGGGTTAATGTTCTATTATTAATATCAACAATTTTACCGCGAAAAATGTCGCAGATGTTAGTCAGTTCGGGTCTTGTACCTTTTTGATAGAAAACAGTGATAAGAGCAAGTTCACGTTCAACGCGCGGCTGACCGGTTAAATCAACAACTTTAATTGTATCTATTAACCTGTTTAATTGTTTAACAACTTGCTCAATAATTTGATCATCGCCGGAAGTAACTAACGTCATTCGTGAAATTTCAGGTTCTTCGGTTTCACCGATAGAAATGCTGTGAATGTTGAATCCTCTTCCGCTAAACATTGTTGCAACGCGGTTAAAAGCGCCGAAATGGTTTTCGACTAAAACAGAAATTGTGTGTCTCATATATTATACCATCGTTTTTGGATTTAATCTTTTTGTCATCATTTCTCCGATAGAAGCTCCCGCAGGAACCATCGGAAAAACCATATCTTCTTTAACAACTTTGAATTCTATAAATACCGGACGGTCATTAATGGAAAAAGCTTCATCAATAGTAGAGGCCACATCTTTCGGATTTTCAACAGAAAAAGCTGCAAGCCCAAACGCTTCTGCAACTTTTCTGAAATCAGGATTACTTTTAGAAAGATCTGTGAAGCTATATTTTTCCGCATGGAAAAGTTCCTGCCATTGCCGTACCATCCCTAAAAAACTATTATTGATAACAATAAATTTAATGGGAAGTTTGTTAGCCACCGCCGTAATGAGTTCCTGAATATTCATTTGAAAACCGCCATCTCCGCTAATGGAAATTGTCGGACGGTCTTTCACGCCAAATGCCGCGCCGATTGCAGCCGGAACGGAAAAGCCCATCGTGCCTAAACCGCCGCTGGTTAAGTGCGAGCGGGGATGAACAAATTTATAGTGCTGCGCTATCCACATCTGGTGCTGACCAACATCTGAAACAATAACTGCTTCGCCTTTTGTTTTTTCTGATATTTTTTCAATGACAAACTGGGTTCTTAGTTTTCCGTCATTTGCGTCAACATCAAAAGGACATTCTTTTTTCCAATTGTTTATTTGTTTCCACCAATCTGTTAAATCAGGATGAGTATCCATTTCGGCAGCCAATTCAGCTAAAACATGCTTTACATCTCCAACAATAGGCAAATCAACAACAACATTTTTGTCAATGGCAGTAGGGTCAACATCAACATGAATTTTGTAAGATTTAGTTGAAAAAGATTCAACCTTGCCGGTAACTCTATCATCAAAGCGCGCGCCTAAAGCAATAAGTAAATCGCAGCTATTTACTGCTTGATTTGCCCAATAAGTTCCGTGCATCCCAAGCATTCCAAGTGAAAGTTCATTATTACCGGGGAAAGCGCCCAGCCCTTGCAAAGTCATGGTAATGGGCAAATTATTTTCTTTTGCGAGCAGAGCTAACTCGCGAGTTCCGCCGGACATGATAACGCCGCCGCCAACATAGAGCAAAGGTTTCTTCGCTTTTTTCAACATCTCGGCAGCTTTTTTAATTTGATTTTGATGCCCGACAAAAGTTGGTTTGTAACCGCGTATTTCAACTTTTTCTGGATATGCAAATTCACATGTTGAGTTGATTACATCTTTGGGAAGGTCAACCAACACAGGACCAGGTCTTCCGGTTGAGGCAATAAAAAATGCTTTACGGATTGTTTCAGCTAATTCGTGTACATCACGGACAAGAAAATTATGTTTTGTAATTGGGCGAGTAATGCCCATGATATCCGCTTCCTGAAAAGCATCGTTGCCAATTAATTTCGTGGCAACTTGCCCGGTAAAAATTACGACAGGAATTGAATCCATATAAGCATCTGCAATTCCTGTTACCGTGTTTGTAGCGCCTGGACCGGAGGTAACCAGCACAACGCCAACATTGCCGGTGGCTTTTGCATACCCTTCTGCCGCATGGATAGCGCCTTGTTCATGCCGAGTTAAAATGTGCTGAAGAAAATCAACATCGTAAAGTTTTTCATAAAGTTTAAGCACCGCGCCGCCGGGATATCCAAAAATGTACTCGACTTTTTCTTTCCTTAGACATTCAAAAAAGATTTCTGCCCCGCTCATCTTTTGTTTATTCTCTTTCATAGGTATCCTTTCTCAGTTCTTCTATCATTTATTTTAATATTGCGCCGGTGTTGGCAGAGGTAACTAAGCGTGCATATCTGCCTAAATACCCTTTTTTAATTTTTGGTTCGAATGGAGGAAGGTCCGCCAATCGTTTTTGAATTTCTTCATGAGTTAGCTTAACGCTTAACATTCTATTGGTAATATCAACCGTGATTAAATCGCCATCAACTAAAGCCGCGATTGGTCCCCGGTCTGCGGCTTCAGGAGAAACATGTCCGATGCATGCGCCACGTGTTCCGCCGGAAAATCTGCCGTCAGTTATTAACGCTACTTTATCGCCTAAACCCATTCCCATTATTGCGGAAGTTGGCGAAAGCATTTCCGGCATACCTGGTCCTCCTTTCGGTCCTTCATACCGAATAACAACAACATCGCCGGCTTGAACGTGTCCCGCTAAAATATTTTCCATCGCTTCATCCTGCGAATTATAAATCCTTGCCGGTCCGGTATGCTTCATCATTTTGGAATCAACAGCGCCGGTTTTTACAATTGAACCAAACGGAGCTAAGTTGCCGAATAGAATTGCGAGTCCGCCGGTTTTAGCATAAGGATTTTCAACTGTACGGATGACAGCCGAATTTTTTATTTCTGCAGCCGCTACATTTTCACCCAATGTTTGTCCGGTTACAGTTGGGCTTGAGAGATTTAATATTCCTTCTACTTTAGAGATTTCTTTTAAGATGGCTGAAACTCCTCCGGCAGCATCAACATCTTCCATATGAACATCTTTTGTTGCCGGACTAACTTTACAGATATAAGGGACTTTCTCCGAAAGTTTATTCAGTTCGGCTAAATCAAAATCAACTCCGGCTTCATTCGCAATTGCCAACGCGTGAAGAACTGTGTTTGTACTTCCGCCCATTGCCATATCAAGAGCAAACGCGTTCATGAGCGAATCTTTTGAAATAATATCTTTTGGTTTAATATCTTTTTCAACTAAAGAAAGAATTTGTTTTGCTGCGTTTTTTGCGAGTTCGTGTCTAAGTGGATTGAGTGCGAGGATTGAGCCGTTGCCTGGAAGAGCCATTCCGAGCGCTTCCATCAAGCAGTTCATCGAATTGGCGGTAAACATTCCAGAACAAGAACCACATGAGGGACAGCCAAAATTTTCTAATTCGCTTAATTGGTCGTCAGTTATTTTGCCGGATTGATATTCGCCAACTCCCTCAAAAACTGAAATGAGATCTACTTTTTTACCGGATGGAGTTTTACCGGCTTTCATCGGTCCGCCGGAGACAAAAATTGTTGGAATATTTGTTCGCACTGCCGCCATCAACATTCCGGGAACAATTTTATCACAATTCGGAATGCAAACCATTCCATCCAAACGATGAGCTTCCACAACGGTTTCAACGCAGTCGGCAATTAATTCTCTGCTTGCTAATGAGTATCGCATGCCAATATGCCCCATCGCTATTCCGTCATCAACGCCGATTGTGTTAAATTCAAACGGAACGCCTCCGGCTTGGCGGACAGCTTCTTTAACAATGCGACCAAATTCTTGAAGATGCACGTGCCCGGGAATTAAATCAATATATGAATTGCAAATTCCAATAAATGGTTTATTAAAATCTTCATCGCTTTTAATCACACCGGTAGCTTTTAGCAAACTACGATGCGGAGCTTTATCAAAACCTTTTTTAACTAAATCTGATCTCATGACGACCTTAGTTTATAAATTGAAACCAAGAAAAACCTTTCAGCTTGGTCAATCCCGAAATCTTAAATATGTGTGTCTTTTAGTCTTATTTTGATTTGGGATTGACTTATTATTAGCCTATAATAATAATGCTTAGTAGGCTGATAATAATAGAAATCCCAATAACGAGAGAAAAAATCGCGGGGGTTATTATTGGAAAACTCACAACAATTGGATTGCCGAGGGTGCCGGCAAAACCATAAAAATTGTTTTGAATACTATGTTGTGGTTGATTTTTCATTTTTTATTGATGCAAAGATAACGGAAGACAAGTTACATGTCAAGTTTTTGGCTCGTTTTTTTTTAACTATTGTGGGAAATAATTTATGTGTATGAATATCTTTCCAATAATTTTTCCTGTCGGCAAGAGCTATTGCCTAAATAACTATGGTTTTATAGATTAATGGCAAACATTTTTCCAGTCTTTAAGCAATAGGATTTGGTTAATCTCACGGGAAATTCTAATTTGTGTCAAAATTATTTTGGAGTATTTAATGAACGCGGTCTTTTCTTTTAAGTTATTTGCCGTTAGCATGTTAACACTATGTTTGCCGCTTACAGCACAAGTTTATAAATCAGACTCACCTTTTGCACACACTTATTCAATAGTTGCGTACGATGAACAAACCGGAGATATGGGCGTTGCCGTGCAGTCTCATTGGTTTTCTGTAGGCACCATTGTAACTTGGGGCGAAGCCGGAGTCGGGGTTGTAGCAACACAATCATTCGTTAATCCTGCATTTGGGCCTGATGGCTTGAAATTGTTGAAAGAAGGAAAGTCTGCCAGCGAAGCTGTTACGGCTTTATTATTAAGTGATAAAGGAAGAGAATTACGCCAACTTGCCATCTTAGACGCGAAAGGAAATGCCGCATCCTTCACTGGCGCTGATTGTATTCAACCGGCAGGAAATATTGTTGGCAAAAATTTTTCAGTGCAAGCCAATTTAATGTCGAACGATAAAATTTGGACTGCTATGGCAGAAGCATTTCAAAAATCAACGGGATCACTTGCCGAGAGAATGCTCGCTGCGCTTGAAGCTGCTGAAAAAGCCGGCGGTGATATTCGCGGAAAACAATCTGCGGCATTGCTGGTTGTTCGTGCGAAATCTACCGGAAAGGTTTGGGAGGATCGTTTAGTTGATATTCGTGTTGATGATAACCCTGCACCACTTCCTGAATTAAGAAGGCTGTTAAAAGTTCAGCGCGCTTATGAACATATGAATAATGGAGACCTTGCGGTTGAAAAAAATGAAATGGATTCGGCGATGAAAGAATATTCTATTGCAATGAACATGTTCCCGGAAAATCTTGAAATGAAATTTTGGACAGCAGTTGCTTTAGCAAATAAAGGAATGATGAGTGAAGCTTTGCCGATGTTCAAGCAAATCTTTAAGAAAGACAAAAACTGGAAAACGCTAACTCCGCGGCTAATCCCAAACGGTTTATTAAAAGTAACTGATGAACA
>Ga0172371_10004278_pt1 | contig 21696 bp, 22 predicted proteins | sample Lak12m_FD_114543 | JGI IMG/M metagenome (GOLD analysis project Ga0172371, IMG submission 114543) | Freshwater microbial communities from Kabuno Bay, South-Kivu, Congo - kab_022012_12m | ecosystem: Environmental > Aquatic > Freshwater > Lake | place: Democratic Republic of the Congo: South-Kivu...
AAGTGTTTTTTCCACTCGCCAGTCTTTCCGCTGCGGAAGGTAGGCGATTTTTTAGGGTTGATGGATTCTTCCAGCGCGGCGAGGATTTTCTGCGGCGGGGCGGAAAACTCGGCGCGGGAGCGCGCATGATTCAAAATGCGGGTCAGCGCGGCGGCGCGGTCTTCTATCAACTCCTCAAAATGCAGCGACAACACCTCCGCCTGATTCAGCCAGCCAAGATACGGCGCAAAGCGTTCCGCAATGTTAGGGAATTCAATTTGCGCGTCTGGTCTGCCAAGAATGCTCGCCATGAGACGCGCCTCAAAATTTGGCAGGGATTGATAATAGGCGTGATGAACGTGACGCGCTTCCATATCCGTCACATAAAAAACATGCGAGACGACCACGTCACGCGGGTCGCGGAAAATAAAATAGGGAATGAACCCGCCGCCGCAGACTCGCCGCGTAATTTCTGCGCGGGCGAAGAGATGCGCGGAGGCGACATCTCCGGGTTGCAAAGAATCTACCCAGCGGGCGGCGGCTTCGGGCGGGCGTTTTGCTCCGCTTTCGCCTTCGTACTCCGCATAAAAAGAATGCAGGCGTTTGGCGTAAGGCGCAACTTTGGCAAAGCCCAGCAGAATTTGGTCTAGTAGATGCGTGCCGCTTTTTGGAAAAGAAATGCCCAACAAAACGGGCGGCGCGGGCTGCGGCGCAAAGCGAATTTTTTGGGCAAGTTTTTCGGATTGATAGACGAGGGCGCGCAGGGATGATTTTAAGTTCATGCGAGAAATTGTACCCGATGGAAAAGGCGAAAATTCTACACAAATCTATATGGCGTTTTATGCGGGCGGTTTTAGAATTCGGCGTTTGCAAATTTGCCGCGCCCCGCTCTTTAACGTCAATAATGGATAAGGAATTTACGCCGCAGAGTCGCGGAGGTCACAGAGGTTTTAAGAATTTTTCTCGGCGTTCTCTGCGCCTGTGCGGAATTTTGCATAACCTTTGTTTATCCATTATTCACGTTATTTACAAGGAAATTATGCCCAAACCTTCTACCAAATTTTCGCTCGGCGCATGGATGAATAAACTCATTCCGCTGATTTTAATTTTGCTGTTGGCGGGCATGTTGATTGCGCTGGTTATCATCGGCTTGTCGCTGTTGGGCGTAACGCCTTCGGCATAACTTATATAAAGGATTTTTTATGACGTACATTCCCTATCTTTCCACGTTAGTTACATTTGCGTTTACCGCCGCCGTCTTCACGCGCTATTGGCGCAAGGGCGGCGCTCATCTTTTGTTGTGGGCGTTGGGCTTGCTGTTTTACGGTCTCGGCACGTTAAGCGAGGTGGTCTTAAGCGTCACGTTCAGCTTGCTGGCGTTAAAGATTTGGTATCTCACCGGCGCCATGCTCACCGCCGCCTGGCTTGGGCAGGGAACTTTACATCTGCTGGTGAGAAAAGGAAAAACCGCAACCGTTCTGACGGGGATTTTAACCGCCGTATCGTTGTTGTCTCTCGTCCTCGTTTTGAGCGCGCCCACGCTCACGTCCGCGTTTGACGTCTCGCGCCCGGTTTCGGAGCAGTACAAAGACATCCTCACCCGCAACGGGCTGACCATTTTCCTCACCATTTTGCTCAACATCTACGGCACGCTGACGTTGGTCGGCGGGGCAATTTATTCCGCCTTTTTATTCTGGCGCAAGCAGATTCTTGCCAACCGCATGTTTGGAAATATTTTAATTGCGGCGGGCGCGCTCTCCCCCGCGCTCGGCGGAACGCTGCTCAAAGCGGGCTACGCCGACCTGCTCTATTTGAGCGAGTTTATCGGAGCAATTCTCATGTTCATTGGCTTCATCATGGCGACTGCCGGAAAAGACGCAAGTTCATAAAACGTAAAATAAAAAAACTCCGAGAAAAAATCTCGGAGTTTTTTATTTGAACGTTCATCTAAAACCCTTGCGCCACATACTCGCCCCACACGCCGCGCAGCGTGTTGCAAATTTCGCCGAGAGTCGCCTCATGTTCCACGCATTCAATGAAGATGGGCATGAGGTTCTCCGTTCCATTGGCGGCGGATTTTAATTTCTCCAATAAACGCTGCACCGCGCCGTTATCCCGCGCATCCCGCAACTTCTTCAACTTTTCGCGCTGACCGATTTCAATGGCGGGGTCCACTTTCAAACGTTCCAGCGTAAGGTCTTCTTCCACCGCAAATTGATTCACGCCCACGACCACCTGCTCGCCGCGTTCAATAGCTTGCTGCGCCGCATACGCCGCGTTTTGAATTTCGTTCTGCATGAATCCTTTTTCAATGGCTTGCAACGCGCCGCCCATCTCATCAATTTTGGAGATGTAACCCAAAGCCTGCGCCTCAATTTCGTCCGTCAAATATTCGACCAGATACGAACCCGCCAGCGGGTCAATCGAATCCGCCGCGCCCGATTCGTAGGCGATAATTTGCTGCGTGCGCAGCGCCACCCGCACCGATTTTTGAGTCGGCAGCCAGAGCGCCTCATCCATTGAATTGGTGTGCAGGGATTGCGTGCCGCCCAACACAGCGGAGAGCGCTTGCAGCGTGACGCGCGTCACGTTATTTTCCGGCTGCTGCGCGGTGAGTGTAGAACCGGCGGTTTGGGTGTGGAATCTCAACTGCCACGAGGAGGGTTTTTGCGCCTTGAATCTTTCGCGCATAATTTTTGCCCACATGCGCCGCGCCGCGCGGAACTTGGCAACCTCTTCCAAAATGTTGTTGTGCGCGTTGAAGAAGAAAGACAACTGCCCCGCAAACGAATCCACGTCCAAGCCAGACGCGAGAGCCGCCTCCACATAGGCAATTCCATTTGCCAGCGTAAACGCCACCTCCTGCGCGGCGGTTGAACCCGCCTCGCGGATGTGATAGCCGGAAATGGAAATCGTATTCCAATAGGGAACTTCCGCCGCGCAAAACTGGAAGATATCCGTTATCAGCCGCATGGAAGGCGCGGGCGGAAAGATGTATGTTCCACGCGCAATATATTCTTTTAAGATGTCGTTTTGAATCGTGCCGCGCAGTTGGCGCATCTCCGCGCCCTGACGCTTTGCCACCGCAATATACATTGCCAGCAGCACGCCCGCCGGGGCATTGATGGTCATAGACGTGGAAACTTTATCCAGCGGAATTTTATCGAAGAGTTGTTCCATGTCGTGAATGGAGGAAATGGAAACGCCCACTTTGCCCACCTCGCCCTGCGCGATGGGGTCGTCCGCGTCATAGCCAATTTGAGTCGGCAAATCAAACGCCACGCTCAGCCCGGTTTGCCCTTGCTCCAAAAGATAGCGATAGCGCCGATTCGATTCTTCGGCGGTGGAAAAGCCCGCATACTGGCGCATCGTCCAAAAGCGCGAGCGATACATGGTCGGCTGAACGCCGCGCGTGAAGGGATATTCGCCCGGAAAGCCGAGTCTTTCCGCGTAAGCAGAATCAGACTCGCGGGGCAGACTCAGGCGCGGCAATTCAATTCCCGAAGAGGTTTCAAATTTTTCGCGGCGTTCTTTGAATTTATCCAAAGATTTTTTGAGCGTGTTTTCTTTCCACTTATTGTATTGGTCTTGAAGAGTCATGGGGACAACCTTTCGTTGATAAAGTCCATCTGAATTTTACATCTTTTTACGCGCTCAAATTTAGACAAGATAAGGATGATTTTTAGACAAATGTCACATGCAAAGCAAGCCGTAAAAATGCTAAACTATGAATCAAATTTTATTAAGGAGCGCGTATGGGCAATAAAACTTTGTTGTTTATCGGCACAGGCGTTTTATTATTGATTGGGGTTTGCCTGCTAGGTTACGGCTTGATGAGCATAGTCGGCTCAACTTCGGAGCAGGGCAACGCTTCGTGGATGACCTTCGGGCTGGTCTTTTCCTGCGTGGGCGCGCTTTTTCTTGGCGGCGGAGTGTGGGTTGCAGTCATTGCCAGCAAAACGCCCGCCGCGTCCGTTTCTCAAAATGTCACCTACAAAGTAGATTTGCCCGCGCAGACCAAAATTGAGCAAATGACTTGCCGCAATTGCGGCGGCGCGCTCAAAGCCGATAACATCAAAATGCTGGCGGGCGCGCCCACAGTGGAATGCCCGTTTTGCGGCACGACCTATCAACTAACAGAAGAACCCAAGTGGTAAACGTTCAAACGTTTTAACGTTAGAACGTTCAAACGTTAGAACGTTGCACGGTTGGAGGCAGAATGAAACATTTGAGAACATTGCTCTTGTTGAGTCTGTTGCTGGCGGCGTTTGTATCGAGCGCGCAAGCGCAAGACGCGCCGTATCTTTTCAGCGTACAACGCGAATCTGTGATGGCGTATTGGAACGAAGACGGCACGCTCAGCCTCGATTATGAATGGCTCTTCATCAACGACCCCAGCGCCCACGCCATAGACTTTGTGGACGTGGGAATGCCCAACGCATCCTACAACATTGCCAACGTCAGCGCGGATGTAAACGGCGCGCCTGTTTCCATCTCAAGGTCAGATTATCAAGGCAGCGGCGTGGGGTTTGCCATTGTCTTGGGCGCGCAAGCCATTCCGCCCGGCGGCAGCGGCAGCGTTCACGTTTATATCGCCAACATTCCCGAAGTCCTCTACCCCGATGATTCTGATTCCAATTACGCCAGCGCGGTTTTTGCGCCGACCTATTTCGGCTCTCAATATGTGCAAGGCGCAACCGATTTAACCATCACCTTTTTGTTGCCGCCCAACATGGCGGAAAATGAGCCGCGTTGGCACGCCGCGCCCGCTGGTTTTCCTGAAACGCCGCAATCTTTTTACGATTCGGAAAACCGCGTGAATTATGTTTGGAACTCGCCCACCGCCAGCGTAGCGGAGCAATATTCCTTCGGCGCGTCCTTCCCCGCCTCTTACGTCCCCGAAGACGCGATAGTCCGTTTTTCGTTTTTCGATTTCATCATCGGCGCAATCGCTTCTCTATTTAGTTTTATCGCGTCCTCTTTGCCCTGCCTAATTTTTGCCGCAATCTTTTTGGGCTCGCCCATATTGAGCGCCATTCAAGCGCAACGCCGCAAAATGAAATACCTGCCGCCCAAAGTCGCCATTGAAGGGCATGGCATCAAGCGCGGGCTGACGGCAGTGGAATCCGCTATATTGCTCGAACAGCCGCTCGATAAAGTAATGACGATGATTCTCTTCAGCGTGATTAAGAAAAACGCCGCGTCCGTCACAACGCGCAACCCGCTGGAATTGGAAATCCACGCGCCGCAACCCGACGGGCTGCATCCCTACGAAATCGATTTTCTCTCCGCCTTCAAATTTCCCAATAAAAGAGATAGACAAGAAGCCATGCAAAACACAATGGTCTCGCTAGTCAAAAGCGTAGGCGAAAAAATGCGCGGATTCAGCGGAAAAGAAACCCGCGAATATTACAAATCCATCATGGAAAAGGCGTGGCAAATGGTCGAATCCGCCGACACGCCCGAAGTGAAAAGCCAAAAATTTGAAGAAGCGCTGGAATGGACCATGCTGGATGACGATTACGATGACCGCACGCGCAGAACCTTCCAACAGCCGATTTTTGTTCCGCATTGGTGGGGACGCTACGACCCGACCTATCGCCCTGCCGCGCCGCGCGCCGCCTCATCAGCGCCTGTTAGCGCGCCCTCTTCGGGCGGCAAACAAGGCTTGCCCGGAGCAGATTTCGCCGCGTCTGTCGTAACTGGCGTGCAAACATTTTCATCCAATGTGGTGGGCAACATCAACACATTTACGGAAAAAATCACGGGCAAGACCAATCCCATACCTGTTGTTAAGTCCAGTGGGGGCGGCGGCGGCGGCGGTCGCTCTTGCGCGTGCGCTTGCGCGTGCGCGGGTTGCGCCTGCGCCTGCGCGGGCGGCGGAAGGTAAGGGAATTAGCGCCACGGAGTCCAACATCTCCCGATGTTGGAATGCCAAAAGCAGGAGACTTTCGAGTCCGAGGCACGGAGACCAACATCTCCCGATGTTGGAGCGCCAAAAGTCAGGAGACTTTCGAGTCCGAGGCACGGAGTCCAACGTCTCCCGATGTTGGAGCGCCAAAAGTCAGGAGACTTTCGAGTCCAAGGCACGGAGTCCAACATCTCTCGATGTTGGAGCGCCAAAAGTCAGGAGACTTTTGAGTCCGAGTAGAGAGATATGAACAACGATATTTTCAAAAGAGCGCCTCATAACCCGCCGCACTTATTCCTGCCCGATATGTTCTACATGATTACGGCTTCCATTTATCAAAAGTCTCCCATCATGGCGCTAGAACACCGCAGGGAACAATGGCGCGACGCATTTTTGAAGGCGTCAAAAATATATCGTTGGAAGGTTGTTGCGTGGGTTGTTCTCACAGACCATTATCACGCCGTAGTACATTCGCCCGAAAACGCGCATTCCCTTTCGAGATTTGTTGTAAGTTACCATAAATACACTTCGCGGCTTTGGAATGATGAAGATAAAGCAAACGGAAGAAAAGTCTGGTGGAATTATTGGGATACTTGTATTCGTTCTGAAAGAGATTACTACAATCGTTTGCAATATGTTTTTTGGAATCCCGTAAAACATGGCTTAACGAATACTCCCGAAGAATATGCGTTCAGCAACTACAAAGACTTTATAGCAGAATGGCAAACCGAATTTTATTTTACAAACACAAGCGAGGTTAATGATGTCCCTGAATTTTAGCGGTATCAAGAACGGACTGCAAAGCCTCCTGACTTTGCAAAAATCTACGCCAAATCAAAAATCAGCCCAAAGTTGGGAATCAGTCCAAAGTCGGGAGACTTTGGACTCCAAAACGGGACCCAACGCCAAAATTTATCACTACCTGCGCGAGGACGCGAATCAAAAGTCGCGGATTCATCTGCGCGTGGACGCGGACGGTCACGGCACGTTGATTGTGAACGCGAACAACATCATGCACCTCAACCCCACCGCCGCGTTGATGGCGTATCTCATTTTGGAGGAGGTGGAAGAAAAGCAGGCGCTCAAAACCATCCAAAAGCAATATCGCGTCTCGGAGAAACAAGCGCGGAAAGACCTTTCTGAATTCAGAATTCAGATTTCAGAATTGATTGACGGCGCTTGTCCCATTCACGAACTTGACCTCGACACCCTCATGCCGTTCAGCGCGAGACCTTCCGCGCCCTACCGCATGGACTTGGCGGTGACGTATCGCTGCAACAATGACTGCTCGCACTGCTATAACGCGCGCGAACGCAACTTTCCAGAATTGGATACTGCTAACTGGAAATTAGTTATTGACAAACTTTGGGAACTTGGCGTGCCGCACATCATCTTCACTGGCGGAGAGGCAACCTTAAGAAACGATTTACCTGAACTGATTCATCACGCCGAATCCAACGGGCAAATTACGGGACTCAACACCAATGCGCGGCGCTTATCCGACATGCGCTATGTGGAGCAACTTGTTGCGGCGGGGCTGGACCATGTGCAAATCACCGTTGAGTCTTGCGATGAGCAAATTCACGATGAAATGATGCGAAGCAAAGGCGCGTTCAAACAAACCATTCAAGGTTTACAAAACGCGCTTGCCAGCAAGTTGTATGTGATGACCAATACCACCATGCTGCAAACCAATGTGCAGAAAATCCCCGCCACGCTGGATTTTCTGGCGGACGTGGGCGTGCCGACCATTGGGCTTAACGCGCTCATCTATTCGGGCAACGGGCGCACTGTGGGAACAGGACTCCGCGAAAGCGACTTGCAACCCATCCTCGACGTGGCAGTGAAGAAAACCGCCGCGCGCGGACAAAAGTTGATTTGGTACACGCCGACTCAATATTGCAAATTTGACCCCACGCAAAGCAACTTGGGCGTTAAGGGCTGCACCGCCGCGTTGTATAGCATGTGCATTGAATCAAACGGCGATGTGCTGCCCTGCCAATCCTATTACACGCCGCTGGGCAACTTTCTGCGCGATGACTGGGATTCAATTTGGAATCATAAACTCGCCGCGCAATTACGCGAGCGTCAAAACCTGCCCTTCCAATGCGAAACCTGCTCGCTGGTGGCGGAATGCGGCGGCGGATGTCCGTTAACGTTTTAACGTTCAAACGTTAAAACGTTAAAACGTTAAAACCCAGAGGCAACATGAACGAAATTCATCCTTCATAATTCACCCCTCATCCTTTCTTATGGAAATCTCCTACCTGCTCACCTTCCCCGATAGCGCCGATGAAAAAACTCCAATCCCCGAAAAAATTAAGGGATTGAAAGACGCGCCGTACTTTGAACCAATTGATATTGAGCTAGTCACGCTTGGGGAGGAAACAATTCTCATCGAAGGTCACGCCATTCATGTAATGCGCCAGCGCTATGACGGGCGCGCGCAAATGATTGAATGCCGCTTTGACTTAAAAGACCCCTTCGCCGTTTCCGTTTTACAAGAGCGCGCCAAAATTGAAAAAGCCCTGCAAAGCAAATTCATCCCCGTAGAATATCGCGGCAACGGACTTTTTGAGGAATATACAATTTTATTAGTAACGGAAGCCAAACCTTCGCCCGATAAATGGATTCAAAAAAACGCGCGCAAACTTGCCACCTTCATTCGCTCCCAGCGCGAAGTCTTTGACCCAAACGAGATTGAGGAAATCCTCGCGGCGCGCGCGCGCTACTCCGCGCAGGATTTAACGCTGGTAGATTGGGAAGGCGCGGTCATCATCGCCCCCGCCGCAGATTTTCAATCTGACATTGCGCTGCTGAAAATTGGCAACTATCAACTGCTGCGCTACCGCATGTTGGACGAATCCATCGAGACAATGCTCGACAAACTCAACGAAGCCTTCTTTAAGAACAAGCGCCGCCCGCGCCCCACACGCGGATTGTTGCGCCAAATCACCGCGCACAAAATTGAAATTATGCTCGACTTTGAGCGCGCCGAACAAAACCTGCTGCTCATCGGCGATTGGTACACCGCCAAATTGTACGAAACCATCCAATCCGAGCTCTATCTCAAAGACTGGAAGCAAAGCCTCAAAGAGAAACTGGATAACATCGAAAACATTGTAGAAACGGTCAAGGATAATTTCACCGTCTCGTTTGAAAATTTGATGGAACAGTTGCAGCTCATCGGCTGGGTTGTGCTGCTGCTGGGTTACATTTATCTATATCTATTAGATGCGGGCTGGGTACAATTGCCACGATAAGCCTTACGGAGTCCAACGACTCCTGTCGTTGGATAATCAAAAGTCAGGAGACTTTTGACTCCGCGTTCGCTTTCAATAAGGAGAAGCCATGAACCTCTTGGAACAATTCAAAAACCTTTTTTCCAATGTCGCGCCGCTGCCTGTTGGCACGCATCACCTGCAAGCCGCAGCGGATGAAAAGCCCTACCGCCTGCATTTGCGCCTGCAAAAGGACGGCTCTGGCATTCTCATCCTCAACGCCGCCACCGTGCTGCAACTCAACCCCACCGCCGCCGAATACGCCTTTCACTTCATCAAAGGCACGGAGCGCGAAGAAGCGGCGCGCCAAATTTCAAAGCGCTACCGCGTGAATCAAAAAACCGCGCTGGCAGATTTTGATTCTTTTGCAGAGCGGATTCAAACCCTCGCGCAGACTCCTGACCTGGACCCCGCCTCTTTTCTCGACTTTGAGCGGGTTGCGCCCCACTCAGCAGATTCTACCCTGCGGCTGGATTGCGCCCTCACCTACCGCCTGCCCGCAGCCACTCAAGCCCAATACGCGCCCGTCAAGCGCGTGGAGCGCGAACTCTCCACCGATGAATGGAAAATCATCATGGACAAGGCTTGGGCGGCGGGCGTGCCGCACATCATCTTCACTGGCGGAGAGGCAACTTTGCGCGATGACCTGCTGATGTTGATTCAACACGCGGAAGAAAACGGTCAAGTCTGCGGCTTACTGACGGACGGGCGTAAACTCGCGGACAAGAACTATCTCAACATGCTGCTGCAAACGGGGCTAGACCATGTGATGCTGATTCTCGAACCCAATAATCCAAAGTCGTGGAAAGCCATTGAAGCCATCGTCCCGCAAGATTTATTCCTGACCGTACACTTCACCTTAAACCAACAAAACGTTAAAGACGCAAAACAAATTTTAGAGAGGCTGGCAAGCCTCGCCGTAGAAAATATCTCGCTCAGCGCGGCAGAAAACAGCCTAACGGACGAATTGCTTGAATTGCAAAATGTAGCGGCGGCGCTGGGCTTAACCATCCGCTGGGATTTGCCCGTGCCATACTCCGCCGCGAATCCCGTTACGCAAGAAACGCTAGGTGATGAGATTCCGCAAGGCGCAGGCAAAACCTGGCTATATGTTGAACCCGACGGAGACGTCCTGCCCGCTCAAGGCGAAGCGGATAAAGCGCTGGGCAACCTGCTTCGGGATGAATGGAATCAAATAATGAAGGAGACCGCATGAATCAAAAAATTGTATCCACCGCGTTCAAAGGCGTCGGCATGGCAATGGGAGTCGCCGTAGTTGTTCTTGGAATTCTCAAAGCGGCGGAAGTTGAAACCTTCATTGCGCTGCTAGGAATTGGTTTATTTGCCTTGGGGCTTGCCGCGCTGAACGAAGAATAAACCCGCAATATGATGTTATATAATCAAGCCCGTCAAAACATTCTGACGGGCTTGATTATTTTGGAGGATTTTGTGAAAAAAGAATTTACTCTTTCGCTATTTTTACTCACCGTAATCCTTGCGCTGGCGCTTGCGGCGGCAAAACAATTTGCGCCCGCCGCGCCCAACACGGAGGCGGCTTGCCCCGTCTCGATGAGCGCGGTCATCGTCAGCGCGCAAGGCAGCGTATATAACATGGAGGGCGCAGACAGCGCAGAGCCGGACTTTTATTACCTTGTTTATTATTCCGCGCAAGGGGATTCAATTTCCAGCCCCGCGTATGAATCTGTTCCCAGCGCCGCGCAAGCCGCGCAACAAGACTCCGCCGCGCAGCAAGAGGCTTGGCAAATATTTACGGACATCATCCCCGCGCAAAACCGCCAAATGGTCAATCAATATGCCGCCTTTACGGATGGATATTCCAACACCCTCGCCGCTGTGGAACAAGACCCCCAAGATATTACGCGCTGGATTTTAGGCATAGACCCCGCCGATTTGGAAGATAAAGACGCGCTCCTCTTTACCCTCGTGCATGAATACGCCCACCTGCTCACGCTCAACGCCGAGCAAGTGATTCCGGACCAAGCGCTGGTGGAAGAGTGGAACAACCCGCAATTGCTAAAAGAAAAAGCGGCGCTCTGCCCCAATTATTTTACGGGAACAGGCTGCAGCTATCCCAATTCCTACGTCCAAACTTTTTATGACCGTTATTGGGCGGGCGAGATTGAAAATGAATGGAAAGCCATAGACGCGCTGCAATATGAAAAAGACCTTGCGCCGTATTATGAAGCGCTCTATCAATTTTATCTCGCTCACTCCGATGAATTTTTGGACGACTATTCCGTTACGCACCCTACCGAAGATATTGCCGAAGCTTTTGCGTATTTTGTATTTACGCCCAAACCAACAGGCAACAGCGTAAAAGAACAAAAGATTGCTTTCTTTTACGACTACCCCGAATTAGTTGAACTGCGCGGCGCAATTTTGAACAGCATTTGCGAGAGCGCGCCATAAATAAGAGATTGCATGAAACATAAATTGAAATTATTCGCCGCCAGCGCCGCGCTACTTGGCTCATCGCTCGCCTGCGTCACTTTGATGGGAACGCCCCAACCCGCCGCGCCGATTCTGCCGCCCAGCGCCAAGCTGCGCCCCGTCGTGGAGGAAGCGGCGGCAGCGACTGCCGCGCCAGTCGCAGAGATTGCCTGCCCCGTCATCGCCAATCAAATTATGGAAGCTAGTTTTTCCAGCGGCGAAGAAGATTCGACCTACGGCGAACCCATAGACGAGACCTATCTCGCCACTTATGTAGTGGATAAAGACAAACTTATAGAGCCGACTTACGAAGAGGTCAGCGCCGACCTGCAAGATGAGCAGGACAACGTGGAACTTCATCAACAAATATGGGAATACTTTATTACGCTCATTCCCATTGAACAACGCGGCATGTTGGCGGAATATTCCATCACAACCGATGGCGCAGGCGGCACGCTGGCGGCTGTCTCTCAAACTTGGTATAACCGCAAAAAATGGGCTTTGGAAGTGGACCTTGCGGACGTAAGCGACAAATATAGCCTGACCTTTACGCTCGTTCATGAATTTGGACATTTGCTTACGCTAGGACCAGAGCAAGTTCCGCCCGATAAAGCCGTCTTTGATAACCCGGAAGATAACGATATTTATCTGCAAGCCGTCTCGCAATGCCCGCGCTACTTCCCCGGCGAAGGTTGCGCCAACGCGGATTCTTACATCAACGCTTATTATCAAAAGTTTTGGGCGGAACTGCATGACGAGTGGAATGAGATAAACCTTGAAGAAGATGAAAATGTATATTACGAAAAGTTAGACGACTTCTACTACAAATATCAAGACCGCTTCGTCAGCGACTACGCCGTCACCGACCCGGAAGAAGATATGGCGGAAACGTGGGCGTTCTTCATCTTCACCCCCGCGCCGAGCGGCGAAACCATAGCGCAAGAAAAAGTTTTGTTTTTCTATCAATACCCGGAATTAGTGGCGCTGCGCGAACAGATATTAAACAATGCTTGCGCCGCCCTCGCAGAGTAGATTATGTTAAACGTTCCCATTTTAGAATCTTATTGGGTTGCGCCAGACCAATTTTTAGCGGGCGCGTACCCCAGCAGCCGAGACGAGCGCTTTTCGTCTCAAACTATTTCCGCGCTGCTTGCGGCGGGCATCACCGACTTTATCAACTTGACGCAGCCGCATGAAATGCCGCCCTATGAGCCGCTGCTGCATGAACTCGCGCCGCTTTACGACCTTACGCCGCGCCATACGCGCATCCCTTTTCGGGACGGCGGCATTCCCTACGCGGAAGACATGAAAAAAATTTTAGATTTAATTGACGCAGCCATTCACAACGGACGCAAAGTTTACGCGCATTGCTGGGGCGGCATTGGGCGCACCGGCGTTACGGTAGGCTGCTATCTTGTCCGTCATGGCGAAACGCCCGCGCGCGCGGTGGAACGAGTCAATGCGCTGTATCACACGCGCCCGCGCAATATTTTCTATCCGCGCTCGCCGGAGAGCGACGAGCAAGTTCAATTTATTTTAGATTGGCGCGAGCCATGAACGCGCACGCGCGCTACCTGCAACAATCCCATTGGACGCGCGACCTACGCGCCTACATTTTTGAACGGGCAGGGCTAAAACGCGCGCGCCGAATTTTGGAAGTAGGCTGCGGCACGGGCGCAATTTTGAGTCAAATTCCGCGCAGCCCTGCCGCCCGCTTCGGTCTGGATGTGGAGCGGGCAGCGCTGGGCGAAGCAAAACTCCACGCGAACAATGCCGCGCTGCTGCGCGGCAACGCGCTGCAACTGCCCTACCCCAATCAATCATTTGATATTGTCTATTGTCATTACCTGCTGCTCTGGGTTCAACATCCATTGCGGGCGCTGCAAGAGATGGCGAGAATCAGCCGCTGCGTCATTGCCTTTGCCGAGCCAGATTACAGCCAACGCATAGACGCGCCAGCGGCGCTTGCTCCGTTGGGCGCGTGGCAAACGGAGTCGCTGCGGCGGCGGGGCGCAAACCCATCTTTTGGCGGACAGTTGGCGCAAACATTTTTTGAGGCGGGAATCAAAATAGAGGAAGCCGGAGAAATTCGCCCGCAGGATGCGGCGCGCCGCCTGGACGGGCAGGAAGATGAATGGGCGGCGATGGAATCCGACTTGCAAGGAATCATCCCAAGTAAAGAAATTCTCAAAATGAAAGAATTGGACGCGCAAGCCCGTCTGAACCATGAGCGCGTTTTATATGTTCCAACTTTTTTTGCGTGGGGATGGAGTGAAGTATAATGCGCCAACCTTTGGAGGCAGTTTGGAAAATTTACAAGAACAGGCGATAAAAGAAGACCTTGCGCCTTCTCAACAAAATGGAGAGTGGAAGCAATTTGCGCTCGACTTGCTGGAAACGCTGGTTTTGGCGGCGTTGTTGTTTTTAGGGATTAATGCCATTTCGGCGCGGGTGCGCGTGGATGGAACGAGTATGCGCCCCTCGCTGCAAGACGGAGAGTTTGTGCTGGTGAGCAAACTCAGCTATCGGTTTGGAACGGTGGAGCGCGGCGATATTATTGTCTTTCACGACAAGCTAGACCCTACGCAAGAGTTAATTAAGCGCGTCATTGGCAAACCCGGAGACGTTATCAAAGTGGAGAACGGCAACGTGACGGTCAATGGGCAAACGCTGCAAGAGCCGTACATTGCCGCCGCGCCCATTTACAGCGGCGAATGGACTGTGCCAGACGGAAATTTGTTTGTGCTGGGCGACAACCGCAACGCTTCGTCCGACTCTCACATTTGGAATTTTTTGCCAATGGAAAATATTGTTGGAAAAGCGGTGGTCATTTATTGGCCCCCCGCTTTATGGGAAGTGATTCAACACGAAAAACTTTTGAGAACAGAATAGGTTATTTATGAGCGAAAACGAAGAAGAAGATTTCCTGCCAGAATCCTTCCCCTGTGAGCGCTGTCACGCGGGCATGTTACAGCCGCGTTTAATTCCCTACTTTACATGGCTGGGCAAAGAGTTAATTACCGTGCCAAACTTTCCGGCGTGGATATGCGATGTGTGCGGACGGCGCGAGTATGACGAGCAAGCCATCCAATGGCTCAATACGCTGCTCAACCCCGAAGCGGGCAAGCCCACTCAACCCCAGCGCGGCGGAACGCCCTTTCCGCGCCCACATTCCAGCGCGCCGCAAACGCGGCTGGATTCATAACAAAAAGAGGCTCTCATGGCTTTGGATGTTTCTCCGCGCACCTATCGTTTTTTACAAGCCGACATTTTGACGAGCGGGTATCGCGTGGTTGGCAAAATGACCGTGACGAGCAGCGGCGCAATGGGCATGCTCAACGACCCGAACAAATCCGCTATGGAAGTGAACGATGCGCGGCTGGCGCGGCTGCACATGCCCACCAAATTGGTGGACCATTTTGAAGTTGTGCGGATGATGAAGCCGCACATCCATGCCGTGTGTATGAGCCGCAAAGAAGATTTAGGTCCGCAATCCATTGTGCGTGGCGGTTTCACCAACCTGATGGAATACCCCGTGCGAATTACCACCGAAAATTTTGAAATTGAAGGCACTATGGAACTGTCTGGACGTTTTGATTACAGCGCGTTCATGTTTGAAGGCACGCGGGACTTTCTGCCCATCTTCAACGCCACGCTGACTTCAATTCTCATTCCCAGTTTAAGAATAGAAAGCGCCGGAATGATGATTAACCGCAAGCATATAGATATGATGGCGCTGTTGAACCAGAGAATTAAAGAAGAAAAATAAGGTATTAAAAATACTGGGCAACCAAAAGGTTGCCCACATTTTTTTTACATCCAAGTCGTTCTATCTTCAAATGAAGGACGCGGCGCGGCGGCGCTTTCCGCTTCGGGGTAGCCAATATAAATGAGACCGACCAAATGCTGGTCTGGCTGCAAACCCAAAAATTCTTTCACCTTCACATCGCGCGACCATTCGCCGGTGCGCCAAATGGCGCCCAAGCCCAGCGCGTGCGCGGCAAGTAGAATATTCTGGCAGGCGGCTGCGGCGGCGGCGTAGTTTTCCAACTCTATCACCTTTGGCTCGGCGGGTTTATCCACGCCCACCGCAAGGATGAGCGGCGCGCGCAGCGGCAGCGCGCGCGTCTTTTCCAAACCTTCCGGCTGAATTTCGGGAAAGCGCTCGTGCTGCGATTGCGCCATCACATCGCCAAGTCGTTGGAGCGAAGCGCCGCTCAACGCAAAAAAACGCCACGGGCGAACTTTGTGATGATTGGGCGCGGCGTTCCCCGCCTCTAAAATTTTCTCAATCACATCGCGCGGCAGCGCTTCCGCTTTAACCTTGCTGATAGAATGTCTGGTATGAATTGCGTCAAATAGATTCATCGTATGCCTCCGATGGCATGGACGCAAAAAAAAGAGGAAGTCTTACCATGAAAATTTTCTACGCCGAAACGCACAACCAACACAACCCCGCCTTTGAAGTTTTTGACGGCGGCAGACGCGTTCCCTATTTGGAAAACCCCGACCGCATGGAGAAAATTCTCGCGGCGCTGCGCCCAACCGACTGGGCGGACTTTGCCTGCCCGTCTGATTTTGGTCGCGCCCCAATTGAATCCATCCATGACGCGGACTATCTCAATTTTCTAGCAACGTGCTGGCAGGAGTGGCAAATCAGCGACCCTAAAATTTCTGCCGCGCCGCAAGAGCATCCATTTTTACCCGCCACCTTTGCGCTCCGCAGAACGCCGCGCAAACCCACAACGCTGCTGGCAAAGGGCGGCTATTACCTCATGGATTTGTCCGCCTGCATTACGCCGGGAACGTATCCAGCGGCGCTTGGTTCGGCAAATTGCGCGTTGAGCGCCGCAGAGTTCTGCGCCCGCGAGAAAACCGCCGCCTTTGCTTTATGCCGCCCGCCGGGGCATCACGCGGGCAAAGATTACGCCGGGGGATATTGCTTCCTTAACAACGCGGCAATTGCGGCAAACTTTCTTGCCGCGCGCGGCAAGGTTGCCATTTTAGATATTGACTACCACGCGGGCAACGGCACGCAGGATATTTTCTACGAGCGGGATGATGTATTCACAATTTCCATTCACGGCGACCCGCAATTTGAATATCCCCATTTCATTGGCTTTGCGGATGAAATTGGCGCGGGCGTTGGGCGCGGATTTCATCGCAATTTTCCATTGGCGGCAGGGACAACGGACGGGCAGTATCTCGCCGCGTTGGATGAAGCGCTGCGCCTCATCCGCGCTTTTGCGCCGCGTTATTTAATTCTTTCCGCAGGAATGGATACGTTCAGCGGCGACCCCTTAGGCACGTTTCAAATTAGCCGCGCTGGGTTTGCAGAAATTGGCAAGCGCATTGCGGCGCTAGCTTTGCCCACCGCCATCCTCATGGAAGGCGGCTACGCCAACGCGGCGCTCGGCGAAAATATAAAAACGCTATTGGAAAGTTTTTTACCCTAACCCCCATTGCCCGCGTTATTCTGGAACAATGCGCGGCAGCGTGACCATAAACTCCGAGCCAGTCCCCGGCGTGGAAGAAAAATCAATCTCGCCATGCAACAGATTACAAACTACATTCTTAACAATGGAAAGCCCCAGCCCCGTGCCGCCAATGGCTTTGCCTGTGGTAAAGAACGGCTCAAAAATATGCGCTTGGTCTTCCAGCGGAATTCCTTTGCCGTAATCGCATACGCTTAAGAGGAAGTTTCCGCTCTCGTTTAATTTGAGCGTCACATCCACCGCGCCGCCCACGCCGTTGGGGTAGGCGTACCGTTCCACGTTGGCGAGCAAGTTAATTAACACCTGCGAGAGCAGCCCGCGATAGCCCACCCATTCGCGTTGTTTTTCGGACAGGGCGTGATGAAAACGGATTTTAATTTGACTGCGTTTGAGATTGACCGCAATTAACCCAATGCTTTCTTCCGTCACCCGCGCCATATCAAACATGCCGCGTTCATCGCTGAGTTGGCTGATGGAAAGCGTCTTAAAATCTTGAATTAATGCGTCCGCGCGCTCTACGTTGCGGCGCATCACTTCCAAAGATTCGGCAATCTGCGCCGCGCGCAAGGCGGTAAGTTCGGCGGGCGCGCTCACTAATTCACGCGCCATAATCGTCACCGCCGTATTGATGACGTTCAACGGGGTTTTAATTTCGTGCGCCAAGCCCGCCACCAGTTGAGTGAGCGCGCGCTGTTTTTCCACTTCCATTTGAGCGGAAAGGGAGCGCAAAGCCAACGCCTCGCGGAAGCCGCGCTCGCTGGCTTTGTCATTTTGGCGCTGCAAGACCAAAAACGCCTCCAAGGTTTGCTCGGCGCTGCCAGAGGAGATTAAGCCTAAAAACGCGGCGCGACTTAATATCAAAATGTCCGCCGCGCCCGCCGCCTTTAATGTGACGCGACTAGCCGAGCCGCGCAGCAGCGACAATTCCCCGCACAAGCTGCCCGCATGTAAATCACCCAGCGGGTACGCCGCGCCGGCGCTATCCTTAAATTCAATTTTGACCTCTCCGCGCAAAAGAAAAAACAGCGCATCGGCGCGCTCGCCCTGCCTGATAAGAATTTCGCCGCCGCGATACGACCTCGCGCCGCAATCTTGCAAAATGCTTTCTATCTGCGCGGTAGAAAAAGGCGCAAATAAAGGAAAGACTTGCAACTGTTCGGCTGTGGGGTTTGCCTGTTCTTTTGTCATAGGGAGCGCTTCTACTATCATTGTAACCTCGCTATTGGTGAGGTTATTCTATGTTCTTTTTTTGCGGCGGGTTGTTTTGCAACCTTCTTAATACGCCGCCCGCCTGTTTTTATAAAATGGCGGCTAAGGCTTCGTAGGTGGGTTCAATCAACTTGGGCGCAGAGAAGGACGCGGTGATGACCGCCGGGTCCTTCATGCCGTGTCCGGTGCAGACGACTACAAATCTTTTTCCACGCGGGTCAAGTTTGCCTTCTTCAATTTGCGCGCGCAGCCCCGCCAGACCGGCGGCGGAGGCTGGCTCTACCCACACGCCCTCGTTGGCGAGGATTCTCTGCGAGGCGAGAATCTCTTCGTCTGAAACGGCGATGATTCGCCCGTCCGATTGTTGCGCCGCTTCTAGCGCTTGTTCGCCGCGCGCTGGTTTTCCAATCCGAATGGCAGTCGCTATCGTCTCTGGCTTTTCCACCGGATGCCCCAAAACCAAAGGCGCAGCGCCTTGCGCCTGCACGCCCAAGATGCGCGGCAGCCCTTTTTGATATTGGCGAAAGCCCGCCCAGTAAGCGGTAATGTTGCCCGCATTGCCCACCGGCAAACAGAGCCAATCGGGCGCACTACCGAGCGAGTCGCAAATTTCAAACGCGGAAGTTTTTTGTCCTTCAATGCGAAACGGATTAATGGAATTGACCAGCGCAATGGGAGTCTTTTGAGTAATTTCTACGACCAGCGCGAGCGCGTCATCAAATGAGCCTTGAATTTGAATGACCTCCGCGCCATAGGCAATGGCTCCGGCGAGTTTTCCCGCCGCGACCTTCCCCTCTGGAATTAACACGATGGCGCGCAGACCGGCGCGGGCGGCATACGCCGCCGCAGAAGCGGCGGTGTTTCCTGTGGAAGCGCAAATGACCGTTTGCGCGCCGCGCCCCGCCGCCTCGCTGATGGCGGCTGTCATGCCTCGGTCTTTGAAAGAGCCGGTTGGGTTCAAGCCTTCATATTTGATGAAGAGCTCGCAGCCAAATTCCGCGCTGATGCGCGGCATGGGGATGAGCGGCGTGTTGCCCTCTAATAAGGAGACGGGGCGGGTGTGCGCGGGTAAATTGAGCAAATGTCCGTAGCGATGCAGCAATCCTTGATAGGTCATACAATCTCCTGATTTTTAAAAATTCACGTTTTGATTTAGGAAACGGCTCAATAAGTGGGCTTGCCAAAAGATTTAACCACAGAGACCAAAAAACTCACGGAGAAAACATCTTCAAAATCTCTGTGAACTCTGCGCGCTCCGTGGTAAAAGGTCTTCATCACTCATCCTTTTAGCCTTTGATTTTGTATTGCAACTCTAAATCTTAGGGCGATTATAATATCGCTATGATAAAAATCCGAGTTCCGGCAACTTCGGCAAATTTGGGTCCTGGATTTGATTGCATGGGCTTGGCGTTGGACGTTTGGAATGAAGTCAGTTTTGAGCCAGCCGAGAAATTTTCGTATCGCGCTGCGGGCGAAGGCGCGGAAAAACTCAACAAGGGGACGCGCAACCTGCTGACGAAGGCTTACGCCCATCTATTTGAAACCTGCGGGCAAAAAGTTCAAGCCGCCGCCATTCGCGCAAATAATGGCATTTGGATGAGCAGCGGGCTGGGGTCTAGCGCGGCGGCAATTATTGCCGGTCTGATGGGCGCAAATGAAATTCTCGCCAAACCTTTAAGTCAAGATGAAATTCTCAAACTCGCCAGCGAGATGGAAGGTCACCCGGATAATGTGGCGCCGGGGCTGTTGGGCGGGTTGGTTATCTCCGCGCAAGCAGGCGCGGAAATTTTACTGCGGCGCTATGAACTACCCGCATGGACGATTGTGCTTGTGAAGCCGCAAGTGGAATGGCTGACGAAAACCGCGCGCGCCGTGCTGCCAAAATCCATCTCGCGGGCAGATGCGGTCTTCAATATGGGGCGCGCCGTCTTAGTGGCGGACGCGCTCCGCAGCGGCGACCTTGCGCTGTTGCAAAAAGCAATGGAAGACCGTCTTCATCAGCCGTATCGGTTGCGGCACATCAGCGGCGGGGCGGCGGCATACAAGGTAGCCAAAACCTTCGGCGCGGCGGCGCTCTCTGGCGCGGGACCTTCCATCATTGCCTTTATTCCAGCGCAGCGGGCAGAAGCGGCGCGACAAGCCATTGTGGAAAAGTTTACCGAGCGCGGCATTGAGACGCAAAGCGTCATCACCCGGCCTTCTATGCTGGGGGCGCAAACGTTGAATCCTTAAGTAATACGATTATCAATTAAAAAAAACATCGGCAGTCTCAACGACTTCCGATGTTTTTGATTCCCCGCGTTTTACTCAAAATTTACAAGCCAATTACCGCGCGGTGACACGCAAGTCATACAATGAGAAAAAGCCAAAACAGGAGAGACCCATGAAAACAAATTCAAATTTTCTGACCCTGGTTTCTGTTCTCATTCTCGCCGCGCTGGCTTGCTCGCTGCCCGGCGCGGAAACGCCGTCAGCAGCCGAATCTCAGCCCGCAGCGGCGACTCAGCCCACAGCAGCCGAATCTCAGCCTGCAGCCGGCGCAGCCGTCCTGTATTTTTCCATCGGAATGCACATCGAGCCGCTGGGCGAAACCGCGCAGGGATTTGTCAGCGGCAGTAAGGGCGATTATCACGTTCCGCAGTTCTTTCAGCGGCAGGTGGAAGATATTCTCGCGGTGACGCAGATTGTGGAAGCGCACGGCGGGCGCATGACCATTCAGGCGCAGTCGCCTTTCACCAGCGTCGCCATCCAGTCGGGGAACAGCCTTCTGGCGGATTTATCCGCGCGCGGACATGAGGTTGCCCTGCACTTTCACGAAGACGCGCATCTCGGCAAGAACTCCTCTGTGCTGTCCGTTCAGCAGTGGTGCGACATGATGAAGCAGGAGATGGCGCTCATCACGCAGGCAAGCAATGTGACCGACATCCGCTATTGGAGTGGCGGCAATCTCTACCCAAATGTGTACCAAGCCGCCGAATGCGCCGGGCTGAGCGTGAACAGCGATTGGAAAAATCCGCAGTCTCAAACCACCGACCTGGCGCTGGTGGGCGTGAACCCCTGGCGTCCGGCGGGCGGCACGGACGGAACTGACTTTACGCTCTTTGCTCAAAACGACCCAAATGGCGCGGTCATCTTCCTGCCCGAAGGGCAATATGACAAGAACAACTTCGCTTCCATGCGCCGCAGTGACGATGCGGGCGGCGATGAAGCCTATTTTGAATTTCTCAAAGAGAGTCTCTACACCTCTCTCGCCGCTGCCCAGCCTGGCAAGGTGAACGTCTTCCACTTCACGGTTCACCCCGGCGAATTTCGCGGCGACCCGCAAAACCCCTTCGGTGTGATTGAGAAATTCCTGACCGAAGTCGTTGAC
>Ga0172371_10004279_pt1 | contig 21696 bp, 20 predicted proteins | sample Lak12m_FD_114543 | JGI IMG/M metagenome (GOLD analysis project Ga0172371, IMG submission 114543) | Freshwater microbial communities from Kabuno Bay, South-Kivu, Congo - kab_022012_12m | ecosystem: Environmental > Aquatic > Freshwater > Lake | place: Democratic Republic of the Congo: South-Kivu...
AAAGTATTGGTAAATAAACAGAATTATGGCATAATATGGGTGCCCGTCGTTTGGATGCCCCCCTCATCCAGGCGGCGGGCATTTTGTTTTGGATGATTTGACTTGTTATAACAACTATTCTTGTTGCCTTCAAATGTAGTAAAATAATGCAAATGGATCTGCAAAACATGCCTGAGGGCTTCCGTTTTAAAACAGAGTGATCATGGTTGTAAGTTCAGTCAGGTTTTTTTGAGAGGAGAAGTGACATGCCAGATAAAGGAAGTAAGGATAAAAGTAAAAAGGAAAAAAAGAAAAAACCCTTGCACGATGCCAAGGAAAAAAGGAAGTTAAAGAAAGAAAAGAAGAACTCGACAATTTAAAAAAACCCTGCATGCAGGATCCAAAAAACTCAAATAAAATGAGAGAGACCACCAGGCGCCTGGTGGTCTCTCTTTGTATTAATTGGGAGGATCAGAATTGGCGGGTTATTTGCCCCGCAGATTTAAAGGCTGATGTGCCAAAAACCCGATGGAAGAATTATGGTGCAAGGGTGGTGTGTCATTCCTATTGCTTTATCTTAAGGATGGAAATTGACAAGGTGGCAAAGGTTGTATTGGGATGAGAAGTATAATATATGGCAAATATGAATACTTCTTCTTTCTATCGCAAAATTTCCGGTTACGTTCTTGCTGTAACTTTAGTGGCTGCCACGACGATAATTCTATACTTCCTGCGGGATACTTTAGATAAGACACTGGTGGCATTGTTGTATATGCTCTCAGTTGGTCTTATCACCAATTTATGGGGTCTGGGACCGGGAATCATAGCTGCTTTGAGTTCTTTCCTATCCTTAAATTATTTTTTTATAATACCTTTCTACACATTTACAGTCCATCAACCGATCGATCTGGTAATATTGATGGTTTTTTTAATCGTTTCCATGGTGATCAGCCAATTGGTTGGAAGCGCCCGGTTGGGAATGGCTAAAGCCAAAGCTCGTGAATGGGATGCAACCCAACTCTACGAGTTAAGCACTATTCTGGTTGGACTTCACAACGAGCTAGTGATATGTCAGGTACTGGCCGATCATATTCAAACCACATTCCAGGGGGAATGCATCGAATTGGAGATTGGGATCACGCAACCCCAAACTCTCATACTTCCAGCCAATTCATCAACCCCGGATCGACTTCCGGAATTAAGGCTACCGATCCAGGCTGCTCACGGACCATTGGGTGAAATAAGATTATGGAGGCTCACTCCAGTCATTTCGTCCATCGAGAAACGGCTGCTGCAGACCTTTGCCAGCCAGGGAGCCCTGGTTCTGGAACGTGAGCGCCTGGCTCAAATAGAATCGCGCACCAGAATCCTTGAAGAAAGCGATAAGTTGAAGACAGCCATCCTGTCGTCCGATTCTCATGAACTGCGCACACCATTGGCAACCATCAAAGCCTCCATTTCCAGTCTGCGCAGCAATGAGGTCAATTGGGATTCAAATGCCCGCACGGAATTGATCGCCCTGATTGAAGATGAATCCGACCATTTGGAATTGGTTGTTGGAAACTTGCTGGACATGTCGCGCCTGGAGGCTGGGGCTTTGCAGCCGAGACGAGATTGGAACATTCTTTCAGAAATCGTAGGGGAAGTGCTTGTGAGGATGCGCAGACAGACAAGTGACCATAAAATTGAAACTGACATTCCCGATGACCTGCCATTGGTACCGGTGGATTATGTGCAAATGATTCAGGTTTTTACAAATTTATTGAGCAATAGCATCAAATATTCTCCACCCAATTCGGTGATCCGCATCAAAGCCATCGAGCAGGATGACATGACATTGCAGGTGCGGATCAGCAACCAGGGACCGCATGTCCCCAAAGAAGACCTGGAACGTATTTTCGACAAGTTCTATCGCATCACTGCTGCTGACCGGGTGACGGGAACCGGACTGGGACTATCCATTTGCAAGGGTATCATTGAGGCACATGATGGAAAGATCTGGGCAGAAAACCAACCCGGAAATTTTGTCTTCAATTTTACCCTGCCCTTTTACCTGAACGGCTCCCCACCGCCACAGTTGCCAATTGAAATGGACCAGGTATGAACGCGCCTCCCCATATTCTGGTGATCGACGATGAGCCACAAATTTTGCGTGCCCTGCGTACGATCCTGACCGAAAAAGAGTTCAAGGTTACCACCGCCAGTCGTGGAGAAGAAGGTTTGACATTGGCTGCCACCAGTTTGCCAGATTTGATCATCCTCGATCTGGGTTTACCCGATATGGATGGAGTTGAAGTCTGCGTCCGGCTGCGAGAGTGGACAGAATGTCCGATCATCGTGCTCTCTGTGCGGGATAGCGAGCGTGATAAGGTGGCTGCCCTCGACAAAGGTGCAGATGACTACCTTACCAAGCCATTCGGGATCGAAGAACTGCTGGCTCGTGTGCGGGTGGCTTTACGTCACTCGGCACGAAAGAATGGCAGCCCGGTCAACATGGTGATCACTGGAGCCCTGCAGATCGACCTGTCCTGGCATTCCGTTACGCTCGCAGGCGAAGAGGTCAAATTGAGTGCCCACGAGTACAATTTGCTGGCCTACCTGGTTTCCAATCGCGGCCGCGTGCTAACCCACAGGAGTATCCTGACCCATGTCTGGGGTCCTGAAGATGCTGACCACACTGAATACCTGCGGGTTTACATGCGTCAGTTACGCAAGAAACTGGAAGAAGACCCCGAGCACCCGCATTATCTCCTGACCGAGCCAGGGGTTGGTTACCGCTTCATTGAGGACGAATAGACCCACCAACGCCAATCAAATTTCGCGGCAATTTCTCAAGAATAACCAAACCTGCTTCATCAATTCCTTAATTCTTATTCACCTCCGAAACGTGTAAAAGCATTCCGTTTCATCTCAGGAAAGAGATGAAAGTAGGGGTGTATTTGACTTTCTCCGACAATCAAATACACCCCAGACTTCATGATCTTAAAAAGATTATGCAGTATTTCCATATCCCTGGAACCGGTCATTGTTATAAGGATTTCGCTTAACAAGGATTTCGGGGTGAATCGCAGAGAATTTTTAATTTTTTTTAATGGGATTGGTATTTTTTTTGTCTCCATTTAACTTTCGTTGATTACGATTGGAAGACGGAGAGAATACCATGAACAAATCAACTTTTCCCACGCTAGCTAATCCATTAACTCAAATATCCAACGAAACATACGCGGTACCTTCTTCAGTGAAGCGCGTTATTGTTTTGATCCCGGATTCATATTTCGACTCGGGCGTACTGGCTGAACGCATCTGGAAGCTGTCTCTTCCAAATTATTCACGAATATTGCTCCTTGGATTGTGTTCGGACCCAAGCACGCATTTAATGCTCAGAAGACAGTTGGCATTAGTGGCTTCATCCATACGGAATAAAGACCTGCCTGTGGATATAGCATTGGAAACCGGGAAACACTGGAGCAAAAAAGTGGAGCAAATTTGGAAATCAGGCGATACAGTAGTTGGGCTGACACGAAAGAGTGGAGGATGGTACCGACGGGAGATGAATGAACTTTTTCGATCAACCCTCCAGATACCAATTCAGGAGATCTCAGACATCCAGGTGGATTTATTCGAGAATAGATCAATCCTTTCGGAGGCTATATTATGGCTGGGGGCTATTGGAATTATGGCTTTTTTCTTTTGGATACAGATCACAATTGACCACCTTCCTGCAAATTGGGGGCAATCTGTTTTGCTATATCTATCCGTTTTATTTGAAATCGCAATCCTTTGGGCATGGAATTTGCTGCTCGAGTAATCACCTTATAAACTCCGTTTTTTGATCCAAGAAGGCAAACATGTCAAGTGAGAATAATTTAAATCACCTGTCAGACTACCTGACAGAAGAATATGGTCGCCAAGAAAGTCTGTTCTCCATCCAGTCTGATCTAACTCAGCGCAATCTTGAAGTTCAAGGGAAACAATTGGCTGAAGCATTGCTTGAAAATAGATCCCAGGTTCACTTCAATATTCCTGATCGTGTAGTTTGCTTGCTGGAAAATGTGGCTGAGCCAGTCCTGGTGACGATACCGCGCGACCAGTGTAACTACAAAGTTGGCAATATTATCAGCCGCCTGAAAAAAAAAACAGCTATATAAGCAACTGCGGCATGTCTTGACTGGCCTGGAACAATCTCCTGACAGGTCTATTTCCGTTGCAGCTGGTTTGCTCCGGTATGCCACCGTTATGGACATGGTTATTAACAAGCTCCCATCAGGAAATGAAGTCCAAGATCAAACCGCAGGAGGAGGTGAAGTTATCCAATCCATCCCTGGAAATGATCGATCTGAGATTTCATCAATGTCAACTGCCTCCAGTGCTGGATTTGTAAAAAATGGTGAGCTTGAAAACAAACAGGAAGCCCGGTTGGTTGGCTTTACCCCTTATGCACAGATGTTTTATATGCCTGAGTGGGTTGCTTTTAGCGAAAAGGGTGAATTGCTGGCGACTTCACTTGAAGAAGCAATTGCCATAAACCTCTCAATGCAAAGTTTCATGGAGGTCTTGTTCAAGGCGGTCGCACTTGCACATTACATTTCCGCTGACCCGGAATATACAAAAAAGAGATACGGAATGCTCAGACAACTGGTAAACCAGGGTCGCGCACTGGCTGCCTACCAGACCAAAGAAATTATCGTGCACATCAAAGAACGAGCTGAAGCGGGAAATTTGAACCGAGGGTTACGCCTGAGCATGCCTTATTTTGATGATCAGGATCTCAAGATTTGCCACAGCAATTTCGAAGTTATACCAGCCGGGCGGATCATGTTCACCAATGCCTTTGTTTTACGGGCAGTGTACCAGGAAAAGGTAAAAGTCAGCCAGGACACCCGTTTCAACCTGTCCACTCGTGATCATTATTTGGGTTTACTCAATCTGCTGGAAACAGCATTTGGTAGTGAAAAATAATCAGGTAATCCATGTTATTCTCCATCGGTCTTTTAATCGTTGTTGCTTTTTTGGCATATAAATCATCCCCGCGCGAAAAAAAAGAAAACGCGCATGTGCATGGTGCTGGTCAGATCGGTCTACTGGCTGCCCTGGCACTCTTTGGTGTGGATTATTTCACCTCATATTTTTACGCCACAGGCGAGATGATGCATGCCCTGCACCCCTATGATCTCCAAAAATGGGGGTATATAGCAGCAGCGATAATCAGCATTTTTAATATTGTTTTTGGTGCTCTGTATATGTATTCTCTTGGGATCTTCAACGAGGGTGGTGGTTCGTATACCGCTTCGATGCGCTATCTCACTCCGGGACTGAGCCTGGTTGTGGCAGTTGTTCTGATCCAGGACTACATTTTCACGATTGTCGTATCCTCCTTGTCAGGAGGAGATCAATTGCTCTCGGTGTTAGGAAAGTATGGCACAAATTGGATATGGCATTTTCTGCTCGGCGCCATCCTGGCTGGAATCACCTGGTACCTTACAATCCGTGGCCGGGGAGAATCAGCCAGGATCGTGTTTACCCTTCTGGGTGTCTTTGTTATGATGAGCCTGGTCATGGTCGGTGGTTTGATCTATGCCAATCTGAAGGGGGTGGCCGCGATGCAAGTACAGGAAACTGTCCAGCAAGTTTCGATGGGTAAAGCGCTGCTTCATCTTCTGACCGCTTCGATGAAAGGTCTGGTGGCGTTAACTGGTTTGGAAGCCATGTCCAATGGCATTCAATTTGTCATCAATGAAGATGCCGGTATCGTTGCGTGGGGCAAGAAACATCTACCCAAGCTCAAAGCCTTATGGGTGTTTTACAGCGGAAAAGCCGGCATCGGTCGTATTGTGCAAACATCCTTCCTGTTTTACGGGGGGATAACCACTTTTGTGCTCTCGTTTTTTGCCATCCGTTTCAATGTCTATGATGGCACACTGGGGCGCACGCTGGTGGGTAACCTGGCTTTCATTGGCTTTACCCAACTCCCCGGAGGAGAGATCTTGTTCTATGCCTACCAGATCCTGGCAGTAGCGCTTCTGGCAGCCGCCTCAATGACCGCTTTCCAGGACCTGCAGGCTACGGAATGGCGGGATGTGGCCATCGGAGAGATGCCGGAATTTCTTGTTTACAGAAACCCACAGGGCACTTTTACCCGCTCTGTTACTGCCGGGTTCATCATTACCATCGCCATCCAATTCCTGGTCAAGGGTAATACAAGCGCAGCCGTCCCTTTTTATGGAGTTGGTGTGTTCATGCCTATCGCGGTCATGGGATTAGCCATTCGCAAACATATTCTTGCCACTTCAAAGGGTGCCATGCGCAGATGGGGCAGCCTGGGGGCTGGATTTGCAGCCATCCTTTCCGGGATCGTTTTCATTGGCCAGATTGTTGGAAAATGGTCCGAAGGCGGCTGGGTGGTGCTGGTCACATTCAGCCTGCTCATACTTCTGGCGAACGGTATACTCATTTCGCCGAGTGGGTTTCGTGATCCCTCACAGATCCATCGTATTGTGCGTGAAAAAGCCCGCGTAACCGGTTCGATGGCATCCATCGTGGAATGGCAGTCTCTAAAAATGCAGGAATATCGATATGCCTTGCTGATGGGTATCGCTCACTTCTTCGAAATCTTTGGTATCCATCGCCGGGAAAGTTATGTAATACCGGCTGTTGCCGGGAATTATGACCATGCCTTGCATTCGGATCATCCCGACGCCCCCTCCCTGTTGACTCAGTATCTGGATCGGGTGGAGCCGAGACTCGGCGGTAAGCCTAATGAGACCATCCCATGTGAGGAACCTTCCTGAATCAGTACGAATGGATGATGCCTTCAGGTAGCAGGTAAACCTCCATCCTAAAACCCAAAAGAGACCGCCAGGTAATGGCGGTCTCTTCTTAATTGGGTTGGGAGTGAATTATTCCTGGTTATTTGTCTTGTAGATAGAAGGGATTATTTGATGACGGTTCGCCTGGCAGGCGCATCATGGTGGCTTGCATGAGTGCCACAGGCGTCTCGATACCTCCGTTATATGCCAGCACTTCCCCGCTGCAGACCATGAGTGTGCGCCCGGATCTGACCACGCGTCCGCTGGCAAGGAATTTCTCGCCGCTCGCCGGGGACATGAAGTTGACCTTGAATTCCACGCTGAGCACCCGGCTGCCGGCAGGCATCAGGCTGAAGGCGGCAAACCCACAGGCCGAATCGACCAGGGTGGAGAGGATGCCAGCGTGAATAAAGCCATTCTGCTGGGTCAGGCCGGGCTGGTAATCCAGCTCGATGTGCACCAGGCCGGGAGCTACACCCACCAGCCGGGCGTTGATCATCTGCATGATTTGCTGGGATGCAAATTCCCGGTAGACTCGCTCCGGTGCGAGAGGATCGGGGTACTCATAGGTAGATGTTTCGGATTCAGGTAAGTTCATTGGTGTTTAGGGGTAAGGTTTTGATGAAATCAACTGCTGGATTCCCTGCATTGGGAAACCTGTACTAAAAATTATTTTTGTCGGATGGCTGCATTAACAGCCTGCCTGAGCAATTTGGGTTGATCCGTGCCGACATTGATGATCTGACCATTCTTGAGTACGATCTCGAGAGCATCTCCCGGGGCAATGGCATACAACCATCCACCGGGGATGGATTTGACACCCCACATATAATACCAGGGGTTCTTCACCTGGCGGATGGATTTGATATCGTTAAGTGAATAGGTCTTTCTGAAAAGTCCGATGCCAAACCAGAATTTGATCTTTCCAGCAGCGACCTGGATAGTGAAAGAATAGAAAAGGGAGACTCCAAAAATGTAAATGCAGATCATGGCGATGGCTGCTGCCATGCGGCCTTCAGCGATGATAGCAACGGCGACCATGCAAATGAGAATGCCGGAAATGATGAAGACCACAAACATCCAGACCCCGTATTGAGTGTGTTTATAATCTGTGTCCATTTGTTTCCTTTTTGATCATCGTCTTTTGAATAGCAGTGTAATTAATTGTTAGTTGAGGAAATCAACCGCTGGATTCCCTCCATTGGAAAAGCTGCACCTGGTTGTCCGCCAGGTTTGTGAGCGGATCTGAATTCCGGTTGCCAGGTTATTTTTTGGTTTTCTGCTTTTTGGGTTTGGGCTCGGGCAGTTCTTGCGTTGTAATTCGAATCAGGTTGCTGATCCACTCTTTATCTTCAAACTTATCTTCGATAAGAAAATACATTTTTGCGCCCGGGTAGGGTGGCGCTTCTGTGACTTCTCCAATAAAAGATCTGCCACCATCCGTTGGTTTTACAAAGAGCTGGTTGTCACATACCAGGGCGACGATCTTGCCATCACAATAAACACCATAATCGCCAAACATCATTCGATACGTAATGATGCCTGCGTCTTCGATCTGATCCGCAATGAATTTTACGAAATCTTTGTCCGATGCCATTGGTTCGCCTCATTTCAACTTTCCGGCTCGATCCAGAGCCTGCAGAATTCTCGGGTCAGACCTGGGATCGACCGCATCAAAAAAATCCAACCCCGGATAACCCAATTGGATGTGGATAAAAGTATGCTCCATTGAAGCCAGGATGGGGTCGATGACAATGCCATCGAAACTCAAGGAGGAGTAACCGGGCCAAAACGCGCCGGTGTAGATTGGCTGACCGTTAACACAAGCCGCAAAAGAAATCCCGGTCACCGGGAGCGACAGGGCGGCGATGGTCAGATACCCATTTTGAGTCAGCTCAATGTCATGGGTGGCGCGGGTGTAGGAGACAATGTCTTTGCTGGAAAGGATGGGATGCTGGGCGAGTTCCAGAAGATCCAGGTCGACGGGTTGTTGAGGGGATATATTCTCCCTCAGAAGATAGATCGCAAAACCTTCATCAAAGGCTGGTGTCGGTGTTGTGGAGCAGCTGACCAGGGTTGGCAGGATCATTACAATGAAGGCGAGAATTGATGTTCTCATAAAAAGCAAAACCTTTTAAGGGAAATCCATATCTTCGAATTGACCCGGATGGGTTCTTAATGGATGCCAAAGAAAACCAAAGACGAAACCCTATCTCACTCAACTTTCTTAAGGGTCTGGGTCACACTTCTTTGATGGCAGCCCGGGCAGCGCAGCAGCAGCCAGCCACCCTCGCTGTTGACCCCATGCGGAGCAACCAGGTCGGTGAGAAATGAGATCTCATAAACATGTCCACAATTTGGGCAGCGGTAGGCGGTTTTCTGCTTGTGCCAATTTACCAGGATCAGCATGCCTGCCAGAACCAACCCAAGCCATGCGTACCAGAGACCAGGTAACAGCAGGAAAGCACTAACACCAATGACGATCACATAGATGGAAATATAGACAACAGACCGGATAATATCCCCTTTGTCTGTCCTGGTTACTTTTACCATAACATCCTCCTGATAATCGATGGTGGGTTTCTTGAAGAAACAGATTGGTTGAAAGCCCGGCTGACCCGCTCTAACAAGCCTGCTTACCGGCAGATCCGCCTACCCTGGGGTTGGACCATTTCAAAAGTGATTTTGAAAAACGCAGGCTCAGCTCATCGCCGTGTTTTTTGATCAATTGTGAGATTTCCTCAAAAGTGATGACGTTCTCCTGCCCGAGCGGGTTGTTGGGCTGAATGTATACGACCTGGATATTGTAGTCGGCCGGGATGATCTCGAAGGCTTCCACGTTATCCATGACGATCAATCCCATGTCCTGCAACAAACCAAGCAAAACTCTGTATTTCTTTCTGCTCCTGGTGACTTTACAGATCTGGCGCAGTCCGACCAATAACTCGATCATACCCACCTGGCTGGCTCGCTGCAGATACCAATCCTGCTTTCCGTGCCGGGAACTGCGATCGGTCTTGAGTTCGACAAACATGATCGTTTTTCCGTCCCTGGCTTTGGCAAGGTAATCCACCTTGAAAGATTTATTGATGTCCTGCTCGGGTTGAATGCTGCCAACACGAATGGGGAACTCCGGTATGACACCTTCGATGTCCAAGCCGACTTTCCTGGATAGAATTTCGGGGAGATAGATGGAAAAGAAGATATCCGCGCGCCTTTCCAGTTGATATGCCGGAAGGTTCCGCCACAGATCCAGGTTGTCGAAAATGTTTTGGATGGTTTTCATAAGGGTCGCCCTTTTCAGTATTTAAATAATCGTTGGGTTTCGTATGTCTGCTGGTTGTGGTTCATCTCACGACCCAACCTGTATGATTAAGCATACAGGAAAAAGAACTCGATGGCAAGAGGTTGAACCTGCTGTCCCCACCCAACCTCCCCATGAATCTCTCCTCGTTCACAAGTATATTAAACCCCTGCCTGGTGAGTTTTAATTTATACATTAAGTAGGTTGGGTTGAGCGGATGCCACCTCCTCCTTGCTTCTCGAAACCCAAGCGAAACCCAACACAAGCAAGGCTGTTGGGTTTCGGGCTTGATATTTTTCTGCATAGCTGGTTGGATATCCCGCCCTCAACCCAACCTACCTGTTAATAAAAAATGAGAAAAGTAGGTTGGGTTGAGCGGATGCCACCTCCTCCTTGCTTATCGAAACCCAAGCGAAACCCAACACAAGCAAGGCTGTTGGGTTTCGGGCTTGATATTTTTCTGCTTAGCTGGTTGGATATCCCGCCCTCAACCCAACCTACCTGTTAATAAAAAATGAGAAAAGCAGGTTGGGTTGAGCGGATGCCACCTCCTCCTTGCTTATCGAAACCTAAGCGAAACCCAACACAAGCAAGGCTGTTGGGTTTCGGGCGAAGAGTTTTTTTCGTGGTAGGGTGGATATCCCGCCCTCAACCCAACCTGCCCAAGAAGAACCCCGATTTTTGGGGGAGGGGGATATCATCGATGGATGAAAGGAGGGAGCTTGCCGCGACCGAAAAGATAAACAGCCATCAATTCTGCCGGGCACGCTCCAGATCCACCGCTTTATCCCTTGACGTAGGACAATTTCTCGTAAATCAAACCATCGCGCACCTGGAAGATGTCCACGCCGCGCACGTGCCCTTTCTCTCCCCTCCCAGGATCCCAGACATAATTCCAGCGCATGATGCAGCGGTTCCCCAACCCAAAGATCTCTTCAATGTGGATGTGTGCCTGGGGCGAAGCGTTGAAGAAACTCTGCCAGAAGTGTGCCAAACTCTCTTTGCCTGCGACAAGCGTGCCATTTGGGGCGGGAGAGGCGTTCTCAACGATGCAATCGTCGCTCACCAGTCCCAGCATGGCACTGACATCCTGCCGGTTGAAGGCTTCGTTGAAAGCCAGCACGGTGCGAAAGCCGGATTCCAGGCGGGACAGGCGGGTTGGGCTCACTGGTTGCTCCTCATTCCGGGCGATAGGGAGCCTGGCTCTCGATGGCACCAACGAACTCGGGCAGGTCGGTGTGCCCCAGCATCTGCCGGATGGCCTGGATCTCACCAATATGGTACCAGTAGTGGTAAGTGATGCGATGCAAAGCTGAACCGAGGCTTTGATCTGTGGGCTGACCCTTCAGCATCAGCATACCCTGCAGGGATCCGGTCGAGAGTTTATCCAGGAAATCATCCGTTGCACCTGTGACCGTCTGCCACGTCTCCAGCATTTCATTAAGAGAGGGTGTGCTCATGGGTGCACCATAGGCGAAGAGCTTGTTCAGGTCCGGGAACAGGGTGATGCCCTGGGCACGCTCCAGCCAGTAGCGCTGCTCATGCCAGGCCAGGTGACCGACCGTCCAGCTGATGCAATTCATGGGGCTGAAGTGACGGGAGGCGTCTTCTTCGCCCAGGTCTGCCAGGCCGCGCAGCCATTCGGCGCGCGTGAATCGGTATTGATTGATGAGGGCATGGGTCATGCTGTCACTCTCCCTTTTTGGAAAAAAAAGAAGTCATAACATTGCAAATAAAGTGGTTTTCGTTAAGTTGCCTTCTGCAGGGAGTCTGCGCAGGAAATCCGCCCCTGGTTGAGAGAGACATTTAATCCTCCAACCCGGTCAGACCGTGCTGGATGGCAAATTTGACCAGGGCGGGCAGGTTGTCCAGGTCAAGTTTGGTCATGATGCGGCTGCGGTAAGTTTCCACGGTTTTGGGTGAGAGATTAAGCAGGGTGGCGATCTCCAGGCTGGTGCGTCCTTCGGTTGTCAACTGCAGTACTTCACGTTCCCGGTCGCTCAACCTTTCCAGCGGACCCGAATGGCTGTGAGAGAGACTGACCAGCAGTTTGTCGGTGATCTTGGGGCTGAAGTAGGTTTTTCCGACCAATACGGCACGGATGGCCTGCAGCACCTCGGCTCCTGCTGATTCTTTAAGAATGTAGCCCTGTGCCCCGGCCTGCGTGGAGCGGTGGACGTATTCCATGTCGGCATGCATGGAGAGCATCAGGGTTCGGACTTCCGGGCAACTTGCATGGATCTGCCGTGCAGCTTCAATGCCATTCAACCCGGGCATGCTGACATCCACCAGCACCAGGTCGGGGCGGAGCTCCTGTGCCAGTTGCACAGCCTGGCGCCCATCCGTGGCAACCGCGACCACACACATATCTGCCTGCGATTCGATCAACACGCGCAGCCCGTCACTCAGAACGGTGTGGTCATCCGCCAGCAGAATTTTTATCATGGTATCGTACCGTGATCGTTGTACCCTGCCCGGGGTTCGATTCGACCTGCAGGCTGGCGCCGATCGATTCGGCCCGTTCAGCCATCAGGCGCAAACCCCAACCGGATTTTTCAGTGGCAGCTTTGGCTGATGGGTCAAATCCCACCCCGTCATCTGTGACCGTCATGCTCATGTCCGGGCCGTCCTGGGCCAGCAGGATCTTAACGTTCCGGGCGTGGGCATGCCGCGTGATGTTTCCCAGTGCTTCCTGTGCAATACGGAACAGGGAGATCTCCACCCGGGGCGGGAAGCGGTTGCACTCACCATCCACCAGCAGCTTAAGGTTGGTGCGGCTGGCAACCGACCCGGCAGCCCAATCCAGGGCGGCTTTCAGACCATAATCATCCAGGACAGCCGGGCGCAGTTCCGACATCAGGTTGCGGATATGATCCGTGGTCTGGTCGATCAGCATGAGTGAATCATCCAGGCGGCGCTTGAAGCCGGGCAGGTAGGGCGGGATCTGGGAGCTCATGATGTTCATATTGATGCTTAAAGCGCTCAAGCTCTGACCGACCTGGTCATGCAACTCGCGTGCAATGCGCCGGCGCTCATTCTCTTCGGCTTCCGCCAGGCGGGTGGACAGGGTGCGTATTTGTGCCTCGCCTGCCTGGCTGGCATCCAGCAGGCGGCTGTTCTCAATGGCGATGGCGGCATGACCTGCAAACAGGGTTGCCAGCTCCTGGTCGGCCTGGCTGAACGATTTGCCTGCTTCGTAGTGCAGCAGGTCGATCACTCCGTTGACCTGCCCACCCCACATCAGGGGTGTTCCCAGAACTGCGCTGAAGGGTTGTTCCTGGTCGAAGGCTGGCGAGCGCCCCGACCATTCTTGATAATTGGTGATATTGATCGTTTGTCCGCTCTGGGCTACCTTTCCGGCCAAACCCTCGCCATGTTTTAATACAGTATCCACATAATTACTGGGTGTTTTGTAACTGACCACGCAGCGTGCTTCGGCTTTGTTCGGGTCGTTCAGGTACAGACCACCTCCGGCGGCACCCAGCAACTGGCAGGCCCGTTCCACAATGGATTCCAGCAATCCCGGCAGGTTTTGAGCGGCAGTAATGTCCAGCACAGTTTTCTGTAAAATGTCCAGCTCATTTACCCGATGCCGGATCTCTTCTTCGACCTTTTTGAGACCGGTAACATCAGTAAAAGCACCGATCGCACCGCGCGGTTGACCATTTTCATCAAAGAGCGGCTTGGCATTTCCTATTTCATGGATAATTGTGCCATCCTCAAATACGATCTGCGATTCAAAATCACGGATTTCAATGCCTTTGGAGGCAGAGACCTGGAGAGGCAGTTCCTCTGGTTTTATCTCAGTGCCATCGTGGAATATTCTCAAAATGCTGGTCGGAAGTTGTTGATCAGAGGCAGTCGTAAGTGATGCGTTCTGACCAGGTAGAATTCGATGAAGTTCATTGGCGGTCCGGTTACCAACAATGATATTGCAGGAAGGATCCTGTGCAACCCACAGGGCTACAGGAGCGATGTCCATGATCGTTTCCAACTCAGTGGCTCGGTCACGATACCTGCGCTCACTATTCTGTAATTCTTCTTCGGCATGTTTGCGATATGTGATGTCTAATAGCGTTCCCATCACGGCGGGTTTTCCATGGAAGTCGATCATGACGCCATAGACTTCAATATAGATGATCGAACCATCTTTTTTCACAGCTTTAATAGCAGTATTTCTATCTTCGGCCAGACCTCCCAGCCGTTCCTGAAGTTTTGTCATCACCATTTGAATATCATCCGGGTGGATCAAGTCTTTTAAACTGAACTTGCCTATGATCTCCTCGGGTGAATATCCGAATAATTTTGCAAAACTTGGATTAACATAGGCTATTTTGGCATCCTGGATGATATAGATGCCTGTAACAGAATTTTCTGAGAGCAGCCTGAATTTCTCCTCACTTTCCTGCAAGGCTTTTTCGGTTTGCATGCGTTCGGTCAGATCTGTAATAACAGCGATCGTGCCGATCACTTTTCCAGTCTCCAGGCGTGGTACACCTGTGATTATGACGGGTACAGCGTACCCGTCGGCATGTTTCAGATTGATCTCATAGGTGCTGGTCTCACCCAGACGGCGACTGACACCTGCTTCTTCCAGGATACCTAGTGATCCCGGGGCGGCAAGGTCGCCTGGGGTCTTGCCCAGCAGTTCTTCGGGATCGTATCCGGTCATGCGTGCATATGCCGGATTGACATATTCGAAACGACCCTGCGCATCGGTGACGGTTAAACCCTGACCCATCGAGCTCATTATTTGCAGGGCAAAGTTCCGCTCATTCTTTACAGCTTCTTCAGCCATCTTGCGATCGGTGATGTCACGGTAATTGATGACGACCGCCGCGACAGCCGGTTCCTGCAGCAGGTTCGTGCGGACACCCTCAATGATCCTGGTGGAACCGTCCTTATGGATGAAATGTATTTCAGACAAGGCAACTGCGCCAATTTCTTGAGCAAACTTGGCGAATCCATGCGCCATACCCTGGCGTTCTTCCGGGACTACATATTCATAAACCTTTTTGCCAATGCGATCCGTGCAGGAATAACCCAGGACCTGTTGGATCGAGGGAGAATCATAAAGCACGGTCCCGTCCGCATCCAGCATGGTGACGGCATCGTGACTGTGTTCGATGAGCGCACGAAAGCGTTGTTCGCTTTCATTTAATTTCTCTTCGGCTTGCTTGCGCTCGGTGATGTCTTCCCCAATACTGGAGACACCAATGGGGTTTCCAGCAGTGTCATGCAGAATGGTATTGCTCCAACTGACCATGCGCTCCACTCCCTGCCGGGTGACGATCTCGTTTTCATAGTGGACCGGGATGTTACCGGATGGCAGGGAAGTTTTAAGCATCTGTTCGACCTGTTCCCTCAGTCTGTGCGGCAGGCAGGTTTTGAACCAGCTTTTCCCGATAATCTCCTGCCGCTGCCAGCCTGTCAACTGCAGAAAATAAGCATTACAGAAGGTAACGCATCCAGAACAGTCGAGTTCGATGGCGATCAGGTTGACGTTTTCAAGCGTCCGCCGGAAACGACGCTCTGCTTCCAATAAGGTGTCAGCAGCCTGCTTATGTGCGGTGATATCGTGCGCCATCCAGAGCACCGTGTTGTCCGGGAGAGGTGAGATGTTGACAGAGAACCAGATCTGCCTGGAATCGATCGGCAGGGAATATTCACCAGCAACCACCTGGCCTGTCTGCAAACTTTCCCTGATCCTGGCCAGTATGTAATCGGCCTGTTCCTTCGGCAGGATGTCATGAACGGTTTTGCCCAGCATATCATCTGATGGGCGGAAGAAGTTCTCGGGCCTGGTGGGAGCGATCTCGAGGTAACGACCCTCGGCATCGTATTTGATGACAACATCCGTCATGGCTGCAAACAAAGCCCGCAATTCGGCTTCGGAGGCAGCAATATTCTGCTCAGCCAGTTTGCGATCGGTGATGTCGCGAGCGGTGGATAATGCCCCAATAACATTGCCTTGCTCATCATTAAGGACACGGCACCACCAGGCCAGCAGTCTCTTCGCTCCATCTTTGCGTCGTTGCCAGCTTTCAACATAGATAACGTCTTTACTACCCGCAAACAGGGGAGCTACAATGTCATAGATCTCCTGTTCACCTTCGAAATAAAAATCAGCATCTTTACCGATCACACCTTCACCAAAAAATTCAAACCCGGCCGGATTGGCCCATGTGTAGACCTTATCCTTGTCCACTTCCATGATGATATCGGGTACTGAAGCCAGGATGGCTTCATTGCGTGATGACAACGCACGCAACTCCTTTTCCATCTGCTTGCGCCCGGTGATGTCTTCGAACAGGACCGCAAATTGGCCTTTTTTCGGGCTGTAAGCGACCACTGAGAAATCTTTATTCAGGGCTTGTGAGTAATTCTCAAAGAGCTCCGGTTTCCCTGTGAGAGCCACCCGGCCATAGGTTTCGATCCAGGATGGTTCTGTTTCCGATAGAACTTCGAGAACTCTTTTTCCGACAATATCCGCGGCAGCCAAACCGGTCAGCTTTTCAAAAGCAGCATTCAATTTCAGGAAGCGATAATCAATGGGTTTGCCGCGCTCATCACAGATGATCTCGTGCAAGGCAAAACCGCTGGTCATTTCATCAATAAGCTGCTGAAGATCGCTGGTGTTGATGTCCAGGGTCTGGTCAGACTGCTTCGTTTTTTTATCGCTTTTGGATGGGGTTGTGGATTTCTTGTTCATGGTCCATTCCTCACTGACAATGTAAGCCTGGTTCTTCTATCCCGTACTTTATCATAATCAGGAAAAATAAAAATGCCATGATTATGAAATATTTATTTAATATCTCCCCATCTATCGATATCCATATTATACATGCAAGAATGGGCTGGTGTGCAGGAGGGTGCAGTCATTCGCCAGGTTTCGCTTTGGTATTGAAAGAATATCGGTCTATTTGATCCGCTCAAACCAACCTACGCTGCCAAATTGCTTATTAACTTGTTGGGTTTCGCTTTGGTATTGAAAGTATTGTTTTTCTCTACGTTGCCATATTGCTTATTAACTTGTTGGGTTTCGCTTTGGTATTCGTAAGAATTGGTGATCGTTGGAAGCGCTCTACCCAACCTACGCTGCCATATTGCTTATTAACTTAATTCTTTTCTTCGCCTCTTTGTGTCTTCGTGGTAATTACTTATGTTATCTTCTTGGTTCTTTTGAACTTCTTTTTGAAGCCGTGGTAGCTTGGAACATAGATGCCATGGATGGTGCACATGCGTTGATCAAGCATGCGGGACAGGATGCGGGCATCCATTTGATCCAGTTCGTCGGCGGTGGTGATGATGGTGGGCAGGCTGGCGATGTAGCGATAATTGAACAACTGGTGCAGCTTGTCACGCACCCAGGGGGTCATGGATTGGGTGCCGAGATCATCCAGGACAAGCAGCGGAGCGGTGCGGATCTCTTCAAAGCGCCGGTCGTAGGAGACCTTGCTGTCATGGCTGAAGGTGGCGCGCAGGTGATCGAGCAGGTCGAGCCATACGATGAAAAGAGGCGGGTTGCCCAACCCGGCGCGGTAATTGGCGATGGCCGCGGCCAGGTGGGTCTTGCCACAGCCGTAAGGACCGAGGAACACCAGCCAGCCGCGCGGTTTTTCCGCATAGGCATGAGCCGCCTGGATGGCTTTTTCGAGCGATTTCAATTCGCTGGCTTCCAGGTCTTCACCACTCCTGTCGGAGATATTGCCAAAGGTCTGGTTGACGTGCAAACCGAGAGAGGAAAGCTCCGGGTTACCGGTATCGTCCATCGGACGGCGGTAATCGGGTGCCTGGATACGGACAATGCTGACCAGCTCGGGATCCTGCAAGCGGGAGCGGATGCGTGGTTCGATCTGGTCGAGTGACAGGTTGGTGGTGATCACGACAGGCAGGTGGTTGATGTAGCGGTAGTTGATGATCTGGAAGAGTTTCTCGCGAGCCCATTCGGTGGCATTCTGGGTGCCAAAATCATCCAGCACCAGCAGTTTTGAGCTGCGGATCTCGTCAAAGCGCTGTTCGAAGGTGGTATCTTCGGCATCGTAGGCAAAACGCAGGGTATCCAGCAGGTCGGGAACGGTCAGGAAGAGGCTGGGAACGCCCATGCCGACCGCAAAATTGGCGATGGCTGCAGCCAGGTGGGTTTTGCCACAGCCGAAATTGCCCATGATCAACAACCAGCCTTCCAGGTTGCCGGCATACTGGCGGGAACGGTTGAACGCCAGCTCAAGCGAATTGGTGTGAGCTTCACCCAGGCCGATGCGCCCGTGCGGTTTGAAAGTATCGAAGGTCAGGTCACCCAGGTCATCGAGGTGGCTGAGCGAAAAAAGGCGCTGGCGAACCTGCTGTGAGATGATCGCCTGGCGACAGGTGCAGATCTCGAGCTTGCCAAAGTTTGGGTGTTCGAGAGGCAGATCACGGCGCAGGTATCCGGCACCACCACAATGGGGGCAATTTGGGTCACCCAGGCTGTTAGTGCTCGATGAAATCGGAGTATTTGCCTTCGATGTACTTTCGGCGATCTTTTTGAGGGTCTCGTCCAGTTTGTTCTTTGGCATTTTCTTCCTCCTTCCTGTTACGCAGGATGGCTTCCACATATCTCCAGCTGCGTTTATTGCGTTTTACTGCTTCACCGAAGGCTTCTTCGATCTGTTCTTCAGAGTAGATCTTTTCGGCATCTTTAAGAGCATCCGCCAGCATGGGAGTGAGGGGTCCGATGCTGGTCTCGTAAAGACTGAAGATGTTGGGGCGGGGGTGCGGCGGATGGGAGGCAGGCCGGGCAGCAGCACGCCAATCCCCTTTTTCCAGGGCTTCAGCGGCGGCACGACCGCGCGGTGAATTCATGAAATAGAATCCGCCTTCTTCGTTTTCCACTTTCAACAGGCTGCCCCTTTGAACGGCTTTTTCAAGCCCGGCATCCAGGTCTACGGTAGCGATACCAGACATGAATACCCGGTCTGCCAGGATCTCGCTGCGGCACAGGGAGCGCGAACGGCTTTCCATGTGGGCGATGCGCCAGAGTACATACAGGGTGACCTTTAATTCAGGCGCGTCTTCGATATCGTTCAGGATGTCCTGGAAGAACGAATCGGGTATCTGGGTGAAGGTTTCTTTATCTGAAAAGCCTTTGAATTCTTTCATTTTTTTTAGTTAATTAATATAAGCACCGTCCCCCCTTACCCCTGCGGGTCGGGGACTTCGCCAAAGGTCCGGCGTGCTCTTAGCGGGAAAGTCCCGCGCGCTCTTAGCGGGAAAGTCCCGCGCGCTCTTAGCGGGAAGGTTTGGATGGAATACAGGGCTGAACAAGTAGAACAAGGTCATCATTTGTTCAAATCGATGTTATGGGTGGCGGCATCCACGAATTTCGCCAGGCGGCTTAAAAAGATCAGTTCCACCGTACCGGTGGGACCATTGCGATGTTTTGAGATCATGATCTCGGCTACGTTTTGCTTTTCCGTATCCTTCTCGTACTGGTCCGGACGGTAGATGAACATGACAATATCGGAATCCTGCTCGAGAGAACCACTTTCCCTCAGATCGGAGAGAACGGGGCGCTTATCGGTGCGCTGTTCCACGGCGCGCGAGAGCTGGGCCGCCGCCAGGACGGGTACATTAAGTTCACGTGCCAGCACTTTCAGGTTGCGGGAGATGTAGGAGACCTCCTGGACACGGTTGTCGTTGCGGGTATCACTGCTCATCAATTGCAGGTAATCCACCAACACCAGGTCGAGACCAAATTCCATGTGCAGCCGGCGGCACTTGGTGCGCAGTTGTAAGGGGGTCAGGGCGGGGGTGTCATCCAGGAAGATCCTGGTATCCGAGAAGACTTCAACGGCCTGGGTGAACAAAGGCCATTCGGTCTCGGTCAGTTGGCCGGAGCGCAGGCGCTGCGAATCGATGCCTGTTTCCTGCGAGATCAGGCGCTGAACGACCTGCTCGTTGGACATTTCCATTGAGAAAATGGCGACCTTTTTTTTATGGGTCAGGCCGGCATTGCGGGCAACAGACAGCAGGAAACCGGTCTTGCCCTGGCCGGGGCGCCCGGCGATGATGAGCAGGTCGGAAGGCTGCAGACCTGTCAGCAGGTGGTCGAGGTCCTTGAAGCCGGTCGGCACGCCGTGGATGTCATCCGGCCTGCGAGCCAGGTCGTCAACCCGGTCGTAGTAGTCGGACAAGACCTTGGATATGGGCTGGACATCATGTTTCAGGCGGCGCTCGCTGACATTGAAGACCGCCTTCTCGGCTTGCTGCATGACCTGGTCGACCAGCTCGTGCTCGTCGTAAGCCAGGGTGGCGATCTGGTTGGCGGCGGTCAACATGCGGCGGCGAATGGCGGTGGCTTCGACCATGTGCCCATAGGCTTCGGCATGCATGGATGTGGGCACCTGGTTGAGCAGGGCTGTCAGGTAGGCCGGACCACCGATCTCCGCCAGCTGCCCCATGCGCTCGAGGTCGCCGGTGACCGTCAGAAAATCCAGGGGGATGCGCTGCTCGTGCAGACGGTTGAAGGTCTCCCAGATAAAGCGGTGACGGTGAATGTAAAAATCATCGGCCTGCAGGAACTGGGCCAGGTCATAATATACTTCCGGGTCGATCATGACCGCGCCGATCACGGCCTCTTCAGCCTCACGGCTGTGGGGAATGGTGGTGGAAAAAGTGCTTTCTAACGTGCTTTCTTCGGAAGGATTATCCATCATGTGAGTGCCAGGGAAGGAGAAAAAACGGGTCAGGAAAGCGAGGAGGGACCAGGGTCTTTGTCGTCCGGCGGACCACCAGGGTCCAGGTTGTCCAGGAAATCGTCAAAAATGGAGAGCCGTTCCTGCTCTTCCGGGGTAGGCGGGGCAGGCGGAGGTGTATCGGCAATCAGTTCAGTTTCATCCGTTGGAGGCGGGTTGTCATCCTGCAGGTCAGGCTCGGGAACGATGGCGGCAGAATCCATCACGGAAGCATGCACCATGATGGGAATGTGGGCACGAACTGCCAGGGCGATGGCATCCGAGGAGCGCGCATCGATGTTGATGGTCTGCCCGTCCAGCTCTGCCACGATATTGCCGTAGTAGATATCTTCTTTTAGGGATTGGATCTCAACCCGCACCAGCAGGGCGTTGAAGGTGGTGAAAAGGTTCTTGAGCAGGTCATGGGTCAGGGGGCGGATGACCTCGACTTCCTGCAGGGCAACCGTGATGGCTTCGGCTTCGTAGGGACCGACCCAGATGGGCAGATAGCGCTCGGCATTTTTTTCGCGCAAGATGACGATGCGCTGGGGAGACATTAAGCTGACACGCACGCTGTCAATTGAGACTTCGATCAGATCGGGCATAGGAACTCCAAAAAGAACCTTCTAATGATGCTGTAATTCTATCATAAGGCGGGGGGAGGATGCAAAATATCGAGTGGCTGATCAAAGCGAATGTCCGGTTTCGAGCGGATGGGTCAGTTGAAAATCATGGTTGAATTCCGCTCTCTACCCAACCTGTGCGGGAGTGTGCATACGGATCGTTGGGTTTCGAGCGGAAGAGGTACATGAATATTATGCCGGGTTTCCGCTCTCTACCCAACCTACGCGGGGGTGTGCATACGGATCGTTGGGTTTCGAGCGGATGGGTC
>Ga0172371_10004282_pt1 | contig 21689 bp, 14 predicted proteins | sample Lak12m_FD_114543 | JGI IMG/M metagenome (GOLD analysis project Ga0172371, IMG submission 114543) | Freshwater microbial communities from Kabuno Bay, South-Kivu, Congo - kab_022012_12m | ecosystem: Environmental > Aquatic > Freshwater > Lake | place: Democratic Republic of the Congo: South-Kivu...
TACCATTTTTAAAAAAGAATTATTTTCTGCCGCTTGATTCTGTCTCAAGAAGAGATCTTATGGCGTTCGCAAAATTTGTTATTCCTCAGATTTATGGCTTTACAGGACTTTATCTTATTGACTGGATGGATGTGTATTTCATTCGAATATATTGTGATTTATCCGAATTAGGCTCTTATCAATTCCTTTATTCAATTTTTATGAAAATTGCATCTTTTGGGCTATTGATCAATACCCTCTTTTTCCCCAAGATAGTGGATTGGAAAAATTCCGATCAGACAAAACTAAACAGCTATTTGAAAAACATTCCAAATTTTATCTTTCTTATATCCCTCTTGTCTATCGCGCTATTCATATGCATCTATTACCCCATGTTTTCATATTTTTTCAGAGACAAATATGTTATAGCATATCCGTCATTCAACCTGATTCTCTTGGCCATTCCTTTCTATTTTCTGATATACGTATTTATTCCGGTTTTGAATACCTATGAAAAAGTACTTTACATACAGGTGGTAAACCTTGTATCAGCGCTTAGCAATCTCTTAATTGACTTCTTTCTAATAGAACACTTCGGCCTCGTTGGTGCTGCGCTTGGTACCTTTGCGGCCTTTTTCATAAAATATCTATTATTATTATTTGCGATAATGAAAATATTTCACCGACATTACAACTTATTGATATTAGGTAGTTCATTGGTCGGCATTTCTGTTGTTGCTTACATTTTATATCTCTTCTATGATTATTGAATATGCCGCCATTACCGACGTGTTCCTTCTCCCGTAAGCGAAATGCTAAGGAGTTGCGTCCAGGTTTGAAAAGTATACCATTACATTTTTTAATGAGTTCCAGCCATGGGATAGACATATGAGTGAGAAACCATTCCCACTCTTAAAAACAAACACGGCCTTTTTTGGCCTTTGGGGCATAGCGTTTGGATCTCTCATCATATTCTCCAGTTACGCAGCAATTTTTATTCTTCTTGGGCTGATCAGCACACTTTTTGTCTCTAAAAGCCCCTTAAGAGCACTATCCATTCTCATATTATTGATGCCTTTTACCGAGACAAACTTTCTTAAAGACGCATTCATAACACTTCCGGGCGTAAAGCCGCTCAATATTCTGGCGGTTTTCGTAGTTATAATTAGTCTTAGCAATCATGAAAGCGCCAAGAACGTGCCGGCTTATGCCATATGGTTTGCGATCCTATTTATGTTGCTTTTTGGCATAAGCATTTTAAGATCACTGCCTCACCTGGATGTGATTAACGCCTTAAGAGAAGAAGAACTTCCTATGTTAAGGTACATTTTGTCGGATTTTATTAAACCCCTAATTTATTTTCTTCCTGTTGTAATTTCTGCTTTGTTTGTAAAAAGCGAAATTGATGTAAATTTGGTGATAACGGCGATCGTTTTATCCTTGTGTTTCATCTCTCTCTATCTGCTTTACCTTTGTATGTTCGTGGTTCCTGACCTGAGAAATGTCGATGAGGCAAGCGAATATTATTTGTTAAATTTCGGGATGCACCGGAATGACTTGGCAAATTTTTTTATCATCGGATTTCCGATCGTTATTGGAAGATTTTTTATTAAAAAGAGTGTCCTAAACATCTCCATTCTTCTTTTGACAATCATTGCAACAGGCTTCTTGTTTTCAAGGACTGCCTATCTTTTACTAATACTTTCATTTGCACTTTATCTCATTTTTTCTAAGCGTGCAAAGTTCCTTCCTATTTTCGTTGCCGTATTATTCGGATTATCATTAATTATTTCAACTGTTATTGTCGAAAGAGCCACAAAGGGACTACAGTCAAGAGACTCAGACGAGATTTCCGCAGGCAGAATCTCAAGCATTTGGCTCCCATTGATTGACGAATGTTTCGAGAATCCAACCAAGTTATTATTTGGAAAGGGTAGGTATGCCATTTTGAGCTCAAACGCTGCGGCCAGAGGAACCATTCTCGAGACGATTGACCATCCCCACAACATGTACTTAGAACTGGTGCTCGATGTAGGTTTTTTTGGATTGATCGTCGTTTCAGGCTTCTTTGCAGTTTTATTAAGGAAATGCTACCATGCCATGCGGACTTCCAGTAAACTTATTACCACTGAATACTATCATGTAATAACCGTATCAATCATTTCATATTTCTTTGCTGGGATGACCGGAAGATCGCTTTTTCCCGTCCTATCAAATAGTTACTTGTGGGTTATCGCAGGCTTAGCCATAGCTCTTAACCGAATTTCTGACAATGCCGAACAGGAACATCAAAATGGGAATCAGATTTGAAAAACTCGGACACACCCATAAAAATGCATCATCCTCGGTCATACGGGCATGAAACACGAACGAAAATGCAGGAGGATCGGCTTTGAGAATTCTCCACCTCATTGATACGCTCAAGGCAGGTGGTAAGGAAAGGCAGCTCATTGAGTTGTTAAAAGGCCTCAGCAAAAGAGAGAGGATAGAAGCAAGGTTGGTTATACTCTCCGATAGTATCGATTATTCCTATGTAAGGCGTCTCAATCTCGGAATATACTTCCTAAAGCGAAGAATGAAGAGAGATCCACTCCTCTTCCTGCAGCTTTTTACAATATGCAGGCAATTCCAACCGGATATTTTGCACAGTTGGGAATCAATGTGCTCCTTGTATGCCCTGCCAATTGCAAAAATCTTAAGAATCCCATTCATTAGCGGGATTGTCAGAGATGCACCCTCGAAAATAAGATTCTTAGGGAAAACCTGGAGGCGAACAAGACTTACCTTTCCTTTCTCACGGATCGTTCTTGCCAACTCTTTAGCCGGATTGAAATCCTACCATGTGCCAAGAAATAAGGGATGCTGCATTTATAATGGTTTTGACTTTTCAAGAACCGAAAATCTCATTGATAAAGAGTTTATAAGAAGGAAATACGGAATCCAGACTCCCAAGGTCGTAGGCATGGTTGCCCGTTTTCATCCTCGAAAGGATTATGCAACCTTTATTTCGGCTGCGCTTCAAATACTGGAAAGGCACAGAGATGTAACCTTCCTAGCCATTGGGGCAGGCAATAACCTGCCAACATGCAAAGAAATGGTGCCAGTGAGATATAGGAACAATATCAAGTTCTTAGGGGAACAAAAAGACGTTGAATCCATTGTGAATGTGTTTGATGTCGGCGTTTTGGCGTCTTATGCTGATGGCATTTCCAACGCAATTATGGAATATATGGCGCTGGAAAAACCAGTTGTTGCCACTGACCATGGTGGCACAAGAGAAATTGTGGTCCATAATAAGACAGGGTTCTTGGTCGCACCGAAGAACCCGGGTCAGCTGTCAGCGAAAATTGCATTTTTGCTCAACAACAGGGAAACGGCAATGGAGATGGGCCGCAGGGGTTACGTAAGGCTCCGAGACGAGTTCGGTTTAGAAAAGATGACAGATCAGTACATAGGACTGTACCGAGTGTGCAATAAAAATGTTTTCAATTGAAATCTAGTCCTGTTTGGTGAGCTGTTGCTGGTTTGGGGGTACAGTCGTTGAGTTCAGTGGATAATCAGGAGGTGCACTGAGCATGTTTGGCGACAATCGCAAAGACGATATCCTCGTCTTTATGAAGGCGTTCTTGACGAATCAGCTTGCAGGCTTTGCCCCTGGCTTTAGGCTCCGATTCAGGAGGCAGACAGGCCGCGGGGCGGCAGAAGAGACCCCGGCAGCGATTGCGAAATACTATCGCCAATGCTTTTTTGATTATTTCAATGTTTTAAAAATTCCGCCCCATGAGATCAGTTCGTTCTTGTTGGGCCGCACATTGCTTGAATATGGCCCAGGGGATATGCTCGGGTTAGCGCTTTTAATGGTTGCCTGGGGAGCGGAGAAAGTAATTTGCGTTGATCGATTCCCATTGGTCCACTATTCACCTATCAATATCCTGGCACTGAAAGAAGTAATCAGGCCTTTAGAAGGTGAAGCGCTAAAGAGAGCTCAAGCAAGTTTCAACCGCGAGCCTGTTTCGGGCTTACGCAAAGACTCAATTGAATACGTGGTCTCTTCAAAAGGATTAGGCGGGTTTGTCTCGCAGGTTGACATCATCTTCTCTCGGGCAGTTCTCGAGCATGTTAATGATCTTTCGCGCACCTTTATCGACATGCAACTGGCGCTGAAGCCAGGAGGATTAATGATTCATAAAGTTGATTTGGGGGGGCATGGATTAGAGGGGCAAAATTGTCTCGACTTTTTGACATGGCCGGAGTCTTGGTGGAATCTGATGTACAGCCAAAAGGGCGCACCCAATCGCTGTCGAGTAGATGTCTATAGAGAGGAACTGAAAAGGGGGCATTTTGATACACTGCTTCTTGAGCCCACAAAGTTTGTCAAGCACGACGATCTTGTCGAAGTGAGACCTCATCTCCCCAAAGCGTTTCGAGACCTGTCAGACGAAAATCTGTCGTGGTTGGGATTTTGGGTAATAGCGCAGAAACCAAAATAGTGTCCGTCTCCAATCCGGTCGTTCTTAATAGACCGCGAAAAAGCGTCCATGCAGATATTGTAGCATCCTCTGTCTTTTAAACTGAGTGTCAGTATCTCTCAAGATAAATATCTGCAAAAATCCTTGTCGATAGTGTAAAGGATCAAAAAGGTAAGTAAGAGGCCTGGGATGCAGAAACCTAAAATCTGCTTTGTATCAGAAAACGTATATCTTTTGATAGGCAGAGACGTCACTCACAATTTTGCGGGTGGGGCTGAGATTCAACAACTGATGCTTGCCAATGAGTTGACAAGGCGGGGCTATCCGGTAGTTTTTGTGACGGGTGATTTCGGCCAGAAATCAGGAAAGGAATGGCGGGGCATTCGTTGTATCCCCGCTTATAATATTTCCAGTGGTTTTCCCGTGTTGCGGTTTTTCTATCCAAAATTGTATAAATTGTGGCAAGGACTTGCCAGGGCGGATGCAGATCTCTACTATTTGCGCGCTGCAGGCTTTGAATTGGCCCCAGTGGTATTATTTGCAAGAAGAAATGGAAGGAAAGTCATATTTTGCGGCGCCGACGAAAGAGATTTCGACCCTAAGAGAGTAGCCTTGCCAATATTAAGGGATCGAATAATGTATTTTTGGGGGCTTAGAAGATGTGACGCTATTGTCGCTCAAAACAAGGCCCAACAGTCCCTATTGCGGAAGAATTTCTTAATCAATGCGTCTATTATTTATAATGGATTCCATGAAAGCCAGAGGGAGATATCGCTCCAAGAGGACATTCTATGGGTAGCCAATTTTCTGAATATCAAGCAGCCTTGGATCTTCCTTGAGCTTGCAAGACATTTTCCCGATGAGCAATTTGTGATGGTGGGCGGCCGGACTGACGACAGAAACAAGGAAAAATGTAATTTGTATGATGCCATAGCAAGTGAGGCAAAGCATCTATCAAATGTTAAATTCAAGGGTTTTCTTCCTTTCGACTTGGCGAACAAACAGTTTGAGCGTGCAAAGGTATTTATCAACACGTCGCTGCACGAGGGTTTTCCCAACACATTCCTGCAGGCGTGGTCAATGGGAATCCCCATTATCTCTTTTGTTGATCCTGACAATTTGATAAGAGAGAATCGACTGGGTTTGGTTGCAACGAATACGTCGGAAATGATACAGCATCTGAGTGATTTTTTGTCTTCGCGAATAATTTTTTCAGCGAATAACATCCGCACCTTTTGCGAAGCGAACTTCAGCATTGAACGGGTGGTGGATGACTATGAAACGGTGTTTCGCTCTATCATGCATAAGGCCCCAAAATCAGGTCAATAGGTCTCAGGTATGAATCGAAGCCGAACAAAGTAGCCTGGCATCAAAAGGATTGGCATGTGCGGCATTTTTGGAGCAGTTGGTTTTAGAGGGAACCTCTTGGCATCGCTGAACCGCATGGTTCATAGGGGCCCGGACGACTGGGGGGAATATTTAGATGAGGGGAAATCTGTCTATTTGGCTCATCGCCGGCTTTCGATAATTGATCTGAGCCATGCCGGTCATCAACCCATGTCTCTTGGAGGTGAAGACTTTCATATCACCTACAACGGTGAAACCTATAATTTCCAGATTCTGAAGGATCGCTATTTCTCCGAAGCGCAGTTTTTTTCTCAGACCGACACAGAGGTTATTCTGCACCTTTATAAGAAATTCAGATACCGAACACCGGAGTACATGAGAGGCATGTTTGCGTTTGGAATCTACGATAGGAGGAATAGGGAGATATTCTTGTGCCGCGACCGCCTTGGAATAAAGCCTTTATATTACTACAACTACGACGGAAAATTCGCCTTTTCGTCCGAGCTTTCAGCCCTTAAGGGACTTCCGGGGATTAATTTGGAGAAAGATCCTGTCGGCCTTGATCACTATTTTACCTATGGATTCATCCCAGCCCCCTTCTCAGCCTACAAACATATCAAAAAGCTGTTGGCAGCCTACCTGTTGGTCTATGATTTGGAGCAGCAACAAATTCGTGTAAATGAACCGTTTTGGCGTCTGAGGGACGCAATTCAACCCGACCTTTACTCTGCTGAAGAGGACTGGTTGACCGCAATAGAAGAAAAGGTTCGAGAGGCGGTGAAGCTTCGTCTTCTTAGCGATGTGCCCCTTGGGGCCTTTCTTAGCGGGGGACTTGATTCAAGTTTGATTGTATCAGAAATGGCTGGATTAATGTCACAGCCAGTCAAGACATTCACAATTGGATTCGAATCAGCAGCTTACGATGAACGCTCTTATGCCAAATCTGTTGCCAGAGGATACGAGACAGACCACAGTGTTGAAATGGTTCGTCCAGATGCAGTTGAAGTGCTCCCCAAACTGATTGAAAATTTCGGTGAGCCATTCAGTGACCCTTCGGCCATTCCCACATATTATGTTTCAGAAATGGCACGGCGTCACGTTACCGTCGCACTTTCAGGAGATGGCGGTGACGAGGTTTTCGCAGGCTACAATGTATACAGACGCATGCACCGATATGCCTACCTTAACCGGGTACCGGTCCCTGTCCGTAGACTTATCCAACAACTAGGGAAACATTTTCCAAAACATCTTCTTGGCTATGGGTTTATGCAACGGATTGGGTACAGCGGAATCTCGCTGTTCCATGAAATGCAGTCATGGTTTCCAATGCATGAACGAAGGCAATTGTATACAGAAGAATTCCAAGCCCTGATAGAGAAAAACGAAAGAAATCTATATGATCAGATAATTGATGAAAACCTTTGGGTTACAGATGACTTCATAACGGCATTGCAGCTTATCGATTTATGCAGCTACTTACCGGAAGATATACTCACAAAGGTCGATCGAATGTCAATGCTGTTTTCCCTTGAGACGAGGGTTCCCCTCTTAGACCATGAACTTGTTGGGCTCGTCTTTTCATGTCCGTCATCCATTCGATTTAAGAAGGGTCAACTTAAATATGTCATGAAAAAAATCCTGAGAGGCAAGGTTTCCATGGAGGTTCTGCAACATAAAAAGCAAGGATTTCGACCACCTATATCTGAATGGTTAAAGAAGGAGTGGAAGCCGCTTATGCATTCATTGCTGAATCACGATAACTCAGATCCCTATATTAATACCGTTTATGCAAAACAGATTTTCGAACTCCATCAAAAGGGACGACGAGATTTCAGTGAATATTTATATGCCCTTCTTTTCTATATGTTGTGGCAATCTCAGGGTCATTAATGCCTAAACAAGATAAATTTCCGGATATATTTTCGATTGAATAAAATATGTTCATTTCCTTTAGAACAATTTGCAGTAGGTACAAAGAGGATTAGAAACGCAGAAACATGGAGCAGAGAATTCGAATAACTATTCTATCAGGGGACAAGGCCATCCGGTTATTTCAGAGCGATGATTTTATACTCGGTTGGAAGAGGCTTTCCCAAATAGACAAAAAAACGACGATCCTCCAAGAGCCGGGATTTGTTGTCCCATGGTATAGCTGTTATGCTGAGGTATATTGTCCTGTTTTTTGCCTTGGATACAACGAAACCGAGCAGTTGATCGGACTCATGCTCCTCGCCCGTCACCGTAAAACTGGGGTTATTGCTCACGCGGGGGACCAACAAGCGGAGTACCACGGCTGGTTATCGTATCCTGAATTCGATACGTTCTTCCCTGTAGAGTGTCTCATAGCACTTAAGAAGCGATATTGTCTGAGAAAGTGGCAGTGGCGCTACGTTCCTCCCGACGCGCCAACCCAATGGTTTTTTTCACCAAGGCTTGTTAAACATGGGATTTTCAATAGATATCAAAAGGAGGACTCGCCTGTATGGGATTTAAGCGATCCAACCAGGCTCAATAAACTGATGAAAAATAGGGCGATTCGAACTAAATTCAATTATTTTGAGAAGCAAGGAACGGTCCGATTTGAACGGATAATGGACAAGGATCAAACACGCCGACTTATGGATGTCTTGGGTTCACAATGTGATTTCAGACAAGGGGCGGCCCACAACGCTATCCCTTTTGCCAATGATTCCCATAAGGCAAAGTTTTACATCGAGAGGCAAAACTACCCGGAAGCCAACCACTTTAGCGTGCTATGGGTAAATGACAAGATTTTGGCAACGCATTTCGGAGCCGCTGACAAAAAGACGGCATACTTAGGCTTGACCTCTTTTGACCCCACTCAGAGCCGGAAATCGCCTGGCAGTTTGCTGATGGTTAAACTGGCTGAAAGGCTGCATGAGGATGGATATCGCTATCTTGACATGACCCCTGGAGGAGATCAGTACAAGAGGCGTTTTTCCAACACCGTCCAGACTCTCTACAGACCGACTTTTTATTTCAATAAAAGGGAGAAAATCAAGGCTGATGTTGTAGATGGCTTGCTATCATTGATGAAAAGGGTAATGCTACTTGCGGGCATCGAGAAGCATCAATTTCCAGAAGTTCGTTATTTTTTGAGTGACTTACTTGCCTTGGCCAAGAAGAGTTCAATTATTGAAACTGCGAGAGCACTTGCATTTTTGGCATATGAAAAGCGGATGTCTGTCTATTACCGTTTGGAAAAGGATTCACCCGGATTTGAAGAAACCGATAAAGGGGAATTACAGACCCAAAAGTATGAACACCTTATGCTCTATGAGGGGACCTGGCCGTGGATAAGTAGGCGCGTATTGATTTCATCTGCTCAAAATATGTTCGTTCAAGGTGAAACTTTATATAGTTGTGTTCAGGATGGCAAATTGATCTACTTTGGATGGCGGAGCATGCACCGTAAGGAGCATCGGTTGTCTGGAGGTAACGGCGTTTTCGAGAGCGCCCAGGAAAGTATCCTTATTCATGATTTCTACCTTGACCCCCAGGTTGAAGAAGGTGGACGTCTTAAGCAATATTTGAATAGGATGGTTGCAGACAGCTTCAAAGCGGGTGCAAAAGAAGTGTATGCAGCGGTCTATCAGAATCAGGCAGAGATTTCATCTGCGCTAAGAAAAATGGGGTTTCCCCACTCTTTTAGGCATACGGAGAATAGGTTTTTAGGAATCGTAAACAAGAGAGATCGTTTTTCCCGAGTTCAGGCATAGATTGTTAGGAGCACTCTTGCGTGATCGAATGAGACGTGGCATGACAACGGTAGGATTCCATGAACTTTACAGGTAAAATTAAATTGATGCTCTTTGTCTTATCAAAATGGCTGCCGGCGTATAGCGCAAAGATGCTGTACAGGCCGCCCAGGCCAATCCATGTACTGTTTTGCATGGTCGACCATTACGAACCGGGCACAGGGGGTGTCGATGCTGAAACGGAACAGAAGCGCGTCGACTTTCTTCTGTCCGCATTCCCTGGGATGGCAGATCGCCACAGGGACAGTAGCGGGAATTGCGCCAAAAGAACCTGGTTCTTTCCCCCTCATTATCATAGGCACAACACCCTGAAAAAACTAGTAATGCTGTGTGAAAGGGGATACGGTGAGATTGAACTTCACCTTCATCATGGAAAAATACGACCAGACACCTCAGAAAATCTTGAAGAGACACTCATTGAATGTATCCGGGCCTATTCTGATTTCGATATCTTTGGAACCCTGAATGGCAGGAAAGCCTATGGGTTTATTCACGGAGATTGGGCGCTGGATAACTCGAGAAATGGGAGATATTGTGGCGTTAATGATGAAATAACCATTTTGAAAAGGACCGGGTGTTATGCAGATTTCACCTTTCCTGCTGTCAATGAATCCAACCCATTTCAAATGAACAGTATATATTATGCGCGAGATAATCCAGAACGTCCCAAATCTTACAACACCGGTATACCGGTTATCTTTGGAGAGGGAAAAAATTGTAATGACTTGATGATCATCCAGGGTTCCATCTTCCCATTTTTTCAAGGGAATAAAATTTTTGGCCTCAGGTATTTTGGTGATGTCATTAATGGCGACCCACCGGTAACGGCAAGAAGGATTGACTCATGGGTTAAAACGGGGGTTCACGTTAAAGGAAAAAGAGACTGGGTGATCGTCAAAACCCACACTCATGGTGCGACGGACAGTCATGCTGTTTTGGGCAAAGAAATGGAATTCATTTACAGCCACCTTGAGCAAAAGTATGGTAATAGAAGAAATTATGTTCTCCATTATGTAACTGCCAGAGAGTTGTACAATATAATAAAAGCGCTTGAGGCTGGAGAAAAGGGTGATAACCCCGAGGCTTTTCGGGATTACCTTATTAAACCGCCTCGTTATGATTCATCTCCCGATATCTCTGAGGCCCCAGAAAGGCTGAAGGCCTTGATAGCAAAAACGTATCGTGATTAATACAAGTTACATTTTCCAGCGACCTGAAACCCATGCTCCTTCCAGCGGTAAGAAAGGCAGTTTCCATGAGAGTGTTAAACCTGCTGCCTGACCAAGGTGGCGGCATTGAGTCCTACTATGAACAGATAAAGAAATATTTCACCTTTGACGTGACCTATTTCATTGTCGGCAAAAGACCTCAAGAGAAGGGAAAGCTGCCGCAACTTCAGCGAATGTTTACTGATTACCGTCGTTTTGTTCGCCTTCTCAACGAAAGGCCCTACGGTGTCGTCGTCGCTAATCCATCATTGGATGCCAAAGGTATTGTCAGAGAAAGCATATTTCTATTGATCGCAAAAAGAAAGGGCATAAGGACCATTGTCTTTTTTCATGGATGGCTGGATACGTTGGGGGCGCTCATCCACAAGTATTTTCTCCCATTATTCAGGCTAATCTATGGCAAGACAGACGCTGTAATCGTTCTATCCGAAAGGATTAGAAGGATATTAATTTCGTGGGGTCTCAAGCAGCCGATTCATGTGGAGTTAACCATTATTTCAGATGATATTCTCAATGGGTTTTCATTTGAAGATGTATTCTCGAAACGGGAAAAATCTCAACGATGGCGTCTACTATTTCTTTCCCGGATTCTTCGACAAAAGGGTATCTACGAAACCATTGATGCATGGGCAGCAATTAAAGACAACTACCCGATCGATCTATTGATCGCAGGTGACGGAAAAGATCTTGAGGGTGTTAAGCGCTATGCCCGAAATATCAGCTTGGATCGCATCTCCTTTTACGGATATGTAACTGGAGAAGCGAAAAATAACCTGTTCAAGAGGGCACACTTATACTGCCTGCCAAGTTACACGGAAGGAATGCCCGTCTCCGTTGTGGAGGCAATGGCATATGGACTGCCGGTTGTAACCCGATGGGTAGGACGAATTCCCGAGTTTTTTGAAAACGGGAAACATGGATTTGCCACAAACAGCAAGAATCCCAAAGTCTTCAGAGGACTGATTGAAACATTATATCAAAACAAAAATCTGTATCGTGAGATTTCTTGGAACAATCATGCGTTTGCAAAATCCCATTTCCTTGCGTCTGAAGCTGCAGTTAGGATCGAGCACTTATATGCGTCTGTGACAAAATCATTCAATCAGGAGCCATGACATTTTGCCAATAATTCTCCCCATATTGTTGAATCTTGGATGTCAGAGTGAGTCCTTGTCTACGGACCCCATCTCTCAGGAGATTCTCAGATTCTTGGGGCCCGATGGTTTGGTGCCGTCCGAAGGCAGAGGAATCAAGCCATTTATGTATTCCTCTATGTTTGTATAGCCATCGCCGTTACGGTCTTGATTCGCGTCAGTGGAAGCATTTGGATTAAGACCGCGTGCCAACTCCCACGAATCCGGCATGCCATCATGATCCGAATCAACAGGTGCTTGGCCAGGATTGTAAACGGGCCATCCGCCTACTTCACCTTGGGAAGTGATTATCGCCCCAGTTCCATCAAGGACCGATTGAATGATCCTCTGATCAACAGTATCTTTACGCGGCGCAGTAGCCCCAGCATTTCCTATCACCAATGCGAAAATGTCTTCTACATTATCTATTCGAACATTCGATTGACTGATAACCCTTAGATCGGAACGGTGTGTTTCCAAACCATTTACTGCAAGCCAGTTGTCCCCCGTATTGGTTACTCTTCCTGGACCTATACTATCTAATACGAATATTTTTACGCCTTCAATATCATCAATCGCCACACCTTTTCCACCAGTCCAATTAGACCCAGTCTTATAGAAATTACCTATAATGTTTGCATTGGAATAAGTCCTAGTCGCGTACCATCTCCAATTGTACACGACATTGTTGATGACTTCTGCTGTCGTGTTATTCTTAAGTAACGGGCTGCGGTCTTTGTTGTGCGCGAACAGGTTATGATGCACTGAGATATTATCACTGTAATCACCAATAATCATACCATAACTATCTCCATCTGTTAGTATTGCCTCGCTGACGATGCACCACTGAAAGGTAATGTGGTGACAAGCATACCAGGTAGCAACGTTTTCATCCAAGCCCCAACTTATTGAGCAATGATCAACAATAATGTTATAAGGTGCCATTTCGGAGTTGGCGATACCAAGTCCATCGCGATTATCCGCGGGCGGTCCACCTGACTCATCTCCAACCCTAATACGCAAGCCTCTAATGATTACGTCGTGAGTGTAAATCCTGATTGCTGCACGTCTGATGCAAATACCGTCGCCAGGGGCGGTTTGTCCCGCTACGGTGATGTAAGGGTCCTCAATTTCAATATCGTTATCCAAAATAATAGTTCCACCCGTACGAAAAACTACAATTCGGGGACCTGAAGCCTCACATGCAGCCCGGAGACTCCCAAGCCCATCATTATTCAAGTTGGTGACTTCCATTACTTTGCCGCCTCTTCCTCCAATAGTCATTGAACCAAATCCCTCAGCGCCCGGGAATGCTGGTAGTCCTTCTGCATTTGTTGGAGATAGAAGAAAAGTGGAGATACTTAAAACAAGACTAAAAGCGAGAATTAACGAAAACTCTATACGGCTCTTCATTTTGGAATCTCCTCATGGTTCATACAACATTGCGAATCTATTTTTTCAAACCTATTCCACCGCTCACAGTTGTACTATAGCGCGTACCGGAAATCTTGATACAGAGAAAGTTGATTTCTCATGTTGGATAAGTGCTATATATAGTCTTTTTCATGCCATAGGTACACATAATATAGTGTCAGCATTTCCGGTACATGCTATAATTGGTTGCAAGCCTGATGCTATCCACCCTTCCGTTTCCCCTAATAAAAAAGCCATTAACTTCCAATATCCTCACATCGGCTTGGGCCTCTTTCAGGTCTCCCTGGAAATCGCGCGTGAATGTGTGCCATTGCCCGTCCGTGGCAGCAGAGCCGAGACCGTGATGTACATATTCACCGGTTACGAGGCCTTCATAGTCGTCCGGCGTATCGTATATGTACCGGTGGCCGGCAGTCGTTTCCACGTCCAGATACACGACAAAATGCTTCCTCTATTTCATGCTCCATTGAATGGTGAACTGTTCCGAGTTGTGCCAGGGGCGCCCATCCTCATTTCTTAACAACTATCCATTATCGGTTCCAGAGCCCTTTAGCTGGATGACTCGACTCTGGCGCTGGTCATCAAATTTGTTTCGGATTCTCGGTCTTCCCGGTTTGTTATTCTAAACCGACCATCCGTAGGTTTTTCCGTCCTCCGCATCTTCATAAACCGTTGGTGCGGCGGCCCTGCTGCCATATCCCGATGCTCAGGGACTTAGGTCAGTGGCTTTGCGTCCCACCCTTTCGAACAGTTTGCCCTTTTCAAGCGAAAATATCAAAATTACGATGTGGTCTTTCTGGTATTTGTTACTGCAATAAAGGTGCCAGTAATTATCCCCCGGCAAAGCCGGGGGGCTACCTAAAGGAAATTACGGGAATGTAATTCGAGGAAAACCGAATATCATTTTTGGCAGCCGCTCACCGGTTCAAAGCCCGCCCTGGTGTCCCGCCGGCGCGGGATTGCATGATTTCAAAGCTGGGTTTGGGTAAATCAGAGGGAATGTCTCACACAGAAATTTTTCTTCATTTTTTCATCGCGTTAACCAATAAGACACTTTTCCACAAGTTGAAGAAAACTTACAGACGTAGACTTCCCCATCAGAGGCTATATGGTTTTCGCATCGCGGCTGGAAAGCCGCTCTCACAGGGGTATCAGCCGCTCTCACAGGGGTATCAGCCGGTTTCACAGGAGTATCAGTCGATCCCACTATAGGGTTGGCGGTGATCAGGCTGGGCCGGGGGTTTAAGGCTTTATGATCAGCATCTGCAGGGTCAGCGACCCCTGGGGTGCTTTGGGTGCTTGGCGCAAGATGGTGGTTCCGGTCTGTGACCCAAACGAAGAATCCCACCCGCCTTGAAGGGTCAGCGACTTAGGTTCGCTCAGGGTGATCAATTCAGCGTAAGTTCCCTCGGCTATCTTTATGGTGACATCGGCGCCGGCAGCATTTACAGCCCCCTGAATGGTTGGGTAACAGGGAGTCTTGGCGCCGCACCCCACCTTGCTGACATAGAGGATAGACGCGTCCAGGGTTGTAAACGCCACGTCGCTCCCGTATGCAGTCCCCACGCTGTTTGTCGCATACGCCCTGACATGATAGGGCGTCTTAAGGCTGAGGCCTGTTATGGCGCCTAAAAAGCTCCCTGTGCCTGTGCCGTTGGTGGTCTTGTTGTTTGAGGTATTTGGATTGACCGAGGTACTCCAGCAGACCCCCCTTTGGGTTACCGGCGATCCGCCGTCACTGGTTACATTGCCGCCGCTCGATGCGGAGTTATAGCTTATTGAGGAAACCGCCGTGGTCGTAACCGTGGGTATTAAAGAGGCGTCCAAGGTTGTAAACGCCACGTCGCTCCCGTATGCAGTCCCCACACTGTTTGTGGCATACGCCCTGACATGGTAGGGCGTCTTAGGGCTGAGGCCTGTTATGGCGCTTAAAAAGCTCCCTGTGCCTGTGCCGTCGGTGGTCTTGTTGTTTGAGGTGGTTGGATTGGCAGAGGTGCTCCAGCATACTCCCCTAACTGTCACAGCAGCACCGCCGTCACCGGTTACATTGCCGCCGCTCGATGCGGAGTCATAGCTTATTGAGGAAACCGCCGTGGTCGTGACCGTGGGCATTAAAGACGCGTCCAAGGTTGTAAAACTGACGTCGCTCCCATATGCAGTCCCCACACTGTTTGTGGCATACGCCCTGACATGGTAGGGCGTCTTAGGGCTGAGGCCTGTTATGGCGCTTAAAAAGCTCCCCGTGCCTGTGCCGTCGGTGGTCTTGCTGTTTGAGGTGGTTGGATTGACCGAGGTACTCCAGCATACTCCCCTTGCTGTCACAGCAGCACCGCCGTCACTGGTTACATTGCCGCCACTCGAGGCAGTGGTATCCGTGATCGCGGTAACAGCCGTGGTCGCAACTGTAGGTGTCGTGACGGTGCTTTCGGTGTAGTGAAGGATCGTGCCCTCCGCGCCTACAGCAAAGACATTGTTTGAGGAGCTGCCCCACACTCCCTCGAGCTGTTTTCCCGTGCCCGAACTCATTGAACTCCACGCACTGCCGTTATAGTGAAGGATGGTGCCCGCCTCGCCCACGGCAAACACATCGGCGGCAGAACTCCCCCACACCCCGAAGAGCCAAGACTCGGTCCCTGAGGTCATGGAGGTCCACGATGTGCCGTTATAGCGGAGAATCGTGCCGTTTTTTCCCACGGCAAAGACATTACTGGCAGAGCTGCCCCATACGCCCCAGAGATCCTTCGTCGTGCCCGAGCTTATTGAACCCCAGGAGCTGCCGTTATAGCGGAGGATCGTGCCGTTCGCTCCTACGGCAAAAACGTTGCTTGCGGAACTCCCCCACACGCCTTCGAGCGAAGCGGTCGTCGGTGTATCTTGACTCCACGAACTCCCGTTATAGTGCCAGACGATACCCACGTCCCCTACCACAAAGATATGGGGTGACATGGTCCATATTCCGTGGACCTCACTTGTCGGAGCGGAGGCCGATCTGGCCCATGTGGTACCATCATAGTGGATAAGACCTCCGTAACACTCCACCAGTGGTCCCCAGTCACAATAATATTCTACAGCCCAGACATCGTCAGCGGAGTTGCCCCATATACCCTCTATATCATCGCTGGCAGGAGAACTCATCGACTGCCATGAACTTCCGTCATAGTGGAGGATCGCTCCACCAGACCCCACAGCAAAGACATCGGTAGCAGACCCCCCCCAAACCCCGAAGAGCTGAGACTTGGTCCCTGAGATCATGCTGGTCCACGTACCACCGGCACTAAAATCATCCTTCTCATTAATCGTCCGGCTCTGACTTGTCGAAAACGTCTCATGGTCCACTGGGGGCACCTCTGACGCGAACGCGAAACCTGCAAGAAGCGCAAATGCCAGGCAGATGAAAATCAAGGTTCTTTTCATCGAAATGCTCCTTGGATCGGAAGAAACAGGTCGCTCCAGGGTGTGGATAACACCCGGAAAGGACAGGCTACAGAGAAGACCACATTTATAAATGATAATGCATTCCGGCATCGATTGCCATAAAAATTCTCGTAACCGTTCACGAGGTCAGGAAGGGTCAGAGGTCGGAGGCTAAAAGTCAGAAGTCAGAGATCAGAAGTCAGAAGTCAGAAGTCAGAAGTCAGAGATCAGAGATCAGAGATCAGAAGTCAGAGATCAGAGATCAGAAGTCAGAGATGCGGAGATGACTGACTTCGTCAGGGATGGATGAAACCTTCGGTTGGATGGTTGGATGATTCGGATGGATGGATGGATGATTCGGATGGATGGATGGATGATTCGGATGGATGGATGAAACCCTGCGGGTTGGACGTCGGAGATCAAAGCTCACCTCTGACCTCTGACGTCCGACCTCTGAACCTTACCAGACTTCTACGGAAACCGTATCCATCCAGGTCCCGTCAAAGGTTCCATTGCCATTATTGTCGATTGCAAAATAGAAGGTGTAATTCCCAACGGGGAGTTTGTCGTTGAACACCTTGCAGGAGATCCCTTTATCAAGCGAAGATTGCGAATAGGGTGCGGAACCGGACTGCCAGCCGATCCCCTTAACATAGAACAAGCGACCCTCGGGTGCATCCACAATGAGCCACAAATCAACGGGTGCTCCCCCCAAATCGACCGAGTCTACGCTGATGGATACTGAGACCGGTTGACGCCTGAAGACCCGAACTGAACCATCCGAATTATTGGCCGTTATACTGGGTGTCGGATTCACGCCTTGGGCGTTTGGGTTGACGGTTACAGAGCAGGAATCCTGAGATGCGAGTCCTGCCTTATCAGTGACTGTGATCTGGAACGTGAGGGTTTCGCTTTTTGTCGCCGCAGGGGCGGTGAATTTCGGGTTTAATGCCGTGGGGGATGAAAGGGCTACCGGGGCGCCGCCTGTCTGGGTCCACCGAATGGATGCAATGCCGTCATCCGGATCCTTGGAGGCTGAACCATCCAGAATGACCGTATCGCCTTCAGAAACCGTCTGGTCCCGCCCCGCGTCAGCGGTGGGGGGTGTATTCAGCCATGTGACATTGACCACACAGGTGTCGGTGGCGATTAAGCCGCCCATGTCCTGTACCGCCAGCTCAAAGACCAGTGATACGCTTCCTGATGTCAACTCAGGCGCGGTAAAGGAGGTCGCAGTTTGAGTGGGGTCCAGGATCGTCACCTGGGGTCCACCGATCTGCTGCCAGTAAACAGCGGCAATGCCGTCGTCCAGGTCCGAAGAGTCACCCCCATACAGGGCAACCTCATCTCCCTCTGCCACGGTCTGATCCGTGCCGGCATTGGCGGTGGGCGGACTGTTCTGCCATGAAACATTGACAATACAATAGTCTTCTGCCTGCAAACCAATGTCATCGGTTACCGTAAGCCGAAATATGAGGGTTCCCCCATCCGTATCCACATCCACGTCCGGGGCTGTGAAACTGGGCTGGGCTGACGTGGGATTCGAAATATCCACACTGATGGGTCCGCTGGTTTGCACCCAGACATAGGAGAGCGCCCTCCCCTCCGGGTCAGTCGAATTGGCGCCGCTCAGGCTTACGGACGCCCCTTCCTTTACGATCTGGTCCGGGCCGGCATCGGCCGTTGGGGGCTGGTTTATTGCCTTGAAAGTGACTTCTTTTGAATAGTCGCTTTCATTTCCGTTGGCGTCGTAGGCAGTGGCTGCCAAATAAATGGTCTGGTTTTCCTCAAGGCCGGCAAGGGTGTAAGTGGTCTGGTTGCCCACATCAACACTTTGATCATAATTACCGGTTTGCACCCCGTAGTAGATTTTGTACCCGGCCAGGTCGGGCTCAGCGTTGGGGTCCCATGACAGGCTCACTTCGGCTGCATGGGCGAGGGTGGTGAAATGGGCAAGGATTAGGATTAGAATGATCCAGGAAAGAAAAGCGGCGCGGTAAATTCCTGAGATTTGCAAGAAAGCGTGAGTTCGGTTTTTCAAAATGCACCTCCTTAGAAACACTGCGTAACCCGCGCGAAAGGCAGCTTCCTAAATGAGGTGCTTCCCTCGCTCGGCAACCCTGCTTCCGTATCCCGGTGTCCCGGAACGTAGGCCAGTGGCTTTGCGTCCCACCCTTTCAGGTGGTTTGCCCTTTACAAGCGAAAAATCTGAATAATGATAATGAACTATTTTGTTATAATGCAATATGGGTGCCAATCGAAAATCGAACGGGATCTGACCGCATATCCTGATAAAAGGAGAAACAGGCTGATGCCGCGCGTAAAGACACCAGGACGCCACATCCCCATTCAAAATTTCTGGGCGTTTACGATGTAATAGGAATACGAATTACACTAATGTAATTACATTAGAAAGGATCGAGGTAACCGTTCACGGTTCAAATCCCGCCCTGGTGCGAATCGTTGGAAAATTCGGGCCATGTCCATAGAGAGAATTTTTTGACATGGTTTTTGCATGGCGATAATCCAGGGTATAATATTGGGTTACAGCGATGAAGGGCGTGTTGAATGCATGATCTAACCAGGAGCATTCATCCATGACTCCGATAATCAGTCAATTTTGGCGCCAAAATGCTGGAGGGTTGCTTGGAAAGAAAAAGGTTTCTTTTTAACCAAAACATAAAAAATCTACCCGTCGACACCTCGTCCGGATTAGGCGAGAGGGGTACCGTGGGCACTATCTGGCTAAGCATACCGTTTATACTCTTGTCCACAAAGGTAGTTTTTGAAAGCGAGATAGAAAAGCGCTACCTTACCCCTTTTGGCTTCGTGGACCTTACCTTTCGCGCAGAATTGGATACGGAAAAGCCAAAATCCCATCTTATTATTGAAGTGGGCGGGGATGCTGAACATTGGGTCTCCTGCGACGCTCATATCAAGAAGTCTACCACAACACTTCTCCGTTTCGTCTGGGGAATCGCGAAAGATTACCTGGCCCAAGGAGTTCAATCGGCCTTTAATGAGGTTAGCATAGACGTCAAGGGTTATGAGATGGACCTAAAGGCCCCATGGGGGGATACTGTTTTCGGTGAATGGAAGGCTCTTAACGAAAATCGACCTGCGGCAGGGTAAAGCTCATCTATTTTTCCTCCAGTGAGGATGTGTGATGCCAAACTTTTCAATCTTGTAATTGAGGGTGCGGGGGGTGATGCCCAATAATTTAGCTGCCTCCTTTTGCACCCACAGACTTTGCTCCAGGGTCTTCAAAATCATCTCTTTCTCGTGGTCTTTGATTGAATGAGTGAGGCGGGGGGCAGGCGATTCGGGTTCGGGTTCCCTATGCAGGGCCAGGGGCTCCGGCAATGTGGTATTCTGTACCTGGATATACTGTGATTCCTCAATAATAACGGCCCGTTCAATAACATTGGCAAGCTGGCGGATATTACCCGGCCAGTCGTAACCCTTGAGCCCAACAAGTGCCTCCGGTGAAAAACCGTCCATTCTTTTTTTCAAATTGCGACAACTCTTTTCCAAGAGGAAATGAGCGAGCGGCTCGATACATTCTGTTCGTTCCCTGAGCGGAGGAAGGTGTACCCTCAGGATATTGATGCGGTAGTAGAGATCTTCCCTGAATTTTCCTTCCCGGACCTGCTGTTCAGGGTGCCTGTTTGTGGCGCAAATGATCCTCACATCAGAGTGTATGGTTTTGTTGCCGCCTACACGCTCAAATGACTTTTCTTCCAACACCCTCAACAGCTTGGCCTGCAGGTCCCGGGTCATTTCGCCAATTTCATCTAAAAATACGGTTCCCCCATCCCCTTGTTCCAATCTTCCAATACGGGTTTTGTTTGCGCCTGTGAAGGCCCCTTTCTCATGGCCGAAAAGCTCGCTCTCGAGAAGTGCCTCCGGAATGTTGGCACAATTAATCTTGATAAAAGGTCTCTTCTGTCTCCGGCTGTTAAAATGAACGGCCCCTGACAGAAAACTTTTCCCTGTTCCTGTTTCGCCTGTAAGAAGGATTGTTGAATCGGTCTGAGAAAACTTCTTGAGCATTCCAATGGTCCGTTTCATAACAGGACTACCGGCGATGATCGCATCAAAATCATAAATTATGTCCTGCTCTCTTCTCAGGTAGTCGATCTCGTTTTTCAGTCGCCTGCTCTCCAGTGCCCGTTCAATTGACAGCAGGATTTTTTCTTTCTGGAAAGGCTTGACGATGAAATCAAAAGCCCCCTCTCTGATCAGCTCAACAATCAAGCTTGCCTTTTCTACCTCGCTTAGCGCAATAACAGGCGTAAAAGGACTGATGAGTTTGATTTTTTTCAACAGTCCAAGGCTGTTTTGCTTTTGATGCTGGTAGAGGCTGAGAAGAATCACCTGGTATTCTTTATCCTTTAACCGTGAGGCAACGTCCCCGTCATGCGCGCAATATTCGAGGTTATAAACCGCGTCAACCGCCTTCTTAACATTGTTCTGCCATTCCGGATCGTGTTCAATGAGTAGGATATTTTCCATATTATTTCAAAAAAGAGCCTGTTATTATTAATGGATAGGGAACTATATCCATGAACTATATCCATAATGGGACATATCGTCAAATAATTTCTGAAAAAGTATCGCTGACATGTTTACAGAATTTTTAAGATTCTGCTCACCCTGCATTTTTAGAGCGGGCCTGCATGGTTATTAAAAAATTGGGAAACAGATTTGACGGCAAAGGAAATTGAAAAAAAGAAGATAACTTAACAGCTCATGAGAGCAAGGTGGATTCAGTCCGGATCCGGCAAAAAGCGTCACTGAAGCGCTGTCAGACAAGAGAACCTGCGCTATCTTGCTGAAAAACCACGGTCTGGTAACCACGGGGAAGGATTTTTGGGAGGCCCTGAATATTGCCGAAGAGATCGA